>Ga0066376_10000469_pt1 | contig 37554 bp, 33 predicted proteins | sample Knorr_S15_td_Bot_FD_77009 | JGI IMG/M metagenome (GOLD analysis project Ga0066376, IMG submission 77009) | Marine microbial communities from Southern Atlantic Ocean transect - Knorr_S15_td_Bottom_ad_5009_LV_A | ecosystem: Environmental > Aquatic > Marine > Oceanic | place: Southern Atlantic... | reverse complement strand
TTCCTTGTTGTCTCAATATTTTTATGACCAAGGAGATGGCCTACTTGTTCAATAGGAACACCAGCTGCTACCAATGTTGAAGCATAGTTGTGGCGCAATCCATGGGGTGGGAAATAATCTAGTCCTGCACGTTTAACAACACGTAACCATGCACGGCGGTAAAAGTTCAATGGTTTGCCAGGAACGCTACCAGCAATAATGTAAGGCGTTCCTTCAAGGTGAGGCAGGGTACGTAATACTGCTAATGCTAGTTCATTGAGGTAAACAAACTGTCGCTCTCCAGCTTTGGGATTAGGTAAGGACAGTATTGCATTGTCTAAGTTAAGATCATGCCATTTAGAATTTAGAAGTTCCCCAACTCTACGACCAGTGAACATAGCCAGCTTAAATAATGCTCCAGCGAATACGTTGTCGTCCTGGTCACAGGCATCAATTAACTTACGGCAATCTTCTGGCGTTAGAACAATATCTCTCGGTGGTGGCTCTCTGATTATTGATAAAAGTTGGCCTGGGTTTTCAGTAATTAGGGACCATTTACCAGCCATAGTGAAGACATGCTTGATCAATGCAGCAACTCGGTTGGCTGTTGCAGGGGATAACTTCTTCTTAACAGAAGTATGAATTGTTTGGAGTTGGTGAAGTGTAATCTCTGAGAGTTTCTTAGGGCCAAGTGTTGGGAGAACGTGATCACGCAACCGTTGTGCATCATCTCTGTAACTACGCTTTCGATCCTTGACGTATTCAAGATAACGTTCTGCTAGGTCATCGAATGTATTTTCCTGACGCTTCTCTTGGCGATCCATTTGAGGATCAGAGCCTCTCCTTACATCAGCAAGAATATCTTGCGCTAACCTTCTGGCGTCTGTTGTGGTGAATAGTCCAAAGTCACCAATCGTATGACGTTTCTTGGTCCCTGAGCTATTGCGATAAGACACAAAGAAAGACTTGCGACCAGACGGATAGAGCCTGATACCAAAGCCACGAGTTTCATTATCAAACCGAAGATCAGCTTTATTGTTTGCCTTCTCATAGGCCATTGCCTTAATTGTGGTATTGGTAAGTTTCATCGACTTAATCCGTAATGAGTACCCATTGAGTACCCAATATACAGGAATTTAGGTGTATAGTCGAGGAATGGTAAGTTACTGTTAAATAATAGATAACAATGAAGTAGAAGCCAAAAGAACGTAGTGATACCTATGAAATACGGTTTTCTAAACCGAATGTCACAGGTTCGAGTCCTGTCGGGGTCACCAGATCTTCATCGCCACAACCTTTATCAATTCTCAAAATCGATTATGATTTAGCCAATTTTTAGAAATTTATGGAACCAACATGTTAGACAAAACCAATAACACTATCGTTGAATTCCTTCGCACGCGCCGTTCGGTCGTTGCGGCCAATCTCGGTGAGCCGGGGCCGAGCGAAGACGAGCTAAACACCATTATAGAAATCGGTCTTCGCGTTCCGGATCACTCGCGTTGTGGTCCGTGGCGCATCCAAATTATTCGTAAAGAAGCGCAAGGTAAGTTAGGCACGCTATATGCTGAGCTTTTCGAAAAAGAAAACGCAGATGCAACGTCAGAGCAGGTTGAGTACTGGCGTGGTCGGCCGCAATCTGCGCCGATTTTGCTGGCCATCACCTGTTATCCAAATGAAGAGAAGATGCATAAAATTCCGTTGTGGGAGCAAATTCTTTCAGGCGGTGCGATGTGCCAAAATATTTTGAACGCTTCGCATGCGATTGGGTATTCGGCGCAATGGCTGTCCGAGTGGCCCGCCTATCACAAAGATGTCAAGAATCTGCTCGGCCACAAAGAAGATATCGAGATATATGGCTTTATGTTTATCGGTACCGCGACGGAACCTCCTAAAGAGCGCCGCCGCATCGGGGCTGAGGATATCGTCTCGGAATGGCTGGGATAGATGACTGACACAAATCAAAGATCAGATAATGAAGCCTGGCTCTTTGGTATGTTAAGCGATCTTGAAGACCAAAATCTCCTTGCCAATTTTGCCCGTCACATCGGAATTGATATTCCAATGAGGTCTACGGTGATTGCAGAAGGTGTGTGGCCACTTGTCCGTGAGCACTATCGGTTGCCCAATGCAGATTTTGACGTCAGCTGTGCGTCTCGCGATCTCCTGCGGTTTCAACCCCTAAATCAATCGATTGGCAAAATGTTTAAGAAAAAAGACGGCCCGGAAAATTAATTAAATTCGAGTTAGCGTGTGGTTGTTGTCGTGCCGCCAAGACTACGGCGGTCAATGGCGACAGCTTTGATCATTGCAAACACCGTTTTTCCATTTTCCAAACCAAGATCGTTGAATGACTTTCGCGTCACCCGCGCGATCAGCGGCGTGCCGATGTCAATCTTTAGATCAAGCTGAGGCCCATCTTCATCACTAATCTCGACAATCCGGCCTTCAAATACGTTGAGAATGCTGGTGCCTTTGGGCCGCTCGAGCATTAGTGATACATCGCGGGCGCGAATGTGCGCGCGTAGAGGCGTGCCTTTTGGAAGATTAACACCCGTCACTCGCAGAACGCCGCCGGCAAAGGTGAGGCTCGCCAATTCATAATCTTGCTCATAGCCCGCGACTGTGGTGGAAAGCACTGCACCCGCATCAAAACGTCCTGTCAGAGGATGGAGGTCTAGCCGGCTCATGATTTCTTCGACGTCGCCTTCGGCTGCCTTTTTGCCATCAGATAGCACCACCATTTTGTCGGCGAGGCGTATCACTTCTTCAATCGCATGACTGACATAGAGGACTGTCAGTCCAAAGGTGTCGCGGAGGTTCTCGATGAAAGGCAGTATCTCACTTCGCAACTGAACATCGATTGAGGCGAGAGGTTCATCCATCAACAGCAGGCGAGGTTGCGAGAGTAGGGCGCGGCCTATGGCAACACGTTGCTTCTCTCCACCTGATAAATTCGAGGGCTTGCGCTCCAGCAATTGCACGACATCGAGAACATCGACGACGCTATCGAAAGTGATTGTGTGATTATTCGGCGTTGATGCATGCGCGCCATAGAGCAAATTATTGCGGACGTTGAGATGTGGAAATAAACGATCATCTTGAAAAATTGTGCCAAGGCGTCTTTTCTCGGGCGGCACAAAAATATTCTGGGTCGAATCAAATAAGACATCCTCGCCAACTTTGATAAATCCAGATTGCGGTTTGATCAACCCGGCGATCATGTTGATGACGGAAGTTTTACCTGTTCCAGACCGTCCAAAAAGGCTGGTGATGCTGCCAGCTTCGCCTTCGAAGGCCAAATCCATTCGAAACTGATCGAATTGGTGAGAGAGCGATACTTCGAGCATCGCCTAGCCCTCCACCCGGCGCTTGGCGCGCGCTGCAAGATATTCCGAAAATAACAATGCGGCGAGGGCCAAAATGATCGAGAGGACAACCAGTCTCAATGCACCTGCTTCGCCGCCGGGTGTCTGTACGAGGGAAAAGATCGCCAATGGTAAGGTGCGGGTTTCCCCCGGTATGTTGGAGACAAAAGTTATGGTCGCGCCGAATTCACCGAGGCTGCGGGCAAAAGAAAGCACAACACCTGCTAAAATGCCGGGTGAAATCAACGGCAGGGTTATCGAATAAAAAACCCGGAACGGTGATGCGCCCAGTGTGCGTGCCGCATCCTCCAAGCCCAAATCAACACTTTCCATCGACAGCCGGATGGCGCGCACCATCAGCGGAAATGCCATGATAGCTGACGCGATGGCCGCCCCTTGCCAGGTAAAAGCGATTGTTATGCCGAAGGTATCTAAAAGAAACGCACCGATTGGGCCTTGCCGTCCTAGCATGGCGAGCAGGAAAAAGCCGATAACGACAGGCGGCAGAACCAACGGCAAATGTACAACACCGTTTAAAAGTGCATGACCATAAAATTTCTTTCGAGCCAACAACCAGGCCGTGAGGAGACCAAGCGGCAAGGTAATTAAAACGCTCCAGAAAGCGACTTTAAGGCTTAGAAGGAGTGCCTCAGTTTCTAAGGGTGTGGGACTGAACATCGGCTTAGTTCACCAGAAAACCGTGGCGTTTGAAAACATCTTTCGCCAATTGCGTAAAAAGAGTTTTAAAGAAATATTCCACGTCATGATCATGACGCTTGTTGACGCGAGCTGCCCAATACGAAATGCGTCGGTGAGAGGAGGCCGGAAATTTATATAAAACCTCCACGTTTTTATTTTTGAACGCATCGGATTGGTAGACGATACCGGCTGGCGTGGCACCGCGTTCTACCAGGGCCAGTGCTGCGCGGACATTATTGAGGCGGGCAAGTTTTGATTTAGCGACCTGCCACAATTTTAATGCCTGCAACGCCTCAACTGCGTAAATTCCGGCCGGTACATGATCAGGATCGCCAATAGCCAGGCGCCCGTTTCCTAATATCTGATCAAGGCGTTTTCCGTCCAAAGATTTGACGGGTTGCAGGGAGCCCTTAGGCGCAATCATTACAAGGCGGTTAGAAATAACTTCGCGCCTGCTTGCCGCTATTTCCGGTATGCTTTCAGCCAAAAAATCCATCCATTTTTCATTGGCAGAAATATAGATATCAGCAGGTGCTCCTTTGGAAATTTGACGCGCTAAGGTTGAGCTTGAAGCAAAAGAAAGTCGAATTCGATGCTTTGCAGTTTTAGCGTATGTTTCGGCGATTTGCTTCAAGGGATTTGAAAGACTCGCAGCGGCAAATACCAGTAAATCTTTGGCAGCGGCGGTCTGATTGCCGCCCATCAGGAATCCGCAAACAAACAATAATTTTAACAGCCAAAATTTTGCCGGGAAGGTAGCCATTTCAGCTACCGTAAAGCTGCTCGGGATCGATTTCGACTTCAGCAATGGTTTCAACTTTGCCATCCCGGACAGCGTTGAAAAAGCAACTGCGACGACCGGTGTGACAGGCGACGCCGTCTTGATCGACTTGCAAGAGGATCGTGTCGTTATCGCAATCCCAGCGAAATTCTTTTAAGGTTTGAACCTGTCCCGAGGTTTCACCTTTGCGCCATAGCGCTTGACGCGAGCGCGACCAATATACCACGCGGCCTTCCGTTAACGTCGCGGCAATGGCGTCGCGGTTCATCCACGCCATCATCAGCACTTCGCCGCTGTCGAACTGTTGCGCAATCGCCGGGATTAACCCATCATCGCTAAACGACAAGGCCTCAAGTGCTTGATCTATAGTTGATTTCTCATTAACGCTCATGGCTGTAGGTAATCGTCTTTTCAGATGCGCCTGTCAAGTTTTGGCTAATTTCAAATACCGCGTAAGGTTAGGTGTTAAGTGATATCGGGAAAACTCAAAAAATTTAAATCTGGTCTCATTGTCCTCGGGATTTTTCTGGTGTGCGATTTGATATTGGCCCAGGGTTTAAAGAATTTTACAGATTTTTGGCGGGCGACCTATCCACCGATGGATCATCGCATTCGCTCTGAAAAATTTCACCACACCTTGGCTAAAAATCGCGTTATTCAAGAAAGGTGGGGGGCGATAAATTACTCATTTGCCACCAATTCCTTGGGCTTTAAAGATACAACCGTTCGCGATGTTTCGATCGATATTGATAAAAAACGCATCTTATTTTTGGGGGATTCTTTTACCGAAGGATCAGGATTTATTTATCAGGATACCTTCGTTGGCAAAATAGCCCAGGAATATAAGAAGCAAGATATCGAGATTTTAAATGGTGGTGTCGTTTCCTATGCGCCAGAGATTTATTTCCGCAAAACAAAATTTTTAATCAATGAAATTGGCTTGAGCTTCAATCATGTAGTCGTTTTGATAGATGTTTCAGATATCCGTGATGAGGTAACAGAATACCTGCTGGACAACTCACGAAACCTAATCGTCCCTGTTAGATCAGAAGAAAAAACAATCAATAAAATTGGACATTGGTTTCGGGACAATTCGATGAGCGCCCGTTTATTCACTTTAGCGCGCGACAATTTGGCGTTTTTTAAAAAATACGTTAGGCGACGTCACAGAACTGCAGACCACCTTAATAAATCTTTCGGCGATGTGACTGAAGCCGAGATGACTGCTTTTGCAGTTGTACCTCATTTTGCCAGCGAATGGGCCTACAACGAAAAAGCCTGGAACGCCTACGGTAAACAGGGACGCCGCAAGGCCGCTGAAAATATGGATCGATTAGCAGACTTATTGCGGTCCAAGAACATAGGATTAACGCTTGCCGTTTACCCGTGGCCCGATCAGATTTTGAATGATCCGAAGGCACCTCGGCATCCTGGATTTTGGAAGAAATGGGCCGAGGAAAAGAAGGTGTGGTTTATAGATCTCTTTCCGTTATTTACCAAGGACAAGCCATTTGACGTGCTAGGGAAATACTTTTTGCGCGGAGATATGCATTGGAATGCCGCGGGGCATGCTGCCGTTGCTCAGGAATTTATACGACTTTTGAAAATTAAAAATTAGGAATTCTGTTCCAAGCATGCCCGCATGGAAGATGACAAGCTTAGCATCATTTTTGCATACAGGCCTGGACCAGGCTTCAATTTTACACCAATGGCATCCAGCAAACCAATCTTGGCCGGAGAATGCGATGTGATGGTTTTGAGGAGTTTCACGCCATATTGTGGCTCGCTAAACACACACCGAATATTGTTGGCCTGAATACGCTTTTTCATCATTGAAATACGTTTCGCGCCTGGTCGCTGTTCTGGCGATAAAAAGATGGCGCCATTGTTGTGAAGACCGAATTCCTTTTCAAAATACTGAAAGGCGTCGTGATAAACGATAAAGGGAATCTGATGCGCAGATTTCAAACTATTGCCAATCTGCTTTTTTAAATGATGCAGCGTATTCTCGAATATTTTTAAATTTGCCGCATATCGATCTGAATTTTTCTGATCGCTGGAACTCAGAGATGCTTGGGCAATTCTCGCTATTGTCTGAGCATTTTGAGTACTTAACCAGATATGGGGATCAACTACACCATGTGCATGATCGCCTTCTTTGGACCTGAACTTCAGCAATTTCAGCGAAGGTGAATTTAGCAAAGTGACCACTTTGGTCCGCTTTTTGGTGCGCTTGATAGGTTTGGCGAGCCTACTTTCTAGTGTGGGACCGATCCAAAAAATGAGATCTGCCTTGCTTAAAGCACGGGCATCAGACGGTTTTAATTTGTAGTCATGTGGGGAGACGGTTGAGCGCATCAATAAAATAGGCTCACCGACGCCCAGCATGATGTTGCTGACAATCGAGTGGAGCGGCTTGAGCGTCGTCACTACTTTGATTTGGGCGGCCACAGAATTAGCAAACAAAATGCAAAATGCCATCACAGCTACTGTGAATGTGAATTTTAAAAAAGACACGCCGAAAGACCTTATTTCATTATTGTTATAATATAACATTTATGATTAAATGATATAACATAACATTTTGTAGGTTGATAGGAATTTGTCGTGGCAAAAAGAAAAACAGTAAAAAAAACAGTAGGGGACTGGGCAAACAACCACGATCACCGTGTTTGTATTGGTGATGCCTTAGTCAAAGCAGCCTCGCTTTGTGGCCAACGCGGTGCACGTCTCACACAGATCAGACGCCGAGTTCTGGAACTCATTTGGTCTAGCCATCGGCCTATTGGTGCCTATTCCCTCTTGAAAGTTCTTAAAAAAGAACGGGAAAATGCCGCACCGCCTACCGTCTACCGGGCACTCGATTTTTTGTTGGAGCAGGGCTTGATCCATCGCATTCAAAGTCAAAACGCTTTCATTGGCTGCGCCGATCCCAATCATCAACACTATGGAATGTTTCTCATTTGCACTGATTGCGGCAATGCAGTTGAGCTCGAAGAGAGCAAAATTGATTGTTTGTTAAATTCTTCGGCTTTAAGCCAAGGCTTTGTCATAGAAAGCCGTACAGTTGAAGCTGCCGGGCTTTGCCCACAGTGCCAAATTAATTGATATGGCCTCAGATTATCTCATAGATGCTAAAGGCATCAGTGTCCGTGCCGATGGGCGTTCGATCATCGACAATGTTGATTTGACGGTCGCCGAAGGTGAAATCGTCACGTTGATTGGGCCGAACGGTGCCGGGAAAACTACGCTTGTTAAGGCTGTTCTGGGTTTACGCAATCTATCCAGCGGCTCGGTGTCGATCAAGCCCGGTGCCGTGATCGGCTATATGCCGCAACGGCTCTCGGTAGATACCAATTTACCCTTAACCGTTCGCCGTTTTATTGGACTCGCGGGCAAAGCTGAAAAAGGCAAACGCCAATCTGTTTTGGAAGAAGTTGGCGTTCTGCCGATTGTCGATTCTTCGATCCATGATATTTCCGGCGGCGAAATGCAGCGCGTTCTGTTGGCGCGGGCGCTGTTGCGCGATCCTGATTTGCTGGTACTTGATGAGCCGGCCCAGGCTGTCGATGTAAACGGACAGGCTGAGCTCTATCATTTGATTTCCGCCATTCGAGAGGAGCGCGACTGCGGTGTCTTGATGGTGTCGCATGATCTGCATTTGGTGATGTCGGCAACCGATAAAGTTCTGTGTCTTAACAATCACCTGTGTTGTGTTGGACATCCAGAAGCCGTCAGCCAGGACCCGAACTATGTTGAGCTGTTTGGCCCACAAGTCGCGGAAAGTTTGGCGCTTTATCATCACCACCACGATCACGAACACACTGTCGATGGTCATGTGATTCCCCGTCATGCGCAAGACCATGAGGGCCATGATCATGGATGAGTTTATACTCTATGCGTTGCTGGCAGGTCTCGGCGTGACGGTGGCGGCTGGGCCTTTGGGCTCGTTTATTCTGTGGCGCCGCATGTCATTTTTTGGCGACACCTTGGCACATGCCGCCTTGTTGGGCGTTGCGTTGGGCTTGTTGCTCGGGATTACGGATTTAACGGTCGGAGTCGTTATTGTCTGTGTCGGCGCGGCGGCATTTTTGGTCGTGCTGCAGAACCGTACCAGACTTGGCAATGATGCACTGCTCGGAATTTTATCGCATGGCACTTTAGCGGTTGGGCTGGTTGTCGTTTCTTTTATGGAAAATGTGCAACTCGATCTCATTGGCTTTTTGTTCGGTGATATTTTGTCGGTGACGACGACTGATCTTGCATGGATTTATGCGACTTCCGGCATCGCAATCGCAATACTGTTTAAAATATGGCGGCCGTTGTTGTCGATCACCATTCATGAAGATTTGGCCAGAGCCGAAGGCATTCAAGTCACCCGAATAAATTTGCTGTTTATGATCTTGATTGCACTCGTCGTAGCGGCGGCTATGAAGGTCGTCGGTATTTTGCTGATCGCCGCCTTGTTGATTGTGCCGGCTTCGGCAGCCCGGCATTACGCCAGGACGCCCGAACAGATGGCTGGCATGGCGGTGGTTATCGGCACGTCTTCAGTGGTTGGTGGATTGATGCTCTCGCTGGCCTACGATACGCCGGCCGGACCGTCGATTGTGGTGATTGCGTTGGTGCTCTTTTTAATTAGCACCCTGATGCCGAATGTCGGCCGGCAAGTCTAATATATCTACTCGTCATTCTGGCGAAGGCCAGAATCCAGATGTCTCAACTTTACAACCATTCGAAAGAAAGTCTGGACCCTGGATCAAGTCCAGGGTGACGTGATATTTTGAAAACTAAGACTTAGTTAGCCGCTTCAAGCCAGCTTCGATATCTTCAATAAGATCATCTGGGTCTTCGAGGCCGATGTGGAAGCGAATGCTTTGGGCGTTTTCAGACCACTTGGTTACTGTTCTGGTTACATTGGTTGGCAGAACAAGGCTTTCATAGCCGCCCCACGATCCGCCCAAAGCAAACAGCTCTAGCCCATCAATGAACGCGGCCATTGCTGCTTCGCTGGCGGGCTTAAAAACAACGCCGAACAAACCGTTGGAGCCGGTAAAGTCGCGTTTCCAAATCTCGTGACCGGGGCAGGACGGCAGCGCCGGGTGAAGGACGCGGTCAATTTCGGGCCGTTCCGCCAGCCATTCAGCAACTTTGAGGGCGTTTTTCTCGTGGCGTTTGAGCCGCACACTCAGTGTTCGCATACCACGTAAAGCAAGATACGCATCATCGGGTGCAATGTTAAAGCCAAGCACTCGAACGCAATCGATCACTGGTTGCACAGTATCACCGCGCATCGATATCGTCCCGACCATCGCGTCGGAATGACCAACATAATATTTGGTGGCGGCTTGAACGGAGACATCGACGCCGTGATCCAAAGGCTTGAAGAAGTAGCTCGCCGCCCAGGTGTTATCCATGACAACTTTGATACCCGCTTTATGCGCAGCGCCAACAATCGCTGGCACATCTTGAATTTCGAACGTGTGTGAGCCGGGAGATTCGGTGTAGATCACTTTGGTGTTGTCTTGAAAAAGTTTCGCGATCTCTGCACCGATATGCGGATCGTAATAGGTCGTCTCTACGCCAAAGCGTTTTAGAAAGTTTTCGCTTAAGTTCCGTGTTGGCGTATACGCGCTGTCGCAGATCAGTACATGATCACCGGCCCCGACAAAGGCCAGCATCGCCGCCGAAATGGCAGCCAAGCCTGATCCGACTGCGATTGTGCGGTCTGCACCTTCTAGGTCGGCCACCGCTTCTTCAAAGGCGCTTGAGGTCGGCGTGCCAATCCGGCCATAAACAAAATTGTCGTTGGGATTTTCGCGCAGCGCCTTCATTTTAGCAACGGTGTCATAGTCAACGGTCGAAGCGTGATAGACCGGAGGGTTCACAATGCCGGACTGATCTTCCGGGTGAGAGCCGCTATGGGCGAGCTTGGTATCGCGTTTGGCATCTTTACGCATGCTCAAGCTTTCCCGTTCAGGCGGTCAAAGCCGCGTTCTAGGTCAGCGATTAAGTCTTCGACATCTTCTTGGCCGGCATGGAGACGGAGGAGGGGGCCTCTGGCTTCCCACGTCGTTGCTGATCTAATTTTGCGAGGGTCTGAAGCGACCATCAGGCTTTCAAAGCCACCCCAGGAGAAACCCATGGCAAAATAGTCCATGCCATCGAGCATCGCATTCACTTGCGCTTCAGAAAAATCTTTTAAGACAATGCTGAACAATCCACTGGAGCCGGTGAAGTCACGCTGCCATATCTCATGGCCCGGGCAAGAGGCAAAAGCCGGATGAAGGATTGTGTCGACCTCATCGCGCGTCTCCAGCCAATGCGCCAAGGTGAGGGCGCTTTCCTGGTGCTGCTCAAGACGCACACTGAGGGTTCGCAATCCCCTAAGCGCCAAATAGGCGGCATCAGGACTGATCGCCTGACCGAGGGTCGATGTGGTGATTTTAATTTTGCGCCAATCATTTTCGGTTTTGGCGATGATGTGCCCCAAAATTAAATCCGCATGACCGGCCTGGTATTTGGTCGTCGCCTGGATCGAGATATCGACACCATGGTCGAAGGGTTTGAAATAATAGCCGGCGCTCCAGGTGTTATCGATCATCACTTTTATACCATGCTGATGGGCAATTTCTGTGATCGCGGGAATGTCTTGGATTTCAAAAGTGTAAGAACCAGGAGTTTCGGTAAATATTATTTTGGTTTCGGGGCGGATGAGGTCGGCGATCCCAGCGCCAATCAGCGGATCGTAATAGGTTGTCTCAACGCCAAAGCGTTTCAGTGTGTTATTGCAGAAATTGCGCGTAGGTCCATAGACGCTGTCGACCATCAGCAAGTGATCGCCCGCTTGAAGATAAGCAATCAGCGCGGTGCTAACAGCTGCTAGCCCAGAGGAGACTGATACGGCCCGATAGCCGCCCTCTAAATCAGCCATCGCATCTTCAAGTGCAAATGTTGTTGGCGTGCCGTGGACACCGTAATAGGTCGTGTCGAACCTGGTCTTCTCCGCATCTCTCATCGCTTGAACAGATGGGAAAATCACTGTCGAGGCGCGATAGACCGGCGGGTTGACGACACCCTTTTGCGATTTTGGATCGGAGCCGGTATGAACAATACGCGTATCTGGTCGTTTAGATTTACTCATCCGGAATTCTCAAACGTCAATTGGCGTATCGTCGCGGCCACCCCATTCGGTCCAGGAGCCATCGTAAATGGCAGCCCGGGTATGGCCGAGCAAATAGAGCGCTAATACAAGCGGTGCCGCAGTAACGCCTGATCCACAACTGGAAACGAGCGGCTTTTCGGGATCAATGCCCGCCTCTTCTATCGCCGCCTTTAATTCATCAGCAGATCGCATGACGAGGAAATTCTCTGTATCGACTAATTTCTGGAAAGGCAGGCTGATGGCGCCGGGGATGTGGCCCGAGCGTATGCCGGCGCGTGGCTCCGGCTCGGTGCCGTTGTAGCGGCCCGTAGAGCGCGCATCTACCGCTTGATCAGCGCCGCTATCAATGTTGCTCAGCATTTGATCTAAGCTCCGAACCAAAGTCGGATCAAATTTTGCGAAAAAATGTTTTTCAGTGACCAGCGTTTCACCGCTTTCCGTTGGCCGGTCTTCGTTTTGCCATTTTGGCAGGCCGCCGCTTAAAACAGACACTCGGTCATATCCGAAGATACGAAACGTCCACCAGGCGCGCATCGCAGCCATAGGCCCGCCATTGGTATCGTAGCAGATGATGTGTTGCTCACTGCCGATCCCAAGCTTACGAATCCGGCTGGAAAATTTCTCAGGACTTGGCAGCATATGCGGCAAATCGGTGTCGTCATCGGCAATGTCGTTGATGTCGAAAAATACTGCGCCCGGAATGTGAGTGGCGCCAAATTCAGCTTGCGGATTTCTCTGAGCTGCGGGGAGGTGGAAGCTCGCATCGATAATTGAGATATCAGAAGCGCCTAAATTATCGGCCAACCAATCTGTGGTTACCAGCGCCTCAGGGTGAACATAATCCATTTCTAATCAATCGATTTTACGCGAGCCAGTCAGGATAGGGCAGACCTTTTTCCTTCAAGAACGCTGGGTTGAACAATTTGCTTTGATAGCGGGTGCCGTAGTCGCAGAGCAAGGTAACAATCGTGTGGCCCGGCCCAAGCTCTTTCGCCATACGCATAGCACCGGCAATGTTGATACCGCTGGAGGAGCCGACGCACAGCCCCTCATATTTGAGAATATCAAAAACGATGGGGAGCGCTTCTTCATCGGTGATTTGATAGGCACCATCAATTGGAGCGCCTTTCAAATTTTCGGTTTCACGACCTTGGCCAATACCTTCGGTGATCGAGGTGCCTTCCGCTTTTAGCTCGCCATTTTCATAGAATTCATAGAGCGCTGAACCCATCGGGTCAGCGAGCTTTATCATAATGTCTTTGTTGCGTTCTTTGAGCGCCATGCCAACGCCTGCCAGCGTTCCGCCGGTACCCACAGAACAGGTAAAGCCATCGATTTTACCATCCAATTGGTCCCATATTTCAGGGCCAGTGCCGAAATAATGAGCATCTCGATTGGCCGTGTTATCAAACTGGTTGGCCCAGACCGCGCCATGCGGATGCGTCTCAGCCATCTCCTTTGCAATCCGTTCAGAGACGTGAACATAGTTCTCTGGATTGCTATAGGGGACGGCAGGTACTTCCCGAAGATCGGCGCCGGCAAGCCGGAGCATATCTTTTTTCTCTTCGGTTTGAGTGTCAGGGATGACAATAATGGTGCGATAGCTGCTGGCACAGCCAACGAGGGCCAAGCCAATGCCAGTGTTTCCCGCAGTGCCTTCAACGATAATACCCCCCGGTTTGAGCAACCCTTTTTCTTCGGCATCCTTGACGATGTAGAGCGCTGCGCGATCTTTTACCGAGCCGCCTGGATTGAGAAATTCACATTTCGCGTAAATATCGCAGCCGGTATTCTCTGAGGCTTCTTTGAGTTTGATAAGAGGCGTGTTGCCAACGGCATCTCTAAATCCTTCACGGATGTCCATAATGTCTCACTTCTAAATTTTATGTGGGTTCCCTAACTTTCCGGCAGACTAGCCGGGGCGGGCAGGGTGATCAAGGTTCCGCCTTCGCTCACTCGATAATTTTTTCGGTCTAGGGTCACGTTTCGTTGACCACCTCAGAATGGTTCCAGGCCAATTGCCATTTTTCGCGCAGCATGTCGTGGTGAAGTTTCAACCATTGAATGGCAATAATTGTCATGCCGTTGCCAATTTCACCGCGATCCAACATGGCGAAGGATTCTTCAGCGGATACGACAAAAACGCGCATGTATTCGCCCTCCTCGGCGAGACCGAAGACGCCGCCGACACCCTCGCTATCAACGCAGCCACAAAAAAGCTCGATTGTCTCAGAAGTGCATCCGGGGCTAGTCAAATAACGGTGGATGGGAACCATTTCGGAAACGCTTACGCCGGTCTCTTCCTCGGTTTCACGGTGCGCGGTTTCCTCAGCAACGTGGCCCGGCTCGATCATGCCGGCAACACATTCAATCTGCCAAGGCGATTCGTTTGCTGCAGTGTAGCCGCCAATTCGAAATTGTTCGAGCAAGACAACTTCGTCTCGTTCTGGATCGTAGGGAAGCAATCCAACGGCATTGCCGCGCTCCAAAACTTCTCGGGAAAGCTCCACACTCCAACCTTGGTCAAAGACCTTGTGTTTGAGTTTATAGTGATCCAATCGCATATAACCGCGATACGGTGTCGTGCGTTCGATGACATGGACTTCAGCTTCGCTCATGATGCCTCCTATATTCGAGGATAAGTCATGGCAGGTTCAAACCGAAATTGCCAGCGAGAGAATAAGGATTAAAGTCCATATAGAAATTGAGGAATACAGAGCCGGAGAACTCAGATATGAATGGCCCATGTTTGGTTTCAATACATATTTTAGGTAGAAATAATGGATATTAACGTTCAACAATTGGCAGACATGCGCTCCAATAATGAACCCCATACATTGCTGGATATTCGCGAAGTTCATGAGGTGGCAATCTGTTCGATTGAGGGCAGTCTGGATATTCCAATGAACACAATTCCCGAAAATCTCGATAAACTTCCAAAAGAGGAGCCTTTGGTCGTGATGTGTCATCTCGGCGGACGGTCAGCGCAGGTTGCCCATTGGCTGAGCCAAAACGGCTATGAAAATGTAATTAACCTAGAAGGTGGTATCGCCGCCTGGGCACAAATAATTGATACAGAAATGGTACAATATTAGCTAGACTAACCCCCCCCTTTTGTGATTTGAGGAGCGGCCATTTTGGATGACAGTTCTCCAACTAGGATAGATGTTGAAGATACCGTTGACTGGCTTGTCGACGGTGTACGGAGTGTAAAAGTATCGGAGGATATTTTACGCGAGCTATGCGCGCGCCTCACCAAAGCCGGTTTGCCGCTATACTGCGTTGCCGTGTTTGTCAAGACACTGCATCCCAACGTCGCTGGCCGGGGGTTCTTTTGGCGCGAAGACCGGGAAGAAGTCGAAGTCGCAGAAGCTTCCTACGAAGTTCTCAATTCAGAGTAGTATTTTCATAATCCGATTTATGCCGTCTACAAAGAAGGCAAAGAAATTCGCCGTAGAATTTGCGATCCGGACTGCCCCAATGACTATTTGATTTTGGACGAATTGCGCGGCGAAGGTGTGACCGATTATATCGCTATGGTGCTTGATTTTACCAATGGTGAATTTCATGTGGCGAGCTATACGACCCGGCAGAAAGACGGATTCACCGACGCAGAAATCGCGGCTCTAGAGCGTGTTAGACCGGCCCTCACGCGTGTCGCTGAGATTTATGCGCTTAAGAGAACAGCAGTGAATTTGCTTGATGCTTACACCCATTGCTCGCCAGCGATGATCATTATGCCGGCGACGCCAGGGCCTGCAATCCGCGCCATTTGAAATCCGCTTGATGTCCAGGCAACTGCGTTGGCGAAATGCTCTTTAGGGACAAGAAGGGGCACAATTGCGCTTTGGGCGGGTGACTGAAAGGCCCGTGCAATGCCTAAAAAGATCAAGATAGTGAAGATTGTCGGGAAATCAGCATTGCCAGTGATCGTCATAACGAAGAATGCGATGGCGCAAAGGGTTTGAATGCTGACGCAAACCGACATGATGCGTTTGCGCTGAAAGCGATCTGCTACGGTGCCGGAGACCAGGAACAACAGAAAGAAGGGAGCAAATTGGGCGAGGCCGACCAGCCCTAAATCGAGCGGCTTTCCCGTGAGTTGATAAACCTGCCAGCTGATCGCGGTGATCTGCATGTCGATGGCAAACACCCCCAACACGCGCGCCAGCCAAAACCGCCGGTAATCTTTGTGTTGAAAGGCGACGCGGCCCGATCTGGTTTTAAATGTTGCTTCTGAAGTTGGTTGTTCAGGTGACGGGCTGTCGCTCAATGCATTTCTCTAAAAGGGTTTGTTTTTTATGACGGCGGAGTCTGCTCTTTTCTTTCTGAATGTCTAGCGTTAATGAAAGTCCCTGGAACCTGGCGTAAGCTTTTTGGCTTCATTTTGTGGTTTAACTTTAGGCGAAGAGGGGGTGTCGCGGGTTCCCGTATCTCCGCTGTTTAAATAGCCCAGCCGATAGGAAAAATCATAAAGCTTTTCAGCAACCACGTGGGTGACAATACCTTCGCGTTGGAGTTTGCCTTCGACACCAAGCAAATAAGAGCCGATCACGGTGCGGCGATAGCGCTCCATCTTGTGCGGCCAGACAATCAGATTGGCAATGCCGGTTTCATCTTCGATGGTGATGAATATAACGCCCTTGGCACTGCCGGGGCGCTGGCGGATCAGCACAACACCGGCCAAGCGCACCATGGTTTCTGGTTCTGCGGTTGCAAGCTCGGCGCAGGTGATGATCTTCTGAGGCTGAAAACCCTCTCGCAACAGTTCCATCGGATGGGCCTTCAGGGACAGACGCAGCGCTTTGTAATCGGCAGCGACATTCTCGCCCAAGCTCATATTGGGCAGTTTGACCGAAGGCTCGCGGCGAAAACGATGTTCCGGCAGATGAGCAAACAGGGGCAGGGGCTTGGCATCGTTCAAGCCCTTCACGCCCCACATGGCTTGGCGGCGGTCAAGACCCAGCGACTGAAAACAGTCTGCATCGGCAAGCTTTTCAAGGGCGCTGGTTTTAAGGCCGGCGCGTTCTTTGAGCATTGGTATTTGCCAATAACCATCTTCTTTAGCCGAAACCAAATCATCTGCGGCATCTTGTTTGAGACCCTTGATCTGGCGAAAGCCCAGCCGTAGCGCGGTCTTTTGATCGTTGGTGTAGCGCCATTTATTGGACCCCCCACCCCGGGAATCAAGTGTGGCCTCCCCCTCAAGGGGGGAGGAGGTTATAGACGGAGCTGTCATCATTTCCCCTTCCCCCCTTGAGGGGGAAGGTTGGGATGGGGGGGATTCCAGTGTCTCCAAAGTACAATCCCACTCACTATCGTTCACATCGATGGGACGGACTTCAACGCCGTGGTCCTGGGCGTCTCGGACAATTTGGGCCGGTTTATAGAAACCCATCGGCTGACTGTTGAGCAGCGCTGCTGCAAAGGCCGTCGGGTAATGACATTTGAGCCAGGAGGAGACATAGACCAGCAGCGCGAAGCTGGCAGCGTGAGATTCCGGGAAGCCATACTCGCCAAAGCCTTCGATTTGCTTGAAACAACGCTCGGCAAAATCTTGCTCATAGCCGCGCTCGACCATGCCCGCGACCATGCGTTCATGGTAGAGCGGAATATTGCCGGTATGACGGAAGGTTGCCATCGCGCGCCTGAGCCCATCGGCTTCGCTTGGCGTGAAGCCCGCAGCGACAATGGCGATCTGCATCGCTTGCTCTTGAAACAACGGCACGCCTTTGGTTTTTTCCAGCACGCGGCGGAGATCTTCGGAGGGATATTCAACCTCTTCTTTGCCGCTCCGCCGCCGCAAATAAGGGTGCACCATATCGCCCTGGATCGGGCCGGGGCGGACAATGGCGACTTGGATAACGAGATCATAAAAACAGCGGGGCTTGAGCCGCGGCAGCATGTTCATCTGGGCGCGGCTTTCGACCTGGAACACACCAACCGAGTCGCCCAGGCACAGCATGTCATAGGTATCGCTGTCACCTGAAGGGATGTTAGCCAGGGTGAGCTTGATCGCATGATGACGCTCGATGAAATCAAAGGCTTTGCGGATACAGGTCAGCATACCGAGCGCCAGCACATCGATCTTTAAGATACCTAAGGCATCAAGATCGTTTTTATCCCATTCAATGACCGTGCGGTTATCCATCGCTGCATTTTCAATCGGCACCACGGCATCCAGTGGGCCTTTAGTGATCACAAAGCCGCCGCTATGCTGGCTCAGATGGCGTGGAAATCCGGCAATTTGTTGTGAGAGATTTAAGACCATGCGTAGCGTTGGATCTTTAGGATCGAGGCCGTTCTCACGGATGCGCTCGTCATCGGGCCGCTCGCGGCCAGGGCTGCCCCAGGAAGAACCTGAAAGCGCTTGAATGGAATCCTCGGAAAGTCCCATGACCTTGCCAATTTCACGGAATGCACTGCGCGACCGGTAGGTGATATGGGTTGTCGTAATACCGGCCCGGTCGCGGCCATATTTCTCATAGATATACTGATAAACCTCTTCCCGGCGCTCATGCTCGAAATCAACGTCGATATCCGGCGGTTCGTCCCGTTCCGCGCTGACAAATCGTTCGAACAACACATCAATGCGGGTTGGGTCGACCGAGGTGATGCCGAGCACGTAGCAGACCGCCGAGTTCGCTGCTGATCCTCGACCCTGACACAGAATATCTCTGGACCGGGCAAAACGAACGATATCATGGACAGTCAGAAAGTAGGGCGCATAGCCAAGCTCGCCAATGAGCGAGAGTTCATGCTCGATTTGCGCACGCACTTTGAGCGGCACACCATCGGGATAACGCTCATTCATACCGAGCCGGGTTTGGTGGTCGAGTTCCTCTTGAGGTGTGCGGCCGGCGCTGGTTGGATCAATGGGATATTCGTAACGCAACTCGTCTAGATTGAACTGGCATTTTTGGGCAATCTTCTGGGTATTGGCAATCGCTTCGGGGTAGTCCGCAAAAAGCCGGACCATTTCCTCTGGCGGCTTTAAATGGCGCTCGGCATTGCCGTGCAGAAGGAAACCCGCATTATGGATCGTGCAATGCTCGCGGATGCAGGTGAGGACGTCCTGCAATACCCGGCGTTCGGGCAGATGAGCATGCACATCGTTGACCGCGACGAGCGGGATAAAGAGGCCTTTGGCGATCCTGGAAAGAGCCGCAATACGCTGATAGTCATTGCCGTAATAGTTATGTTTTACAGCTAGATATAGATTTTTCTTAAATATATTTCTAAGCTGGGAAAGATGGTTAATATAGGTCTGATCTGGCGTTTCTTCGGGCGGTATCGCGATGATCACCTGGCCTTTGCCCTGCTTAAAGATTTCGCCTTCCAACAGGTCTTCCAAAAACAAATGGCAGGAGCCTTTTTCGGCCCGTCGTTTGCCCAATGTGAGGAGTTGCGACAGGCGGCCATAGGCGTCGCGGTTGGTCGGAAAACACAGCAAACTTGAAGCATCTTCAAGATCAAGCCGGGTGCCGACGATCAGCTGGGTGCCGTGTTGTTTCGCCGCCACATGCGCGCGCACCACACCAGCCAAGCTATTACGATCGGTAATTGCAATCGCCGTATGCCCGAGAGCCGCCGCCTGCAATACCAATTCATCCGGATGCGATGCACCTCGTAAAAAGCTGTAATTGCTAGTGACCTGAAGTTCAGCGTAAGAACTCACGCGAAAAAGCCATGCAGGTACCAGCCGGGCGGCTTATCCGGGCGATAGAGGCCCTCGCGGTAGACCCAGTAGCGGTTGCCGTCCTGGTCTTCGAGGCGGTAATAGTCCCGGGTTTCCCGGGTTAGCGAGCGTGATCGGGTTTGCAGCTGTGTTGGCCGCCACCATTCCGGCGAAATGCGCTCAGGTCCTTCGGCGCGGGCTACTTTGTGCTGTCGTTTGCGCCACAGGAACATGACCGGCGGGCCGTCCGGGACAGGGGCCATGACATCGATGGGCATCGGCTGAACCAACAGCTGGATCGGGCGGGGTGGCCTTTGAAGGGGACCTTGCCAGTTGTTTTCCTGCACTCTCGCTTTAAGAGCGGGGATGGTTTCGCTGGCGCGTTCCGGCAGATGGCTTTCAACCGGCTGCAGGCGCACAACATTGCGCATACCTAGCCGCCCGGACAATCGATCGACCAGCTTGGCGGCGTTTTCATTCGCCTGATGGGCGGTTTTACCCGCTATATCGATCTGGCGGGCGGCAAGGGCGTTGGTCTCAAGCGCTGCCAGGACAATCACTTCGATGCCAAAGCCGGGATCGAGGGTATCCAGATCATCCCGGAACAAACGCGCCAGATGATCCGGATCGCGGGACGCCTGAGAGGTGCCGATCACGAGGCTGTCGCGGCTGTTATCGACGCGGAAAACGATGAGTTCCAAGCGCCTTGCACCAAGAGTGGCTTGCTCAAGATCATCACACAACTGGGCCAGCAACTTATCGAGCGCGAGGCTGATGTCTTCGGTGCGGCCAATCGGTTCGGTAAAGGCAAGACGGCTGTAATGACTGGGCCGCGGGCGGCGCGGCGAGATCGGCTCCTCAATCCGGCCCAGCAATTGATCCAGACGGCGCAGCGTTTGTCCGCCAAAGCGCGACGCCAGTGGTGCCCGCGGCATCTCGTAAAGATCGCCAATTTGACGCAAGCCGAGACCGTCCAACCCCTCTAACGTCGCCGGATCAAGCCGCAAGCTCGCGATAGGATAACCTGCAAGGCTTTGGCGCTGGGTTTTGGGCTGGATGATACTGAAAGAGGTGTCACTAAATCTGGCTGCAGTCCAGGCAGCGCCGGGCGTATCGGCAAGGCCAATGCGAGGAAGATAGCCTGCTTGAAGGCAGCGATCTCTAATATCTTTTAGGAGCGCGCGTTCGCCGGAAAAGAGGTGCGCACACCCCGTGACATCAAGCCAGAGGCCGGCGCTGCCGCTCATATCTGTCAGCAGGCCACCGCCCAATGGGTCAATCGCCGTCCAGGGGGTGTAGCGCTCACAGGCTTGGGCGAGCTTATCAAGCGCTTTTAAATCAGCCGCCGGGTCAGCCTGTTTGGCGATGAGGTCCGGGAACAGTGCCCGCGCATCGGCGAGAGAGTGGCCGGGCTTGATCCCCGCTGCATCCGCCGCCTGATTGGCCGCCGCAATCCGTTGTCCCCCATGTTGTGCTGTGAGTGTGACTAAAGGCAGGGGGCGGGGATTGTTAGCCGGCTTGTTGCCTCCGGTTCCGACCTTCTGTGCTTTGGTGCGGCTGAGCCGATCCGTTGCAAAGGTCGGTAACCACAGAGAGATCACCCGTTTCATGACACCATTCCACCTGCCAGAAATTCACCTTTCCGGCTATTCTTTGTTTATTGTTCTGCTTTTGCAGATTAAGCGCGCTGTAGCGATAGCGCTGTAGTTCCAAATTCCATTTCGGCGCACCGAGACCGAGGCCACTGGCCGGTGTAATGCTGGGCGCCGCTGTGACATGCCAGCGGGTCAGCGCGGCACTGGTTGGCATCACATTTTGTTGGTTCTTATTGGGGCTTTGAGGGCGCAGCAGGAGCCCCGGCACACCGTTCTCTTCGGCGGCGAGTTGCAAACGCCGCCCGGCAATCGGTGGGATTTTATAGGGTTTGCCGACAACAGCGGCGATCCCGGAGCTGCGGAGCCCTTCTTCCATTGCCCACAGGATATCGGTATCGCTTTTGCCCTCGACCAGGATCAGCCGGTCGGGATCAATGCCAAATTCCGCCAAACCATGGCCACAGAGATCACGGCCATGCTGACACCAGAGGATCGGCGCCTCAGACTCTGCCACCAATTTATGGATCAGCGCCGCGGCAAAGCCAATCGCCGCCGTATCACCAAAAATCTCGTGCAACCCCGTCACCGGCAACCCGCCCCACGGCAGCGCCTCATCAATTTCAGGATCGCCGAGGGAGACAGTCGGCTGACTTTGGTTTTGTAAAATACTGCCCCGTATACCCCCATGCTCAAGCTGGTGTATCTGACTGCGTAGACTGTCCAAAACCGCAGGATTCGGGTGGAATAATTTGGTGTTTGCCAGTTCAATATTTGGTGCAATATCTAAAGCTTCTGCCAAAGTTCCTACATGCATCACATCCTCCTCATATTCTCTGTTTTCATCAAATGTTCTTCTTTTGTTCTAATTTAGAACAGGCCATTTGTCAAATGGAAAGAGGGGGCAGGGAGATGTGTAAGGGAGAATATCTAATAGAATTCTAGCATGAATTGACAAAGTCAGCGGCAAAGTAAAGAATTTAAAAAATAAATATTGTCGAAATAAAAAGTCGAAAAAATAAATGATTGAAAACGATAAGCACCAACTACCCGTATTTGTGGGCGGGATGATAGTTGGTACCCAAGTATTAGGATTTATGGTTCTAATTGCGGCGAATGGCAATCTTATTCAGTGGATATTGAATCATCAACCGCTTGGGGCAGGATTGATCGGTGTGTTTGCCGCCAGCTTTACGAGTTTGATATTAATATGGCAAATCAGACAAAATTATAAGTTCAGAGAAGATACACAAAACCGTCGACTAATGGCAGCAAAGAGTACAATGCCACTGGTATTGGCAGATTTCACCGGATATGCGGAAACTAGTTTCGGAATAGCAGTTCAGATGGCGAGAGGAGAAGAATTTGCACTAACAATGCCAGAAATAACAAATTCCCACCTACAAATATTTAAAGAATGTATTGAATCTGCTGATGACCAAGATCAACGAAAACTTTCTGAATTACTCAAATTGTATCAATTACAGAAATCAAGATTACGTGCAGCAATAAATGAGTACCGACCATGGACTGAAGAAAAAAGGCAGGCAAATCAGCAGAGTGAAAATAGAACGGCAGATGAACAAACAATAACAGGAAATGGCAATTTGTTCAGTTCTGTTGAATTAAGTCTAGCAATTAGAGAGCTATGGGCTTTTGCGCGTTCTGATTCCCAGTTTGAAGTTTTAATTGAGAGATCAGAACGTGTAGAGAATTTGTTCGTATTTGCGGATGAGTTTCCAGAAGATTGGCAGCGATTTATAGCTTTTTTCATAAGGGTTATGGATCGTAGAGAAAATTGAAACTTTAGTTCAGCAAAATGCATTGTAGTTAGTTGATTACGGTGACAGTTTAAATCATTCGTCACCCCGGACTTGATCCGAGGTCCAGATGGCTAGAAAGACTGGATTCCCGCTTTCGCGGGAATGACGGTGGGGTGGTTAAAACCGCTCCAGCCCAACATCGCTGATATCGACTTCAGGGGTTTTGCCGCTGATCAGATCGGCGGTGATTTTGCCGGAGCCGGCGCACATGGTCCAGCCGAGAGTGCCGTGTCCGGTATTTAGGTAGAGATTATCGTATTTGGTGCCGCCGATGACCGGGACACCGTCGGGGGTGAGGGGGCGGAGCGCGGTCCAGAATTCTGCCTTGGAATAATCACCGGCATTCGGGAACAGTTTCTGCGCGACATCACGGATCGAGGTGACGCGGCCGATATTCATTTCCGTGTCATAGCCATTGAACTCTGCGGTGCCTGCAACGCGCATACGTTGCCCGAGGCGGGTGAAGACCAGCTTGTGATCTTCATCGGTGAGGCTGATGGTAGGCGTGCCGTTGTAGCCGCTGGTCGGCACAGTAATCGAGTAGCCTTTGGTCGGATAGACCGGCAATTTTATGCCAAGCGGTTTGAGGAACAGCGGTGAATAGCTGCCGAGGCTCATCACCACGGCATCGGCCTCAATTGTGCCTGTGTCAGTAGTGACGGAGGTGATCTTGCTGGCGTCTTTATTCAGGGAAACGACGCTTTCACCATAGCGAAACTCGGTGCCGAGCGAGGCGGCATAACCAGCGAGATTTTTCGAAAACAAATGGGCATCGCCGCTCTCATCATCCGGCGTAAAAATTGCACCGGCGAGTTTGTCCGGGCTTGAGTCATAGGCGGGTTCAAGCTCGTGGACTTCGGCTTCGGTGACGACGCGGTTGTCACAGCCAAGCTCGTTCAAGACGGCGGCCTGTTTGGCGAATGCTTCAAGCTCTTTTGGATCGCGGTAGATTTGCAGAATACCGCGCCCCAAATGATCGTACTGGATGCCGGTATCTTCTCGAATTTGCGGCATCAATGCTCGGCTATAAAGGCAGAGGCGTAAATTTATCACGGTGTTCCGAGCGGCTTTTGCCGAGGTGCAGTTGGCAAGGAAACGCAAACTCCACGCCCATTGCTGGGGATCGAGCCGCATCCGATAGAGCAGCGGCGCGTCATTGCGGCCCAGCCATTTGAGCAATTGCCTCGGCACGTCCGGCGCCGCCCATGGCATCGCGTGGCTCGCTGAGATTTGCCCGCCATTGGCAAAGCTGGTTTCAAGCCCCGCGCCGTTCTGGCGGTCAATGACGGTTACATCGTGGCCGTCTTTTTGAAGATAATAGGCCGCCGAGACGCCAACAACGCCGGCCCCTAACACAAGTACTTTCACAATTCGGATGTCCAAAAATTAAATAGAGTGCGGGTTATATCGCCGAAAACCCCCTCTAGCCAGTCCGTTATTTTCTATTCGTGGCGATTGCTTGCGAAAACACACCATAAAAGATTAATCTTTGGCATGATCTCCTCAATTAAACATAGTGAAATCCTCACCGTAGAAGAAATGAGCCGCGCTGATGCCTTGGCGGTCAAAGCAGGTGTGCCGAGCCTTGATCTGATGGAGGCGGCAGGGCGCTCTGTTTTTCGGGCTCTTCGCAAACGCTGGACGCGGCGGCGGATGCTCGTTCTTTGTGGCCCCGGCAATAATGGCGGCGATGGATTTGTAGTTGCGCGTTATCTCAAACAAGCGGGCTGGCCCGTTGCGCTCGGGCTGCTCGGTGACATCAAAAAACTAAAGGGTGATGCGGCGGCGATGGCGACACTTTGGAGCGGCGAGGTGCAAGAGTTGAACATATCGCTGCTTGAAGGTGCAGATCTCGTGGTTGATGCGTTGTTTGGGGCAGGGCTCACCCGCGACATAGACGGCGTCGCCAAAGATGTGATCGAAGAAATTAACCGCCTTGAAATTTCCTGCCTCGCCATCGACGTGCCGAGTGGGGTTGATGGCAATACAGGTGAGATACGAGGCGTCGCGCCCAATTCTCAAATGACCGTGACGTTTTTCCGCAAAAAGCCTGGACATTTGGTATTGCCCGGTCGCCCGCGCGCCGGTGAAGTCGTGGTCACTGACATCGGCATCTCCGCGACAGTCTTGACGGACATAACGCCGAGCGCCCGTGAAAATGCACCTCAGAATTGGCTGGGTAATTTTCCCAAGCCGAGCCTCGCTGACCACAAATACGCCCGGGGTCATGCGGTGATCTCCGGCGGCGCTGAGTTGACTGGGGCTGCCCGGTTAGCATCTCGGGCGGCACGGCGTGTCGGAGCCGGGCTGGTCACAATTGCCGCCGATGCCTCTGCCAAGAATATTTATTTGTCCGGCGATCCTGGGTGTATGTTCGCGCCGCTTGGCAGTTTTGAAGACGCAATCAGTGATCCAAGGCGAAATGCCGTGCTCGTTGGTCCCGGCAATGGCGTAACAGACGAGACACGGCGGCGGACACTGGCGGCTCTTAGAGCAGAAAAGGCGACCGTCATAGATGCGGATGCGCTGACAATTTTTGAAGATAATCCGGCTTCTCGCTTTAATCGGAGTAGAAAATCCGGAGGGGTAACTGTCCTAACGCCGCATGACGGTGAATTTGCTCGATTATTTGACCATTCTGCGGACAAATTAACGAATTGCAGGATAGCTGCCGAGCAAAGCGGCGCGGTGGTTCTTTTGAAGGGCGCCGATACAGTCATCGCTGGTCCTGATGGGCGCGTCTCAATAAATACAAATGCGCCGGCAACATTGGCGACGGCCGGATCAGGCGATGTTTTGGCTGGATTAATCGCTGGATTACTGGCGCAGGGTTTAAATGCGTTCGACGCCGCCTGCGCCGGCGCCTGGATACACGGCGAGGCCGCAAACCGGTTTGGGCCAGGTTTAATTGCCGAAGATATCACCGAAAAAGTGCCTGAAGTCATAACGTTATTGCGGTCCTCGCTCTAGACCTTCCAGCAAAATGTGCTAAATGAACACCTGTGGCTTCATTTTATTAGAAAAATTTCATGACTGAACATAAAAAATCGAGTTTTTGGGATCGCACGCTTCGCAACTTGCGAGGCGCCTGGGATAAAATCGCGTCGGATACTGGCGAAGTATCTGAAATTACAGTGACACCTGATCTCAATGAAGATGATCGGCTCCACTTAATTGAACATATGCAGGCCTGTCTCGATGCCAGGGGCGGCGAGGTGTCGGCGCGAAAACGTGCGGCCGCGCTTGGTCATGCTTATTTGTCATTGAATGAAGATGGGCGCAAAAAATTCTTAAATATTTTGGCGAGCGAATTTGGCACAAATCGCCAGACCATCAATGAAGCTGTCGCCAATCTTTCCGCGGCTAAAGATGGCGAAGCTCGGTTTAAAGCCGAGCAAAGTTTGCGGAAAGCCTTAAAAGCTCCGCGTGTGCATTTGCTCACTCAATTTAATGCGCTTCCCGAAGGCGTGAAGTTTCTCGTCGATTTGCGCGAAGAGCTGATCCAATGGGCCAAACAGGATGCCTCCCTCAAAGGATTGGAAAGCGATCTTAAATCACTTTTGACCGGCTGGTTTGATGTAGGGTTTTTGGAACTGCAGCAAATTACCTGGCAGGCACCTGCGTCTTTGCTGGAAAAATTCTTTGTTTATGAGGCAGTGCACGAAATCAAAGGCTGGGACGATCTCAAAAACAGACTTGCCTCAGATCGCCGCTGTTTTGCGTTCTTCCATCCGCGGATGCCGGAAGAACCGTTGATCTTTGTTTGGGTGGCATTGGTAAACGGTATCGCTGACAACGTGCATGTTTTGCTCGATCAGGACGCGCCGTTGGGTGATCCAGAAACAGCTGATTCGGCAATTTTCTATTCGATCTCAAATGCTCAAGACGGATTGTCGGGTATTAATTTTGGCAACTTTCTGATAAAGCGCGTGGTCGATAGCCTGTCGAAAGAATTGCCGAAATTGAAAAATTTCGCAACGCTTTCACCGATGCCGGGATTCAGACGCTGGCTCGATGGTCGATTGCTGGAAGGCAATTTCGATCTGCTGACAGAAGAGCAGGATGAAGCCATAATGTCAGCCGCCTCAAAAGGCTCACCCGAAGCCGCGATAAACGAATTGCTGTCCCGCGATAAATGGTATGAAAATGATGAAGTGTCCGGAGCATTGCGGGAACCGATGCTGCGCCTTTGCGCATATTATCTATTGCAAGAAAAACGCGGCGGTGGAACGGCTGGGGATTCAGTTGCGCATTTTCACCTAAATAATGGCGCTCAAGTTGAGCAGCTCAATTGGCTGGCTGATATGTCTGAACGCGGCCTTGCTCAGTCGGCGGGGGTGATGCTCAACTATTTGTATGATCTAAAAACCATCGATAGCAATCACGAATCTTATCGTGCGGGGGAAGCAATAAACGCCTCGACGCGGGTTAAAAATCTTCTCAAAAACTAAAAGAGCGCCGAGGATTCACTCGACGCCCTTTCGATCAGGACAGCAGCAATTTTAGGCTGCTTGAATTCTATCCAAGAAGGTGCGAACTGATTGCGCCAGAACTTGCGATTCTCTTTGTAGATCAACGGCAGAGTTTTGGACGTTTTGAGCGGATCCGCCCGTGCTTTCAGCTGCTGTGGTGACATCAACAATGTTGGCCGAGACTTCCTGAGTTCCAGCCGCAGCCTGCTCGACGTTCCGAGCAATTTCTTGGGTGGAAGCACCTTGCTCCTCAACAGCCGCAGCAATTCCTGTGGCGATTTGATCGATTTCCTTGATTGTGGAAGTGATGCCTTGGATGGCCGTCACTGAACTGGCCGTTGCAGATTGAATACCAGCGATTTGCGCACCAATTTCTTCCGTCGCCCGTGCCGTTTGATTGGCTAAATTCCCGACCTCAGAGGCTACAACAGCAAATCCTTTACCGGCTTCCCCGGCACGCGCCGCTTCGATTGTAGCATTGAGCGCTAGCAGATTGGTTTGGCTGGCAATGTCATTGATGAGTTCAACGACTTCACCAATTTTATTGGCAGCCTCGGCCAAGCCGGTAACCGTTTCGTTGGTTTTTTCAGCTTCTTCGACAGCGCTTGCTGCAATAACCGAAGACTGCGATACCTGATGCAAAATCTCGGAGATGGAAGCAGAGAGTTCTTCTGCCGCTGCCGACACGGTTTGTACATTTACAGATGCTTGCTCAGCTGCTGCTGCGACGGCTGTTGCTTTTTCGCTGGTGCCTTGGGCATCGCCGGTCAATGATTCAGATGTTGCACTCAATCCGCCAATGGCATTTTCGATGACACTTAATACATTTGTCACTTCACTATCAAAGTTTGCAGTCAATTCTTTGATATTTTCGGCACGCATGGCTTCGGCTGCAGCTTGCTCTTGCTGGCGAACCATATCGTCCTTCTGACGTTTACTTTCAGCTTCTGTTTCTTCGCGTTCGCGCTGAGCGTTCACTTCGTCAGCTTCGCGTTGACGATCCTGCTCTTCCTTTTCGCGTTGAGCTTCTTCAGTTCGGCGTTGAGCTTCTGCTTGTCGCTGGTTCTCTTTTTCAGCTTCGGCAGCGTGACGCTGTTCTTCAGTCTGTTTTTCAAGATTCAGACGCTCAATTGCGTTTTGCTTAAAGACTTCGACATTAGCCGCCATTGCACCCAATTCATCAGAGCGATCGAGACCTGGAACTACCGTTTCGTTATCGCCGCCTGCCAAGGATTGCATGGCAGCAGTTAAAGTGGTCATGGGCCTGGTTACAATCCGGCTGACAGTCAAAAGCAATAGAATGGCTACACCAATCAACACTGCGACAATTAAGCCGATTTGAATTTGTAGGTTCTTGATCAATTTTGCGTTTAATGAATCCAAACTCCAAGCAACAGCCAGAGTGCCGACCCAGCGCTTCTTTTTACCGGAAAGCACGGGCGTTAAAACAATGACGTGGTCACCGGTCGTTGTGGTGACGGTTTGGCGCTCTTTGAGTTTTTCTGTGTTGGCTTCTATAAACGGCTTAAAATCGACGCCTTGATAGATTTTCGACGTAAACGTCGTAAACGTCTCATTTTTTTGGTTGTAAGTTTCAACCATTGCCAAATTGGCGGATTTGTCTTCGGAAAAGCTTTTATAGGCTGCAATAACCGAGTCTTTTTGGCCAAACCTTAATCCACCCGCAAGTTGAATGGCGAGCAGTTTAGTGATCCGTGTGTTGGCATCTGCGGCCTGTTCAAAGCTGTCTGTGCGTGTGCTGATTGATTGCATCATCAATGATACAACAAAACCGACCGTGACAACGCCGACTAAAATAAAAGCCATTTTGCGGCCAATGGTCCAGAATGATTTATTATTTTCCATGGGTAGGAAGCCTTAAATTAAATTCTTATTGATGATGGAATTGGTAGAAGGCTCGGCGAACTTCACTATTCCCGAGCCTTCTATCCGGTATCCGGATATTCTACAGTTCGTCGACGTTAACACCGACAGTTACTGCACCAATTACTTTGCCACCGTCTGAAATAGCAACGCTGACTTGCGATTAGAATTTTTGAGTTGATTCATCTTGTTTGATTTTGCCAACATGGACAGCGCCCATTCCTGCGCCATAGCTTTTTTTCCATTTAGCTTCATCACCTTGCCAATAGTCGGAGGTGATATCGCTTTGGCCAACATTCAAACCTTTGTTGTCCATGACAAAAATCTCAGTGAACAAAGCACCGTTTTTACCTTTAACACCTTTAAGGAACGCAGAAAGGTCATTGCTAAGTATGCCATTGATCATTGGCTTACTAGACGCAGAAGTTTCAGCACGCCATTGTTTATCAAGTTTAATGATGGATGCTTGGTCAAGTGAAGCGTGTTTAGTGTTTTGAGCTTTGATAGCTGCAACAACTTTTGGATCTTGAGCCCACGTGATAATTTTAGATTTGGCCATAGCTTTAAGAGCTGCGGCTTGGTCGGCCTGAGCAGGGACGGCAGTTAAAGCGAAAACGATGCCGGCTGCTGCCACAAGAGCGGTTAGATTACGCATGTTTAGTATTCTCCTTTAATTTTTCTTTTATTTCATAAAATTGTATTCAAATTTACTTGCACGAGCGTGATAGTACTCTCGCGCTTTTTTGCATGTGAGGAAGCATGGGGTGAATTACAATGGCCAGGCAGGAAAATTCTTTGAATTGAAATATTTTGAAATTTAAAGGACACTATCCGCCACCCAGATATTCACAAAAGTGACGATTTTCTCGACTTTTAGCGACACACTGTTTGACACTGGGAACTTTTTTTATAGAGTGCGCGCTCTGGCACCGACTACCTAACGCCGGAAGACTATTTGTGCGGGTGTGGCGGAATTGGTAGACGCGCTGGTTTTAGGTACCAGTGGCTTAGGCCGTGGGGGTTCAAGTCCCTTCACCCGCACCAAAATACGGGCCATTATTAAAGTGGAATTCATCGCTTAATTTCATTGTTTCCCTTGGGAAAGAAATTAGGCATTTGGTTTAGATAAACGATAGAACGAACGGATTTACCATGCAGGTAACGGAAACAACCAATAAAGGTTTAAAGCGGGCATATAAGATAGTCGTGCCAGCTGCCGATATAGAAGTAAAAATCAATGACCGCCTCGCGCAAATTGCGCAGACAGCAAACATGCCAGGCTTTCGGCCCGGTAAGGTTCCTGTGTCTCTCCTCAAAAAAACCCATGGCCAAGCCATTATGGGTGAAGTCTTGGAGATGACGGTTGGTGAAAGCTCTCAGCAAACCATTGCTAAGAAAGAACTTCGTCCCGTTGCCCAGCCAAAAATCGAAATTGATAAATTCGATGAAGGCGGTGATCTCGAATATTCTATTGAATTGGAAGTATTCCCTGAAATCGAATTGACGGATTTCAGCAAACTAAAGCTGGAGCGGTTGAAAGTCCCTGCCAATGAAGAGCAGGTGGATGAGATCATCAGTCAGATGGCGGATGGCCAAAAAGATTCGAAGCCTGTTGAAAAAAATCGCCCGATTGCCTCTGGTGATGTTGCGATTATCGATTTTACCGGCAGTGTCGATGGCGAGGAATTTGCCGGCGGCAAAGCTGAAGATTACGGCCTTGAAATTGGCTCAGGTTCTTTCATCCCCGGTTTTGAAGAACAGATTATTGGCAAAGAAGTCGGTGATGAGCTCGAGGTAAAGGTTACTTTCCCAGAACAATATGCCGAAGAGCTTGCCGGTAAAGATGCTGTCTTTGTTGTAAAAATCAAAGAACTTCGTGAAACCATTCCGGCGACACTTGATGATGCTTTTGCGCAGAAAATGGGCGCCGAGAATCTTGATGATCTCAAAGCAAAACTGCGTGAAAACCAGGAAGCTGAGCTGGCTCAATATTCCCGCATGCGCGTCAAACGTGATTTGCTCGATGTGCTCGATGAAAAGCACGAATTTGATCTACCAGAAGGCATGATAGAAAGCGAATTTGATGCGGTATGGCATCAGTTTGAGCATCAACGTAAAGATCATCCTGAGCAAATTGATGAAGACGATAAAAATAAGTCTGACGATGAGTTAAAGGAAGAGTACCGTGAGATTTCAGCGCGTCGCGTTCGTCTTGGCCTATTGTTGGCGGAAATTGGACGGATTAACGAAATTACGGTTACGCCCGAAGAAGTAAACCGGGCGATTATGCAAGAAGCACAGCAACATAAAGGCCAGGAGAAGGAAGTTTTTGAACATTACAAAAACAATCCCGAAGCCATGCAGGCCATACAATCGCCACTTCTTGAAGATAAAGTCGTTGATTACATATTAGAATTGGCGAGTGTCGTTGAAAAAACGGTAACGCTTGAAGAGTTGATGGCGGATCCCGAAAAACCGGAGAAGCCAGCCAAAAAAGCCAAATCCTCGGCCAAAAAGAAAGCACCAGCGAAGAAAAAAACGACCGCTAAAAAGAAAGCGGCAACGAAGAAGGAAGACGATAAATAATCAGGGATTGCCTAGCTGGCCTTAAAATATAGGGTAGATGGCAGTTGAATTTTAGGACTTTAAAACCCAAATAGTAGGATATGATGAGTGATCCGATAGAAGTATATAATAATTCCTTAGTCCCAATGGTGGTCGAGACGACCAATCGGGGGGAACGTGCCTATGATATTTATTCGCGTCTTCTCAAAGAGCGGATAATTTTTATCACGGGTGGGGTCGATGATCACGTCTCGAGCCTCATCTGTGCTCAATTGTTGTATCTCGAGTCGGAAAATCCGAAAAAAGATATCGCCATGTATATCAATTCACCGGGCGGCGTCGTGACGTCTGGTCTCGCCATCTATGACACGATGCAATATATCCGCCCTGCCGTCTCTACGGTGTGTATTGGTCAAGCTGCTTCGATGGGATCTTTGCTATTGGCGGCAGGCGCTAAAGACAAACGATTCGCGCTTCCGAACTCTAGAATCATGATTCATCAGCCTTCTGGCGGGACTCAAGGGCAGGCCACTGACATCGAAATTCAGGCGCGAGAAATACTGGCTTTGCGGGCTCGCCTCAATAATATCTATGTCGATCATACCGGCCAGGAATTATCCGCCATCGAAGCTGCGCTGGAACGAGATACCTATTTAAGCCCTGAAGAAGCGCTGAAATTCGGTCTTATTGACCAAGTCGTCGACAAGCGACCAGCGCTTGACGAAGACGATGAAGTAACAGTCGGCGATGCCGATGACGGTGACGATGGGGCCAATAGTTAGGCATTAGAGCGCCAACTCAATTATATGTCTATATGTTGTGTTGGCCTTGCTTAGCTTCGTTTTTTAATAAAGTATGGTTTCAGTAAGGTTTTGCCATATGTGATTGCCTTACAGGACCAATTTTGGAGGGCCTATGACCAAGTCCACCGGCGGTGATTCTAAAAACACACTCTACTGCTCCTTTTGTGGCAAGAGTCAGCATGAGGTTCGCAAGTTAATTGCCGGACCAACCGTGTTCATTTGTGATGAATGCGTCGAGTTGTGCATGGACATCATCCGAGAAGAAAATAAAACACATATCGTTAAATCTGGTGACGGTGTACCCGCTCCGAAGGAAATCTGCGAAGTTCTCGATGACTACGTCATTGGCCAGGTTTTCGCCAAGCGAGTTCTATCGGTGGCTGTTCACAACCATTACAAACGCCTAAGCAGTAGTACAAAGGCGAACGATGTGGAACTCGCCAAATCCAATATTCTTTTGGTGGGGCCAACTGGCTGCGGCAAGACTTTATTGGCGCAAACACTCGCGCGCATCTTGGAAGTGCCATTTACCATGGCCGATGCGACAACGCTGACCGAAGCTGGTTATGTCGGTGAGGATGTCGAAAATATCATCTTAAAACTGTTGCAGGCCGCGGACTACAACGTAGAGCGCGCGCAACGTGGCATCGTCTATATTGACGAAGTCGATAAAATTTCGCGTAAATCCGATAATCCGTCGATTACCCGAGATGTTTCGGGCGAGGGCGTTCAGCAGGCCTTGCTTAAGATTATGGAAGGCACCGTTGCCAGTGTACCGCCTCAAGGCGGGCGTAAACATCCGCAACAGGAATTCCTGCAAGTCGACACAACGAACATCCTATTCATCTGCGGCGGTGCTTTTGCTGGATTGGATAAGATCATCTCGTCACGTGGGCAAGGCTCGTCGATTGGCTTTGGCGCTGACGTTAGCAGCCCGGATGATCGCCAAACCGGTGAGATATTGAGAGAATTGGAGCCGGAAGACCTTCTGAAATTCGGCCTTATTCCTGAATTTGTCGGACGTTTGCCTGTTCTTGCAACCCTTGAAGAACTCGATAAAGACGCGCTGATTGAAATCTTGACCGCTCCAAAAAATGCTTTGGTCAAACAGTATCAGCGGCTCTTTGAAATGGAAGATGTGAAGTTGACCTTCATGGAAAATGCCTTGGACATGGTTGCTGAAAGAGCGGTTGATCGGAAAACCGGTGCCCGTGGACTACGGTCTATCATGGAAGATATCTTGCTCGATACAATGTTTGAATTGCCAGAATTAGAAGATGTTGAAGAAGTTGTCATCAATCGTGACGTCGCCGAAGAGGGCGCGCGGCCGCTTTATATATATGCTGACCGACAGCAGGATGATCTCGATAATAGTGCTTAATGCTCGAATATTTCGATAATACTGGGATATGTATGAAATTTTTGTGTTTCAAGACTTGATTTCCGACTGGGGGAGCACAAATCGAAAGAGAGCAACCATTTAGTAATGTCGCAGACAGCAAATTTTGCGACAGAGTAGGAGAATAAAATTGGAATCAACCTCGAGTGAAATATTTCCGGTCTTACCACTTCGAGACATTGTCGTTTTTCCACATATGATCGTGCCTCTCTTCGTTGGTCGTGACAAATCTGTCCGCGCCCTCGAAGACGTTATGAAAGATGACAAACAAATCCTGCTCGTAGCACAGAAGAATGCAGCGGACGATGATCCAACACCGGAAGATATATATAGCGTTGGGACTGTTTCTACCGTGCTCCAGCTGCTTAAATTGCCGGATGGAACGGTCAAGGTTCTGGTTGAAGGTGGCCAGCGTGCGACCATTAATCGCTTCCTCGACAATGAAGATTTTTTCGAAGCCCATGCTGAAATCATCTATGAAAACGAAAGCGATGATACTGAGCTGGAGGCGCTCTCGCGTTCGGTGGTTTCTCAGTTCGAACATTACATCAAGTTAAATAAGAAGATACCTCCAGAAGCCCTTGTTTCTGTTAATCAAATTGAAGATTATGGCAAGCTTGCAGATACCGTTACGTCGCATCTCGCTTTAAAAATTTCCGAGAAGCAGGAACTGCTCGAAATCGAGTCTGTTGCGGTCAGAATGGAGCGCGTTATCTCCTTTATGGAGGGCGAAATTGGCGTTCTCCAAGTTGAGAAAAAAATCCGCAGCCGGGTCAAACGCCAGATGGAGAAAACCCAGCGCGAATACTATTTAAATGAGCAATTGAAAGCCATTCAGAAAGAACTCGGTGAGACCGTGGAAGGCAAAGACGAAAACGCCGAAATAGAAGAAAAAATCGGCAAAACCAAGTTTAGCAAAGAAGCGAAAGAAAAGGCCGAAGCTGAGTTGAAAAAACTCCGCAATATGAGCCCCATGTCTGCTGAGGCGACGGTTGTTCGCAATTACCTCGATTGGATGCTCGGCATTCCTTGGAAGAAGCGCAGCCGTGTCAATAAAGACATCAACAAAGCTGAAGAGATTTTGAACGCAGACCATTATGGCCTGGAAAAAGTCAAAGAACGCATTCTTGAATACCTTGCCGTTCAGCAGCGCACCAAAAAGATCAAAGGACCGATCCTGTGCCTCGTAGGACCTCCGGGTGTTGGTAAAACCTCGCTTGGTAAGTCGATTGGTAATGCAACGGGACGAAATTTTGTCCGCATGAGCCTCGGTGGCGTGCGTGACGAGTCGGAAATCCGCGGTCACCGCCGGACATATATTGGCTCAATGCCCGGAAAAATCATTCAAGGCATGAAAAAAGCTAAAAGCTCTAATCCATTGTTCCTGCTCGATGAAATCGACAAAATGGGCCAAGATTGGCGCGGCGATCCGGCTTCTGCTTTGCTGGAAGTGCTTGATCCAGAACAAAACGATACGTTCCAGGATCACTACCTTGAGGTCGACTATGATTTGTCCGACGTGATGTTTGTGACAACAGCCAATACCTTGCGCATTCCAGGCCCTCTTATGGACCGCATGGAAATTATCCGCATTGAAGGCTACACGGAAGACGAAAAAGTTGAAATCGCGCGCCTCCACCTGATCGACAAGCAGGTCGATGCGCATGGATTGAAGGAAGGCGAGTGGTCAATTTCTGACACAGCCCTTCGCGACGTCATTCGCTACTATACGCGAGAAGCCGGTGTTCGTAATTTAGAGCGGGAAATCGCCAACCTAACGCGAAAAGCGACCAAAGAAATCGTGATGAAAAAACACGATAAAGTTGCTGTCACCCAGCGCAACCTTGGAAAATATGCCGGCGTTAAAAAGTATCGCTATGGCGAGGTCGAAGAGGAAGATATTGTCGGTGTGACCACCGGCTTGGCCTGGACCGAAGTCGGCGGTGAAATACTCACCATTGAAGCCGTTATGGTGCCGGGCAAAGGTAAGATGGTGATTACCGGTAAACTTGGCGAAGTGATGCAAGAATCGATCCAGGCAGCGCGTTCATTCGTTCAGTCGCGGGCCGTGGAATTCGGCATCAAGCCGACACTATTTGATAAACGCGATATCCATGTACACGTACCCGAAGGTGCAACGCCAAAAGATGGCCCGTCCGCCGGTGTTGGCATGGTGACCTCGATTGTCTCTGTGCTTACGGGAATTCCGGTTCGCAAAGACATTGCCATGACCGGTGAAATTACGTTGCGTGGCCGTATTTTGCCGATTGGTGGATTGAAAGAAAAGCTTTTGGCGGCACTCCGCGGCGGTATCACGAAAGTCATTATTCCAATAGACAATGAGAAAGATCTGGTGGAAATACCTGATAATGTGAAAAAGGGTTTAGAGATCGTGGTGGCTACCAGCGCCGAAGAAGTTCTCGAACATGCGCTTACAAGTCCGCTTGTGCCGATCGAATGGGACGAGGAAGTTGACGGTGAATCCGTTCCATCCGGCAAAGGCGAGGATGATGATGAGCGTTCCGGCGTCGTAAAACACTAAGATTTAACTTATTCTCAAAGTGAAACGATTCGCAGAATTCTGCGGATCGTTTGCTTTTTGGGGACTGATAAAGCTCAAAAATGCCCAGTTATCCCGAGAAAAATGCCTCCTAACCCCCTAATATGGCTCAAAATCCCAAAAAACTGTGGAAAACTGCGGTTTCTCGATTGACGCCATGAAATTTTCGAGCTTAAACTTCTCGCGCATTACAGTTTAGTTGGCTGAATTGATTCAGCCTTTCGCAACCCAGTTATTGAAAGCAAAGGGGGCCTTAAGCGTGAATAAAAATGATCTCATTTCAGCCGTAGCAGACAACTCTGGTTTGTCTAAAGCCGACGCAGGTAAAGCAGTGGATGGTGTCTTTGACGCTATCGTTGGTGCTTTAAGTAGTGGCGGTGAAGTTCGTGTCGTTGGTTTTGGCACATTCTCAACGGCGCAACGTAAAGCGACTACGGGACGTAACCCCCGTACCGGTGAAGCAATTCAAATTCCGGCTTCTACCCAGCCTAAGTTTAAAGCTGGTAAAGGATTAAAAGAAGCTGTTAACAGATAAGCTTTTTAATTGATTTCAATGGTGCCGGCTGTGGCAACGCAGTCGGCATTATTATTGCCCAAAATTTGGGATATTTTGCTTTACAGCGGAGGCGCGCTAAACTACATAAGCGTTTCTTCGCACGACCCTTTTGGGGGCGATTAGCTCAGTTGGGAGAGCGCCACGTTTACACCGTGGATGTCGGCGGTTCGAGCCCGTCATCGCCCACCATTTTCCCGCATATAAATCAGTAGTTTAGGATTAGACCGTCC
>Ga0066376_10000468_pt1 | contig 37620 bp, 35 predicted proteins | sample Knorr_S15_td_Bot_FD_77009 | JGI IMG/M metagenome (GOLD analysis project Ga0066376, IMG submission 77009) | Marine microbial communities from Southern Atlantic Ocean transect - Knorr_S15_td_Bottom_ad_5009_LV_A | ecosystem: Environmental > Aquatic > Marine > Oceanic | place: Southern Atlantic... | reverse complement strand
CGTTGGCAGAGAGGGGACGACCGATGCCCTCGACTACGAGTCATCGCTCTTCGGGCTCCTCGCTTCGACCGAGGACATGAAGGATGGCATGTCGGCCTTCATGGAGAAGCGGAAAGCGGACTTCAAGGGACGCTGAAATCCGTTAAATTCCCCTATGCAATCCGGGACTCTCCCAACCTCTGGTCCGTGCGTCTGAGCGGGCTCGCCATTCGCCACTTCCGCAACCTCGGAAGTCAGGAATTGGAGCTACCCGTCGAGGGCGTCGCATTGATCGGCGACAACGCACAGGGCAAGTCGAATTTCCTTGAAGCGATTTACTATCTCGAGACCTTTCGGTCCTTCCGCGGCGCGCGCGACGAGCAACTCGTCGCGTTCCAGCAGGGGGTGTTTCGCGTATCCGCGACCCTGGAGGCGGACGAGGTCGACGGGTCGTCACAAGTCGCCGCGGCTTTCGAGAAAAGGGGGAAGCGCAAGAAGGTTTCGGTCGACGGCGTCGAGCCAGATCGCATGGGTGACGCGCTCGGGCGCCTCGGCGCCGTGATCTTCTCCCCTGCGGACGTGGATCTGGTAAGCGGAGGGCCCTCTGAGCGCCGACGTTTTCTCGACATCGTACTGTCGCTCGGCGAACCCGGGTACCTCGCGGCGCTCCAGGACTATCGAAAGATCCTTGCCCGCCGAAATGCCTCCCTGAAGGACGGGCAGCCCGGCGCGGTGGTCATGGCTTGGGACCGCGGACTCGTCACGACTGGCTCGGTCGTGATGCGGGCGAGGCGGAGTTGGATCGAACGCCAATGCGGCGCTTTCCGGAACTACTATCGGGAGGTTTCGGACGGAGCAGGTGCACGGATGACCTATCGGCCGAACGTGGCGCTCGCGGGTGCCGTGTCCGAGGAAGACGTCGCCGCGGCCTTTCGCGAGGCGCTCAGTAACGCGACGGAACGCGAAAGGAGGTTGGGCACGACGGTGGTCGGGCCACACCGCGATGACTTCGTCCTGCGATTGGAAGACGACTCGGACGGCCTCGACCTGCGCGCGTACGGTTCGGGCGGTCAGCGGCGCACGGCTGCTCTCGCGCTCCGACTCGCCGAGGCGAAGACGATCCGGGAGACGCGTCAGCGAGCACCTCTCATTCTCTTGGATGACGTGTTCGCGGAGCTGGACATGGGTCGCAGCGAACGAGTGCTTGCGCTCATGGAGAGGGAAGAGATTGGGCAAGTGGTGCTCACTTCCCCCAAGGAGGCGGACGTGAAGATCAGGAGGGATTCGCTGCCCCGCTGGCGAATAGAAGCAGGGAGAATCACGGCGTGATGACCGGCCGGGGACCCATAAAGGTCGACTCGGTGCTCTCGGCCGTACTCGAGAAGCACGGCGTGAAGAAGCAGGTGGAACGCATGAGCGTGCTCGACCGCTGGCCCGAATTGGTTGGAGAGCACATCGCAGAGGTGACGAAGGCGAAGGGTGTGGCGGACTCGACTCTGTTCGTCGAGGTACGCACGAGCGCCTGGCTGATGGAGCTGAATATCATGAAGCGGGAGTTCCTCTCGAAGGTCAACGAGGGTCTCGAGGACGCCCCCTTGGAACGGATAGTTTTTGTGCTGGCGGAAACCGTCTAGCGCTCACGGAGCGGACATGGCAAAGAACAAGAAGCAGAAAGCAGACGATTATACCGCGGGGCAGATCCAGGTCCTGAAGGGCCTGGAAGCGGTTCGCAAGCGACCGGGCATGTACGTCGGCTCGACCTCGGCGCGCGGACTACATCACCTCGTATACGAAGTCGTCGACAACTCGATCGACGAGGCGATGGCCGGGCACTGTTCCCAGGTGGCGGTCACCATCCACACGGACAACTCCGTCTCGGTCGAGGACGACGGGCGAGGTATTCCAGTGGACATCCACCCCACCGAGGGGGTACCGGGGGTGGAGCTGGCCATGACGGTGCTGCACGCCGGCGGAAAGTTCGACAAGGACACGTACAAGGTCTCCGGCGGACTGCACGGCGTCGGAGTGAGCGTGGTCAACGCGCTGTCGGCCTTCTTGGAAGTCGAGATTCGCCGCGGCGGCAGGACGTACCACCAGCGTTACGAGCGGGGTGTGAAGGTCAAGGAACTCGAGGAGATCGGCCCGGCGAAAGGGACTGGCACCAAGGTCTGGTTCAAGCCGGACAGCGAGATCTTCACCGAGCTCGAGTATTCGCTCGAGGTGCTCTCCAACCGGCTGCGAGAGCTCGCTTTTCTGAACAAGAGCCTCACGATCACGCTCACCGACGAACGGAATGGTGGCTCGACCGAGTTGTACCGGTACGAGGGTGGAATTGCCGAATACGTGGAGTTTCTGCGCGGCACGAGGGGTGCGCTGCACGAGACGGTCTGCTATTTCGAGGCATCCAGGCCCGAGGCCGAGATCGAGCTGGCGCTTCAGTATGACCAGGGCTTCAGTGAGAACACGCACACCTTCGTGAACAACATCAATACCCACGAGGGTGGCATGCACCTGACGGGTTTGAAGGCGGCCCTCACGCGCACGATCAACGACTACGCCCGGCGCAACAAGATCTTCAAGAAGGACGAGAGTCTCTCGGGCGACGACGTCCGCGAGGGACTCACTTGCGTCCTCAGTATTCGTGTCATGGAGCCGCAGTTCGAGGGTCAGACCAAGACCAAGCTGGGCAACAGCGAGGTGCGCGGAGCGGTCGAGACCGCCGTCAACGAGTACCTCTCGATCTTCCTCGATGAGAATCCGAAGGCCGGTAGGGCCATCATCGAGAAGTCACTGCAGGCGGCGCGCGCGCGCGAGGCTGCGCGTAAGGCGCGGGACCTGGCGCGCAAGAAGAGCGCGCTCGAGGGAGGCGTACTCCCGGGGAAGCTCGCGGACTGTTCGATTTCTGACCCTTCGCTTTGCGAGCTGTACTTGGTCGAGGGAGACTCCGCGGGTGGTAGCGCGAAGCAAGGCCGCGACCGGGCGTTCCAGGCGATTCTCCCCCTCAAGGGGAAGATCCTGAACGTGGAGCGCGCTCGTATCGACAGAATCCTCGGCAACGAGGAAATCCGGGCGATGATCACCGCAATCGGCGCGGGGATCCGTGAGGAGTTCAACCTCGAGTCAGCGCGCTATCACAAAGTCGTGATCATGACGGACGCGGATGTCGACGGCGCGCATATCCGTACCCTGCTGCTCACCTTCTTCTTCCGTCAGATGCGAGAGCTCATCGAGGCGGGGTACGTCTATATCGCGCAGCCCCCGCTCTTCAGGGTCCACAAGGGCAGGGCGGACCACTACGCGTATTCCGAGCAGGAGAAAGACGAGTACGTGAAGCGGCTGGGCGGCAAGAACGGCGAGACGAAGGGCATCAGTATCCAGCGCTACAAGGGCCTGGGCGAGATGAACCCGGATCAACTCTGGAAAACGACCATGGACCCCGAAGCGCGCACGATACTGCGGGTCGAAATCGAGGACGCCGCGATCGCGTCCAATCTCTTTGATCGGCTCATGGGTGACGAAGTGGAACCACGGCGCCAGTTCATTGAGAAGAACGCGAAGTACGTGAAGAACCTGGACTTCTAAGAGGGACGTCGACGAACTAGCGGTTGCGACCCCTGCCGTAGGCGGTGCCCCAGCCCTCCTCGGTCCAGAACACCACGATCCCGCACTCGCCTCGCTGCATGTCCCGCAGCTTCCTGCGGGTGTGCATGTCGTTCGCTACAATTTGCATCGCGAAATCGTCGGGCACTTCGAAGAAGCCCCGGTAGACCTCCACGGCGACGATGTCTTCCGGCCCGAGGTCCGCCAGCGGAGAGGCGCCCCAGATACCTACGCCTTCATACCATGGGTTCGCGACGGGTGTTCGGTCCACGATGTAGTTCAAGCAGCCTTCTCTGCCGAAGTAGGTCCTGACCCTCGGCCTCGGTCCATACTTTCCCGATTCGTCTGGACCCCACTCCCAGCGCACCTGCGTCGCGTCGGCGTGTGTGAGGATCTCACCGATGTGGCGTGTCGGGCGAAGCGAATCGACCATCTCGGGAGTGAAGAACACGCCTCGCTCGGTGGCGATACGCTTCTCGAACAACTCGCTCCCGAGTACGCGTGGGATGCCCACCACGATGGGGTCGAGGATGATGGCCTGGGTGGAGATGAAGAACGTGACATGCACGGTGTCCGTGACGCTCACGTTGAAGCTCTGGGAGCGAGTCGTACCGTACCCGATGCGCTGCGCCTCCAGATAGTAGGCGCCGAGATCCGCGACTGGGACCATGAAGGAGCCCACGCTGTCGGTGAGCGTGGTGCTGATGGTTCTCTCGAGGCTACTCAGCAGCGTGACCGAGGCGCCCTCGACGCCTTCCTGCGTGTCATCATCGACCAACGTCCCGCGGATCACCTGCGCGCTCACAGGGGCGACCGCGAAGAAACCTAGCAGCAGCCCCACAGACCCGAGTCCAATCCTGCCCACCACGCCGTTCATACGATTCTGTACGTACAGCGGCGGGCATCGTTCCGATTCGCGGCTCAGGCGTCGTCCACACCGGCGAGGGCATCGGCGTCGACGACCCGGGCGTCGAGGCGGCGGGCCACCTGACGCCTCTGCACGCGCCGGAGTGGTCGGCCGGTGAAGATCAGGCGCACGCGCTGCTCGCGCCCGAAGCCGTACCGAGTCTCGCGGATGGCGGCGTCGAGTTTCTCCAGCGGGTGGGACTTGGATGGGAGCCCGGCCCAGAAGCAATCCCCGTAGTAGGCTGCGCCGGACGACAGGATGCCAGCGACATCGACCCGGTAGTCTTTGCCCCACAGCGAGCCGCCTTCGCGAGCGTTGGCCCCAAAGGCCTCGATGGCATCGAGCCGCATGAAGTCCCTGCAAATGGCCGGGAAGATGCCGTCGGTGTGCGCATCGAGCTCGGGCCGCACGACCTCGTTCAGATACTCGGCTGCGTCTAAGCCCCGGCCGTTCTGAAGGTATGGGAGGACGAAGCGAAACCAGAACGCGAGGAACGGATCCGTGATGCGGTACCGGCGCGAGCGGCTCCGCGGCTTCGTGTCCATGGACCGACGAATGTCGAGTAGACCGAGCTCGTGCAGCCTCTGCAAGTAAGGCGCGACTTGGCCGCTCGTCGTGAGATCGGCCACCCCCTCGTGCACGGTTTTCCAGTCGGCCTCACCGGTCGAGAGGGTTGCGAGCACGGCGTAGTAGCGAGCCGGGATCTGCAGGTCCGGTTCGAGCCAATCTCGCCCCGCCTCGGCGAGTCGGCCGTTGGCGTCGAACACGAGGTTCCGAAGATTCGTGCCGACGGTGGTCGAGGGGTCGACCATGTTGAGAATGCGGGGGATCCCTCCGAAGACCGCATACGCCTGGACGAGGTCGCGCGGGTGCCCCCTGGGCAATAACGGGATGGCCGACCGGAAGGGGAGAGGCCCCACGTCGACGTGGCCGCCGAGCATGTCCGCCAGCTTTGGACTCGCCATCGACGAGGGGGAGTGGCTCAGGAGCACGACGTGAAGCGCGCGGCCGCTTGCGCGTGCGAGTTCGAGCACGGACCGCAGCGGCGCCTGGTACCGCGATCTCGCTTGCCGAAGCCGGTGGGCGTCGTCCAGCACCAATACGTACGGGGCCCCGCCTGGCTCGGCCCTCCGCAGCGCCGTCGCAAACAGGTCGGCCCAGGAGGTCCCCGCGGAGACCGGCGCCTCGGATTCCGACTCGGGGGGGCTGCCCCTTCGCAGGGCCGCGGCGAGCGCTTGGCGGTGGGCCGGGTCGGGATGGGGAGGGCGGAGCAGGTGCAACGCATCGAAGCCTTCGACCGCTCGGGTCAGCAGTGCCGTTTTGCCGACTCCGCGTAGCCCGGAGACGTTCACGACGGACGCCTCTCGCTGATCGAACGCAGCGCGAAGTCGTCCCAATTCCCGACTTCTTCCGATAAAGAGCATGGCCTGAAGTGCAGTAGATATATGAACTCTAGTATGAATAGCGTAATGATACTTATGCAAAATGCTAGGTATCGCCCCTTGAGTCCAGGCGCCCCAGCGACGAGCTTGACTGTCGGTACGAACGTCCGTCCGGCTCGATCCAGGAGATAGCCACTCATGACCCGTGTGATTCCCCGCTTCGACACCTTGGCCGCGGCCAAGTACTCGCCCAGTCCCGCCGCAGACGGCGGGGACAAAGATCGAGCCAGCCTCGAGGAGGTGTTCGGACAGAACCTCTTCGGCCTGCACCAGATGAAGTCGCGGCTGCCCAAGCCGCAGTATGAGGCGCTACAGTCGACGATTCAGAATGGCACGGAGCTCGATCCATCGGTGGCGGACGCGGTGGCGCTCGCCATGAAGGACTGGGCGATCGAAAAGGGTGCGACGCATTTCACCCACTGGTTCCAACCTCTCACGGGCCACACCGCGGAGAAGCACGACTCGTTCCTGAAGCCGACCGGCGACGGGAGGGCGATCACCGAGTTCCGTGGTTCCGAACTCGTGCAAGGCGAGCCGGACGCGTCGTCGTTCCCGTCGGGTGGATTGCGGGCGACCTTCGAGGCCCGGGGATATACTGCTTGGGATCCCACGTCCCCAGCCTTCCTCGTGGAGGGTCCGGGGGGCGCCTACCTCTGTATTCCCACCGCGTTCGCCTCCTGGGCGGGCGACGCGCTCGATACCAAGACGCCCTTGCTGCGCTCCATGCATGCGCTCGACGTGCAGGCCAGGCGGGCTCTGGTCTTGTTCGGTTCGCCGCCGCAAGCGGTGCGCGCGACGTGCGGGGCCGAGCAGGAGTTCTTCCTCATCGACGAGGAATTCTACTTCCGTCGCCCCGACCTGCAGACGACCGGTCGCACGCTCTTCGGTACGAAGCCACCGAAGGGTCAGGAGCTGGACGACCACTATTTCGGCTCGATCCCCGAGCGCGTGCTCGAGTACATGAACGAGGTTGAACTCGAACTGTACAAGCTCGGCGTGCCGCTCACGACGCGCCACAACGAGGTGGCACCGGGCCAGTATGAGATGGCGCCGATCTACGAGGACTCGAACCAGGCCGCGGACCATCAGCAGCTCATGATGTCCACGCTCCGCCGCATCGCTCGGAAGTATGGTCTCGTATGCCTACTGCACGAGAAGCCGTTCCAGGGCGTGAACGGTAGCGGGAAGCACCTGAATTTCTCGTTCGGCACCACGGATCAGAATCTGCTCGAACCGGGTGAGACGCCTCACGACAACATGCAGTTCCTGTTCTTCTGTTCGGCCGTGCTCAACGGGCTAGCGCGACACCAAGATCTGATGCGTGCCACCGTCGCGTACGCCGGCAACGACCATCGACTCGGCGCCAACGAAGCGCCGCCGGCGATCATCTCGGCGTTCATCGGCGATCAACTTCAGGACATTTTCGAGCAGATCGAGGAGTCGGGTGAGGCCAAGTCGAGTATCTCGAGTGGCCTGTTGGGCCTCGGCGTGAACGTGCTGCCGCGCCTGTCCAAGCACGCGAGCGACCGCAATCGGACGTCACCGTTCGCCTTCACCGGCAACAAGTTCGAGTTTCGGGCGCTGGGGTCGTCCCAGAGCGTGTCGTTCGCGGCGACGGTCCTCAATACGATCGTGGCCGAGTCCGTGGACGAATTCTGCGGCATACTCGAGGCCGATCTCGAAAAGGGTGTCTCGTTCGACGAAGCGCTGCGCTCGCTACTCGCGTCCCAGATCCACGAGTTCAAGCAGATCATCTTCAACGGTGACAACTACTCGGAGGAGTGGGTCGTCGAGGCGGAGGCACGCGGTCTGCTCAACCTGCGCGGTACCATGGACGCCCTGCCCAAGCTGGTCGAAGAGAAGAATGCGGCCCTCTTCGAGAAGTATGGTGTGCTGTCGCGCCGCGAGCTCGAATCTCGATTCGAGGTCTTCGTCGAACAGTACTTCATGACCGTCAATATCGAGGGTGAGAGCGCTCAGCAGATGGCGCAGACGATGGTCCTGCCAGCTGCGATTCGCTACTTGAACGATCTGGTTGGCGCCGCGGAGGCTGCCGACGAGGTCGGCTTGAAGAGCGAAGGTGTGCTGACGACCGCGCGACTGGTGAACGATCTGATCACGTCGCTGACGGAGACGCTCAAGGTGCTAGGAGACCGCAACCAGGAGCTCGGCGGCGACGACCTGCTCTCGAAGGCGGCGCACATGCGGGACAACATCATCCCCGCCATGAACGATGTTCGGGACGTGGTGGATCGGCTCGAGCGGTTGATTCCGGATGACCTGTGGCCGGTGCCGACATACCGTGAGATGCTCTTCGTGAAGTAACCGAATAGCGACATCCCGAAGGGACGTCGCTATTCGGGCCTCGGGCTCCCGCGGGGCCCCCTTCGGGGGACGCGTTGCGTCGGGAGCCCGAGCTGCTGCGGCCTCCACACTGGGGGCCGCCGCTTTCAGTCCGTGCCTGCTGTCGCGAAGAAGACGAGGACTGAGAGGTCCTCCGTGATGTCCACGAATCGGTGTGGCTTGTGTTTGCGAACGAAGATGACGGAGCCGGGTTCGACGTCGCTGCGTTCGGCCCCCACCACGAATGTGGCTCGGCCTTTCAGTATGTGGTACACCTCGTCCGCGTCGTGCGGCTCCTGTGGGTCACGCCTTCCGGCCGGAATTTCGTAGAGGCCTGTGTATAGGTCGGGCACACGTATGAATTCTTGCCAGGGGCGGCCGTGCCGAGCGCGTTGCTCGCGTACGTCGTCGAGGCTGAAAACCAGCCAGTCAGGGACTTCGTTCATAAGTGGACTCGTTGTCGAAGGATCATCGCTACGCCTATCGTGGCCGTGTGCTCCTACTTCTGCTCGCGCTCCCGCTTCCTGACCGGAGAGCATGACGACCTCCTCGTCCCCCCACCTCGTCGCTGCGCTCGCGAGTATCGCGCGGCGTCACCCGGTGGGGCGCAAGCTCTTGGTCTCGCCGACCTTCGGCGGCGCGAGCGAGCTGCTGCGACGGCTCTCTCTCGAGGGCCTCGGGTGGATCGGGTTCGAGGTAGTGACGCCGGCGCCGCCAGCGCTGCGCCTCGCTCGCGGGGAGATGGAGAAGGCGTCGTTGCGCGCGATGGATGCCTTCGACCAGGGGGCGCTTCTCGATGAGGCTCTCGACGGGGCACTCCGGTCCGAGGGGCGGGGCCTAGGCCAGCTCGCCGAAGGCGTCGGGTTTCGCGAGCGGGTGCACGGGGCGATCAAGGACCTACGCCTGTCTGGTATCGGCCCTGAGCAGCTCGATCGGGCGAGGCTCGCGGACTGGTCGAAACGTCTCTTCTTGTTGCGTGTGCTAAGACGCTACGAGCGGCTATTGGACCGACGACACCTCGCCGACCCGGCGGCGGTGCTGCGATTGGCGCTCACGTCGAGGGAGCACGAAGGCCATCGCATGCCGGATACTCTGGGCGCCGACGTCGTCGTACTCGTGCCGGGCGTGAGCACCCGTGGACTCAACGGACAGCTGCTGTCCGCGCTCCAGGCGCGGGGCGCGAAAGTGCTGGAGACGGATCCGGTGGTGGGCCTCGATGTGCCGGACTCCATACTCTGGAACCGGCACTCCGACGGGTCAGCCTTTTCCTATCTGTTCGCGCCCGCTCAACGAACCCCGGACCTCGACCCCGGCTCGCTAGAGCTCTTTCGCGCGGCCTCCGCGACGGACGAGCTGCGCGAGCTGCTGCGCAGGGTAGCCGAAAGCGGTCTCGCGTGGGACCAGGTCGAGATCGTGACACCGGATCCCGACACCTACGGGTCCGCGCTGCACGCGCTCTCGATGCAGCTCGGCATTCCGACGACCTATGCGGTTGGCCTTCCCGTGGAGCGCTCGCGGCCGGGGCGGGTCGCGCGCGCCTACCTCGATTGGATCGAGGGTGGCTTTCAGGCGAGCCCCATCCGCTGACTGCTCGAGGCAGGAGACTTGCGGCCCGGCCGCACGCGCCTCTACCACGCGCCGGCAGAGCTGGCGCGGCGGTTCCGCGGGCTTCGTATCGGGTGGGGTCGGAAGAGGTATCGCAGCCAGATCCGTAGTGCACTGGCCGGGAACGAGGCGATCGACCCCGGGAAGTGGGAGCGGCGAGAGGCCTTCGAACGCCGGCGCGTCCAGGCGGAGGGCGAACTGAGGGCGCTGCGCTCCATCCTGTTCCCAACGCTCAAGGCTACCCCCGCGATCCCGGATCGTATGGGCGAGGGCGGTGCGCCGGTCTCGCCGGCCGAGCTCGCGCGGGGACTGCGAGCCTTTCTTCGGCGCGCTCCCAAAGGCGATGGAGCGGATCTAAACGCGCGGGAGCGCATCAACCACGTGCTCGAACGCGTGGAGGCCACGCTGCGCCGCCGCACGGACTTCCCAGCCGCGGTGACAATTCTCCGCCGACACCTCCAACTCCGAGTGCGGGCGGCGGGCCCCGGTGCCAGGCCCGACGACCCTGGTGCACCCTGGTCGTCCGAGGGAGGACACCTGCACCTGTCGGATCTTGTGCACGGAGGATACTCGGGCCGTCCCGCGATCTTCGTCGTCGGGGCGGACGCGGAGCATCTGCCCGGACTGGGCGCGCAGGATGCGGTGCTTCTCGACAGTGATCGGCGCGTTCTCGGGGAGGGACTGGCGACCTCGTCGGAACTGCTGCGAGAAAGAATGTTCCGGTTCGCGGCCTGCTTCGCCCGCCTGCGTGGTGCGGCGGTGACGCTCAGCTACCGTGCATGGGACGCCACCCGGGCACGATCGATCGGTCCATCGCCCGTGCTGCTACAAGCGCTGCGTCTTTCGCAGGGGAATGCGCAGCTGACCTTCCGTGACCTGCACGAATCGCTCGGCCGGGTCGTGTGCCGTGTCCCAGCCGCCGACCGACTCCCACTGGACGCCGAGGACGTCTGGATGGCGGCGATCGGCTCGGGGGACGTCATGCGCCACGGCGTCGATCGCGTGCGGGCGGCCTTCCCGCGGCTCGATGCCGGACTTTCGCTTGCGCTCGCACGCGCCGAGGGCGTACCGGGGCCCGCTCACGGAGTGATCGGCGCGAGGCCGCAGGAGCTGGATCCGCGGAAGAATCAGTCGCTGGTGGTCTCGGCGAGTCGACTCGAGGGCCTGGGTGCCTGTCCGCTGCGCTACTTACACCAGTCGGTGCTGCGGATCTATCCTCCCGATGACCCCGACCTCGATCCCGACCGCTGGCTGAACCCCCTGCGCCGCGGCGGTCTGCTCCACGAAGTATTCGAGACTTGTTTGCGCGAGGCTCGCGCCCAGACCATCAAAATGGAAGAGCCGGCTTTCGAGGCACTCGCGGTTCAGGTGCTGGGCGCCTGTGTGGAGCGCATGAGGAACGAGGTGCCGGTTCCCGGGGAAGGCGCGCTCCGAGCCTGCGTCGTCCAGCGCGCTGAACTCTCGACCCGCGACCACGTCGATACCCATGGTCGCAAAGAAGCCCGGCTGGTCGTCGAATGCTCGGCCACATCGGGATTCGACGGATCGGACTCGCGGCCTTCGAGCATGATGCCCGTTAAATATCGATCGCCGGCCAACGGGAGCGCAGACGTAAAGGCTGCGGATTGCACTCCGCGCAGTGCCTCGACACGCTCCGTGAGCTGACGGAAGAAGGTCACCTGCTGCTCCGCGTCGGGATAGCCCGCGTTGAGGGTCAGCGCCATGGTCACCGCATCTTCGGAATCAAAGCCGGGGTCGACGCTCTGAAGGCGTAGGAAACTGTTCACGAACAGTCCAGCGCCTACCATGAGGACCACCGCGAGGCCCATTTCCAAGGCGACCAACGTGCTCCGAAAGCGGCCGGCGCCAGATCCCACCACCTGAGCGGGCGCCATCGCGCAGCGCGCTGAGCGCTCCAGGACGCACGAGTCGTACCGCGGGCGCTACTGCGAACGCAACACCCGTGAGCACGGAGATCACAAACGCGAACGCCATGATGCGGGCGTCCACGGTGACCGCTTCCCATTCCTCCACCCACCGACCCCGGTGGATCAGAGGCACACGTCGCGCCCAAAGGCGCAGCAGGAACCGAGATATCAGCCCTGCGCTGCGGCGCGCGAGGGGGCGCCGGCGAGTACCCCGAGGCGCTCCAGCGCTTCACTCAATGCCCGGGCGCCTTCCGCTGTCACTCGGTAGTAGCGCCGGCGCGGTCTGCCCGCCGCCTTCGCGTCCCGAGCCTCTTCCCATTCGGACTCCAGGTAGGCGCGCGCCTCCATACGGGCCAGCGTCGGATAGACCGTCCCGCTCGGAAGGCCTGTGGCCTCCATCATGTCGAGCCCAAACCGATGGCCTTCCTGAGTGGCCTTCAGAATTGCGACGGTTGCGGCGCCAAGCGCCCTGTTCCTTGGCACGTCGGGCTCCTCAGAGGTGCGTGTCGCCCCCGTCGAGACCGATGTTGTGCCGCCTCGACCTTGGGCTATGTAGTATTAGCATGTAGCAATAGTGTAAAGGGTTGCCGGAGGGTCAACGACGTTGTGCGTGTGCGAGGACTAGGTGCGGTGGTCGGCGTCGCGCGGTCACCCCGGCGCTAAGGCGTTCCCCCCTCCAGGATCGCCGCCAAGGCCGACGCATCCAGGTTCCCGCCCGAAACCACGGCGACGACTTTGCCTCGGGGGGCTCCATCGCCGGCACCGCCGCTGAGCGCGGCCGCGACCGCCGCGGCGCCCGCTCCCTCCGCTACCACGTGGGCACGTGTGACCAGGGTTTTGATGGCGTCGCAAATCTGCTCGACTGAGACCACTAGAGATCCGTCGAGCAGGGAAGACGCCAGGGGCCACATCTCGGGTAGGACGCCCCGCCCGCCGATCCCGTCGACGAACGTGCGCACGTGGTCCACGTCGACGGGTCGGCGGGCCGCGATCGACGCCGCCAGGGGCGCCGCGGTGTTCACCTCCGCGGCGTGGACTTGGACGTCGTCGCGCTTGGCCTTGATGGCGGTCGCGATTCCGCAGGAAAGGCCACCTCCACCGTAGGGCACGACCACGGCTGAGACGTCGGGTAGCTGCTCGAGAATCTCGAGCCCGATCGTTCCGTTGCCCGCGATCACCGCCGGATCCGCCACGGGGTGCACGAAGAGCCCCCGTTCTTTCGGATGACCGTGGTCGCGGATGACCGACCACCACTCGTCGAACGGGACCGGAACGGGAGTGGCTCCGAGGCGGACCATCGCGTCGAGCTTCGCACGAGGCGCCGTGTCCGGGACCACCACCCGACACTCGATGCCCAACCGACGAGCGTTGAACGCGACGCCCTGCGCCATGTTGCCGGCGCTAACGGTGTAAACGCCCTTGGCCAACTCCTCCGGGTCAGCGAGCGCCATGGCGTTGGTGGCGCCCCGGATCTTGAAGGAACCGATCGGCTGTAGGCACTCGAGCTTGATCCATACGTCGCAAGGCGCCTCGGGGCATTCCAGAGGGAGCAGCGGAGTGCGGATTGCCGCGTCTGCGATTCGGTCCCGCGCGGCTTCGATGGCTTCCAGTGGAATGCTTGCAATGGGCTCCATACAGGACGATGGCTCACTCAGCTAACTCCGGCTAGCATCGGCCGCTGCCACGGTGCTCGTTTCGCACCGATGACCCTAGAACAGGTAGATTGAGAGTCGTGAGGGCCAAGACTCCGTCAGCCTTCGTTTGCTTCGCTTTCGCTGGCTGCAACGCCGACAGCCCGTCGGCACTGGCAACCATCAATCCGGCCCTGCTGCACGGTCACTTCTTGCTGGTGTTCTCGAATGCGACGTGCACGCTCGAGGAAATCGAGGTGAGCTTCAGTCAGTTCAGCAACGGTGGCGCGCTGCCCGAGAAGATCAGGGTAGTGGGCTCGCGGCAGTTCAGGGGCGAGAACTTCACCGGAGACCTCGAGGGCGAAATCACCTGCGACACCGGTGAGGTCTCTATCGACTTCGTTCCCGAAGTGAGAGGTCTGGCGGGCATTTGTCTCGACAACGACTCCTTTGCCGCGGGGTATACGGACACGCAGTCGGGCTGCACCGCCCGGGTGAGTGGCAAGCGGATTTAGCTGCGGTTCACGCGTCGCTCATTCGCGGACCTGCACCCACAGGCCGTTCAATCCGCCGGACCCCGGCTGCCCATCGTAGCGAGCGTCGCTGAAGCGGACCCACCAGCTCGGTCCGTCCCGTTCGATCCGCACGTATGGGTATCTGGACCAAGCGAGATAGCGAGTGACCTCGGGCTCCAGGCGGGCCAGACGCGCGATTCTCTCCAGTTCCGCAGTCGACACGCCGGCGGGGCCCTCCACCAGCGGCACGCTCTCGTCCGGACGGAGTTCCACCCTCGGTGTACGGAGCCAGCGGTGTGTGCCCGGCACGAATCCCGTCTCGGTCATGACCTCGACCTCCGCGCTGAACGGATTCGCGGGCTGGGGGGCCACCAACACGTCCTGTACGGCGAGGCCCGCCGACTCGGCAGCGGCCCGGACCTGGCTCCGGGCCGCGAGGTCGGCGCCCACCATCATCAGCACGTACAGAAAGACGAGAGCGAGCGCGGTGCTCGGGACGCGCCCGGGAGGTGGGCGCGGGCCCCTCTTCCGTCTCACCGCGGCGATGGCGACGAGTGCGCCCAGCCACAGCGACTTGGCCAGGAGACCGAACGGAAACACCATCACGGCGATCGACGCGAGCCCCGCCAGCAGTCCCCAGGCGACCAGGCCGGCCCGTGACCGAGAAGCAGCCAGGAACACCGAACCGCCAAGAGCCAGCCAGATCCACGGGTCGATGATGAAGAGTGAATCCCCATAGGTCCAAGCGTCGCCGAACGGCAGACCCCAACGCATGCCGTACGTGTTCATCCAATCGAGCGTGGGGTGGGTGAGTACCCCGATCGCCGACAGGGCGAGCAGTGGACCCGGCCGCGCGGGCTCGACACTCGGGTCGCGGCGCCGGCGCAGCATTTTGTCGTAGAGCACCACGAGGCCGGTTACCAGGAACGCGAGCAGGATCAACGCGGGCCATCCGTGGGTGATTCCCCTCCTGAACGAGAGCGCGAAGTACTCGCCGCGTACATAACTGAAGACGTCGACGTCGGGCGCATTCGCCGCCAGCACGAGCGTTACCGTGGCGAGCGGGGTCGCGCGCTCGGCACCTCCCTTGCCGATGGCGGCGCCCACCAGTCCGTGCGTCAAGTTGTCCAGTTGCTTCTCCCGACGAGGAAGAACGGCTTTGCCGCTGGCGCCAGCCGAGCACAAGCCCGACCTTGGCGGCCTCCGAAGGTACCCCAGAGCATTCCAACGCGCGTGACTTCGCGATGATCCGTGACCCGACAGCAGTTTTCTTCGTGCTCGCAGCGGTGGTCGCCGTCGCTGTCACGCTCGAGGCGCGTCACAAGTTCTTCAGGTCTCTCGGCTCGGCGCTGGTGGGAATCCTGTTGGCCATGGTGCTCTCCAACTCGGGAATCATCCCCGGGGATTCGTCCGCTTATGTGTTTCTGGGCGGACCCGCCGTCAGCGCCGGCATCGCGTTGATCCTGCTCAGCGTCGACGTGCGAACGGTGATCAAGGCCGGACCGACCATGCTGGCCGCTTTCGCGGTCGGAGCGGTGGGTTCCGCGATCGGCGCTTCGGTAGCGGCGTACGTGCTCGCGGACAGTATCGGTCTGGAGACCTGGAAGCTCGCCGGTCAGTACACCGCAACCTACACCGGAGGGGGCGCCAACTTCGCTGCTGTCGGTGCGGAGCTGGGGACCAGCGGGGAGCTCTTTGCGGCGGCGATCGCCGCTGACGTGATCCTCACCGCGATCTGGATGGCGATATGCCTCGCGGTGCCGGTGATGCTCGGCAGTCGCCTGGCGGCGGCCTCGGCGTCGGTTGGGCGGCCCGGCGCGCCCCCTCCCTCGAAAGCGGCGCTCCATACGGAAACGCAGCCTTCGGCATCGGACGGGGCCGAGCGCATGCTCTATTCGAGCTTGGGCGACGTGGGACTTGGCGACTTGGCAGCGCTCGCGGCGATCGTGCTCGGTACCCTGTGGGCGTCAGATCTGCTCGGGCAGAGTCTCGCCCCGATCCCGGGAGTGCTGTGGTTGACGACGATCGCGTTACTGCTCGCCCAGATCCCGGCGGTGCAGAAGCTTCGCGGAGCCGGCGTGATCGGCAACTATCTCGTCTTGCTCTTCCTGGCGAGCAACGGGGCGCGCTCGGTCGTCGCCAACATATTCGCCGTCGGGCTGCCCGTGGTGTACTTCGCCGCCATGACGGTGGCGATTCACGGACTCGTGATCTTCGGATTGGGGCGTGTACTTCGTCTCGATCTCAGGACGCTCGCGGTGGCCTCGCAGGCGAATGTCGGCGGACCGGCGTCCGCGATGGCGTTGGCCACCGCGCGAGGTTATTCCGACCGGCTGCTGCCGGGGATGGCCGCCGGCCTACTCGGATACGCGGTGGGCAACTACTCCGGTCTAGCCATCGCCGCGCTCATGCGTGGTATTTTGGGAGGATAGACGATGACACTCGACCTCACGCCTTACGAGCGCGCCATGCTCAGCGGCTCTGAGGGGGACGCGACCGCGATGGCGATGCGCATCGTCGTATCCGCGGCCGAACTGTTGGCGGCCCCGCGCCTCGTCGAGATCCGGTCCGCTCACATCGACGGGTGTCTCCACCATGGAGACGGCGGAGTGGAATTCGCCGAGCGGCTCGCGGAAGGCGGTGGTCGGGTTGCGGTGGACACGACGCTCAACGTGGGCGCCTTGGACCTCCTGCACCCGGGTGTGGTGCGCGCGGACGCGCAGAAGACCGCGATGGCGCGACGTCAGATGGACGCTTATGTGCGCATGGGAGCGAAGCCGACCTTCACGTGTGCGCCCTATCAGGTCGGTCATTTGCCTGGTGTGGGCGAGCAGGTCGCCTGGGGTGAGTCGAACGCGATCGCGTTTGTGAACTCGGTCCTAGGGGCGCGCACGGAACGATACGGGGACTTTCTCGACGCGTGCTGTGCGCTCACTGCGCGTGCTCCGCTGTACGGGCTGCACCTCGAGGAGAACCGCGCGGCCACCGTCGTGGTGGACGCTTCGCTCGTACCCCCGGCGCTCAGAGAGAGGGACGTTTTCTATCCGGTGTTGGGAACGTGGCTCGGACTCGAGGTGGGTCGGGATATATCGGCCATCGTAGGCCTGCCTGAGAGCGTCACGCGTGACCAGCTTAAGGCGCTGGGCGCGGCGGCGGCGTCCACGGGTGCGGTCGCGCTGTTTCACGTCGTCGGGGCCACGCCCGAGGCCCCGACGCTCGACGCGGCGACCGGGGGCTTGGCTCCGGTGCGGAAGGTCGCGCTCACCGGCGAGATGCTACGAGGCTCTCTGGACAGGCTCTCGACCGCTACCGATGCCGCTGGAGTCGATGCGGTCGCGGTGGGAAGTCCGCACTTCTCGCTCCATGAATTCGAGGAGCTGACGAGGTTGGTGCGGGGTCGGCGCCTCGTGATGCCGTTCTACGCGTGCACCGCGCGCGACACCCTGAACGATCTGGAGGCACGCGGAGACGCGGCGATTCTGCGCGACGCCGGCGTCGAGATCATCGTGGACACCTGCGTCGTCGTGACGCCCATCCTGCCGGCATCGGGTGGTGTGCTGATGACCAACTCCGGCAAGTTCGCGCACTACGGTCCATCGAACACAGGGTACGAAGTCCTGTATGGCAGCCTGGAGGATTGTGTCGAGTCGGCGGTGGCGGGTCGCTTGGTACGAGACGAGGAGGTGTGGGCGTGGTAGCGGGCAGGGTGTTGGTCGCAGGGGAGGGCGGCGGGCCGCTGCTGAGGCTGGATCATGCGATCAGTTTTTGGGGCGGAGTCGACCCGGTGACTGGTACGATCTGTGATCCGAGACATCCCGATTTCGGTGCTTCGATAACGGGGACCGTGCTCGCGATTCCAGCGACGGTCGGGTCGAGCTCGTCGAGCGCGATCATGCTCGAGTTGCTCCGGGAAGGCACGGCACCCGCCGCGATTCTTCTGGCGCGAGCCGATGCCATCCTGGCGCTGGGCGTGATCGTGGGTCGCGAGCTCGGGTACAACGGGATCCCGATCGTGGAGGTACCGGTCGAGCAACTGGCGTGCCTCGAACAAGGTGCGCCAGCACTCGTGAGTGCGACGGGTGTGGTGACTCAGCCGGAGTCCTGAACGGTCCTGCCCCATCGCCCGCCCCACCCGGTCGCGATCGCGAAGAGGAGCACGGCCAGCAGCGCCCACGAGTGTACGTTGTGCAACCCCACGTCCCAGGGCGACAGCCGCGGCATCCCGATGACGTCGGCGGTCATCGAGGCCGTGAGCACGGTCGGTATGAAGACCGGCAGCAGGAAGGGGTAGGTGCAAACCGCGATGTCGAGGATGTTCGCCCTGCGGTTGGAACCGATTCCGGCCGCCCGGCCGATGTCCTTCGCCAGTTCGCCCACTGTGATGATCGCCACCGTCGAGTGCGTGGTGAGGACCGTCGCCCCCGACACGGTCCCGAAGATCCACCACTCGGCGCTCTTCGCGGATGTGGCCCGAGCGCGCACCCACGCCGTAAGGCGGTCGACGAGTCCGGCGGCCTCGAGTCCGCCGACGAGTCCCATGAGCAGCACGGTGAAGATCGAGACGCCGATGGCTCTTTGCATGCCGTCGAGCAGAATCCCCGTAGCGATGAACTGGTCGCGGTCGATCGAGAGCAGGTCGGCGGGGGTGAACCGACCCAACGCCATTCCGAGCAGGGTCGCGCCCACGATCCCATAGACCAGGCCTTCCATCAAGTGCCGTCGTCGCAGCAACACCGTCAGCACCAAAGCGGGTACGGTGAGCATCAACAAGCCCATGGGGTCGGGCTCGGGTCGCAGGCCCTGCTGCACCGTACCCGACCCGCCGAGAAGCACGAAGACGAACAGCGCCACGACCGCGGCAGGGACCGCGTACTTGAGTCGCGAGCGGACCACCTCCCCGAGGTTGGCCTCCTGGGTCATCGCCGACGCGATCGTCGTGTCGGAGATCGGCGAGACATTGTCGCCGAAGGTGGCCCCGGCGATGATCGCGCCGATCAGGTAGGCTGGGTCGGCGGCGAGCGAGGCGCCGGCCGGGTACAGCAGAGGCGCGCATACAAGGATGGTGCCGAGACTCGTGCCCGTTGCGGTCGAGAAGATGACGCAGACGAGGAAGCTCACGGCCACGTAGCCTCCTCCGCTCACTCCCGCGGCGCTGGTCGCCCATACGAGCGCTCGCACGAGGCCGCTCTGCTGCAGAAGTACGCCGAGCACTCCGGCGAGCAGCCATGCCAGCAGCATGATCATGACGATTCTGCGGCTCATGCCGTCGATCACGGCTTCGGAATACGCGGACTTGTCCTTGCAGAGGAAGAGTCCGACCGCTGTCGCGATCAGGAGAACCGGCCAGAAGCCGGTTTCGTCGGGCGCGCCCGATAGGCCCAGCCACGAGACTCCCACCAGGAAGACCAGGAAGGGCGCGAGCGCCCCCGCTACGCCCCCGTAAAAAGAGAGATGAGCAGACGCTGGGACGTCGCGCACCGGCTTCACTCTCGGCGCGCCTTTCCAGTGGCGGCGCCTCGCCGCTCTCCGTTCTCAACAACCATCGCTACGGTCCACTAGGGTCGTGTCCGGGCCGCAGGAATCCTACGTTGCGGGAACCGCCTCTGAAAGGAATACGCCGGTGTCCGCACAAGACGAGTTCACGCTGTACGACCTCCGCGTCGAGGTCGTCGCGGGTGATCGACCGATGGTCTGCAACCACCCGCTCGGTGCCTACTTCGAGCTGTCCGGGGAGAACCTCAGCTTTCCTCCGGGCCAGACCTTCCCCATGTACTCACTCGCGGCACTCCTCCCTCTGCTGCCGGCGAAACAGCGCGACACGCACCCCCACGATTGGATGACGACCGACATGGAAGTGGCGTGTCCTGACCCGCTGTGTGGAGGACGGTTTCGAATCACGCGAACCGGTCGCACGACGTTCGCGCATTCCGATGTCACCCGCGTACCGATGCCGCCGAGGGCCATGACACCAGGCGCCGAAGAGAACGAGCGCCAGGACGTGGGCGGGTGACGCGACTACCTGGGGATCCCTCACGGTACCAGCTCGCGGACGACTACTCGATCTCTCTCGTCATTCACGGTGGCTGGCAGTTTTCCGCGGGGCATCGACTCTCGGCGGAAGACGTCGATGATGGACTCGAGGTGCTCGCGCGCTCGGCCGAGCTCGGCGTGACCACCTTCGATTGCGCCGACATCTACACGGGCGTCGAGGAGTTGTACGGTCGGTTCATCCAGCGTTGGAAGAGTACCTCGGTCGCCGCCCCTCTCCAGATTCACACCAAGTTCGTTCCCGACTACGGCGACCTGGGCCGGGTGGACCGCGCGTACGTCGAGCGCATCATCGACAGGTCACTCACTCGGCTCGGCATCGACCGGCTCGATCTCGTGCAGTTCTATTGGTGGCGTGACGACGTGCCGGGCATGGAGGACGCCGCGGGCTGGCTCAGCGAACTTCAGTCAGCGGGTAAGATTCGCTATGTCGCTGCCACGAATTTGAGCGCGGAGCGTCTCGGCCGGATCGAGCGGACGGGGGTGTGCCTGGTCGCGGACCAGGTTCAGTATTCGGTGCTCGATCGTCGGCCCGAGGGGCGCCTCGGCGAGCATGTCGCAACTACCGGAACGCGGCTGCTCTGCTACGGCGCGCTCGCCGGCGGCTTCCTGACCCGCCGTTGGTTGGGCGAACCTGCTCCGTCGGGGCTCGCGAACCGCTCCTTGGTGAAATATCGGCTCATCATCGACGAGTTCGGCGGTTGGGCAGCGTACCAACGCCTGCTCGTTGAACTCGACGCCATCGCTGAGGAGAAGGGTGTCGATTTGGCCACGGTCGCGCTTCGCTTCGTGCTGGACCAGCGCCACGTCGCCGCGGTGGTTGTGGGCGCGACGCGCATCGATCGCATGGAACGCAACGTACGTGCGCTCGGCCTTTCGCTCGACGATGCCGATCATGCCCGTGTGCGCCGACACCTGGACGTCGCACCGGGGCCGGTGGGCGAGGTCTTCGGCTTGGAGCGCGATCGAGACGGCGCGCATGGACGCATCATGCGCTATGACCTCAATCGAGACGTGCCTGGGGAGAGCTAGCCGTTCCCCCGCGCTACACGCGCCTACGTACGCCTTCCCTGGGCCGGTGACCTCACCCAAATTGCCGCGATGAACGACCCCGATGTGATCACCCTCCCTTTCCCGGACGCGCGCGCGGGCGCGCATCGGCGACGACCTCGGCACCAATCTCCTGGTGGAGGCCGGGGCCGGTTCGGGCAAGACCACGGAACTCGTCTCGCGTATGGTGGCCCTGGTGGCTTCGGGCGTCGCGACGGTCGACGAGATCGCCGCGGTGACGTTCACGCGCAAGGCGGCCGCCGAGCTGCGCGAGCGCCTCCAGATACACCTCGAGGAACGCATCCGGGAGCGGGCAGGAGAAGACGATGCGCTCGACCGCGAGCGGCTCTCCGCCGCGTTGGACGGGATCGACCGTGTCTTCGTGGGCACGATCCACGCGTTCTGCGCGCGGCTGCTTCGCGAGCGGCCCTTGGAAGTCGGCCTCGATCCGGCCTTCGAGGAACTGCCCGTCGAGGAACGCATGCGGACGAGTCGACATTTCTGGGATGCGTACCTGGAGCGCCTCACGCGTGACGCGGACCCGATCCTGGAGGAGCTCTCGGATGCGGGGCTGCGCCCGTCACGGCTATGGGGACTGTTCGGGCATCTGGTGGAAAACCCGGATGTGCACTTCCCGACCGACGAGACCGCGCCTCCTTCGACCAGCGAATTGGGCGAGATCCGGACGACCCTCGATCAATTGGTCGATCATGGCTGGGAGCTCATGCCGGATCAGGAACCGGCGCGCGGCTGGGATTCGCTGCAAAAGAAGCTGAGGACCCTTCAGTTCACGCGCGACGTGACCGGGTGGACCGAGTCTGCGGACTTCTTCGACGCGCTTTCGCGTCTCTGCAAGCCGGGTCCGCGCGGTCATGCCATCACACAGAACCGTTGGCGAGATGCGGCGATGGCGAAGGCTCTGCGCGACCGCGTCGATGCGTTCGGCGTCGGTGACACAGCCGCCCGTGCTTTGGTGAATCGATGGTACGCGCATCGTTATGCGCTCGCCATCCGCCTCGTGCACCGGGCCGCGCTCGACTTCGCCGAGCACAGAAAACGGGCGGGTCGGCTCGATTTCCAGGACCTCCTGGTGCTGACCGCCGAGTTGCTGAGGTCGAACCCTGGTGTGCGCCGTCAGTTGGGGTGTCGCTATCGGCGCATCCTGGTGACGAATTCCAGGACACCGACCCGTTGCAGGCGGAGATCATGCTGCTGCTTTCATCGGAGCCGGCGCCGGAAGAGGGGGATGCCGCGGCGGACGGAGGCACCCGCTCCGACGACGCGGACTGGCGCGTGGTGGTGCCCAGGGACGGAGCGCTCTTCGTGGTGGGCGACCCCAAGCAGAGCATCTACCGGTTCAGGCGCGCGGACATTCAGCTCTACGGGTTCGTGAAGGATCGTTTCAGCGACTTCGGAGGCGTGCTCGAACTCACCACCAATTTTCGGTCTCTCCCGCCCATCGGGGACTTGGTCAACGAGCTGTTCGATTCCGAGCGCTTCTTCCCGCCGTCCGCCACCGCGGAACAGGCGGGTTTCGAGCCGCTCAACACACGGCCGGCGAAGGGCGGCTCGAGTGGCGGCGTCTACTGGTATGCCGTGACCCCCGAAGCCGCCCGTGGTGACGCGGTGGCGGCCGCTGACGCCGCGGGCATCGCGACCTGGATCGCGGACCGCGTCGCCGCGGGGGAACGGTCGGCTGGGGACTTCCTGATCCTCACCAGAATGCGGTCCCACCTCGACAGCTACGCGCGAGCTCTGGAGGCGTTCAGCCTTCCGGTCCAGGTCACGGGCGCGGGGGTCGGCGTCGAGACCGAGCTGCGCGAGCTGCAAGCGGTCCTGGAGTGCATGATCGACCCCACCAATCCGGTGAAGGTCGTCGCGGTATTGGTCGGCCTCTTCTTCGGCATCGACTACGAACGGCTGGTTCAGCACCGCCTCGAGGGCGGAGGTTTCGACGTGATCCGACCGCTCGACCGCGGGCACGCCGATGTGACCCAGGCCCTGACTGCGCTGAATGCATGGTGGCGTGCTTCGACCATGGACCCGGCTGACATCTTCGTCTCACGAATCGCCAGCGAGCTGGGCCTGCTACCGTTCGCCGGCGCGGGTGACCTCGGGGCGCTACGTGCGGGCGCGCTCGTATACGCGCTGGACGCCGTTCGCGCCGCGGCTCTCGCGGGTGACGCGTCGTTGCCGGGGGCACTCGATGCGCTGCAGGCGGCGCTCGATTTGGCCGAAGCGGAGGCTCCTTTGGAGCCCGGGCGGCCGGACGTCGTGCGTCTCATGAACCTGCATCAGGCGAAGGGTCTCGAGGCCGAGGTCGTGATTCTCGCGGACCCTACCGGCTCCCGGCCGCGGGCTCCCGAGATTCACATGCACCGGACAGAGGACGGTTCGGCGGTCGGATACTTACGCGTCACCGAGTTTCGGGAGGGCTTCGCTGGAGATCAGGTGCTCGCGTTGCCGGAGGGGTGGCAGGAGCACGAAGGAACCGAGCGACGATTCGAGGCCGCGGAAGAGGTGCGGCTGCTCTACGTCGCGGTGACGCGTGCCAAAGAGGAGTTGCTCGTGGCGCGCTGGCCCGACGGACCAGACCGGTCTCCCTGGCGAGCCCTGGAGCCGTGGTTGGAAGAGCGAGCCGAGCGGCTTCAGCTCGAGGCGCGTGCGCCGGAGCCGCGCAAGCAGCTGCAGATGACCGCGGAGGCTGCGCAGGAGAAGCGGGCCGAAGCCGCGGACCTGCTCGCGGCCCTGGCCCGCCCGTCTTTCGTATTCAGCTCGGTTACGGAGCTTTCGAAGAAGGATGAGCCGGAGCCGCCCCTGGCCGGTGCGGGCGGGAGTGACCGCATCGACCCAGCCGAGGCGAAGAAGCCCGACGCCAATCAGCTCGACGCGAATCAGCAGGGATTCCGCGGCTTCTCCTGGGGGAGCGCGGTCCACGGTGCGCTCGCGGCTGCTGCTGAAGGGGCGACGTCCGATGCGCTGCGAGCGGCTTGCCGCGGCCTGTTGATCGAATACGAGCGTCCGCTGGACGACCACGGCGATCCGACCGAGCTCGACGAATTGCTGAGCGTTACCGCGTCGGTCTTGGCGTCGGATCTGTGGCGAAGGGCGCACAGGGCAGAGCGCGTACTCGCCGAGGTCCCGTTTGCCGCGTCACAGCCCGCGCGATCGGACGAGGCCGCCGGCCCGCGCGAAGCGTCCCCATCGCACTCTCCCGACGCAGCGCCCCGCAGACAACTCGACCTCTTTGCCCTGGAAGCACCCCCGCGGCTCGACGCCGAGCCCCCGGCGGAGGAGCCATCCAGGGGCCTGGAAGTCCTGGAGGGTGTGATCGACCTGGCATTCCTGGAGGAGGATGGCTGGGTGATCGCCGACTACAAGACCGATCTCGGCACCGACCCTGAATTCGGGATGCGGCTCCATGCCTATCGTCGGCAGGTCGATCTGTACGCGGAAGCGTGGACCCGGCTCACGGGTGTCCCCGTGAAGGAGCGCGTCCTCTTTTTCACCGCACAGGGCCGCATCGAATCCTGGTAGCGCTGTGTGTGCAAACGCTAGCCGAGCCCGGCGCGGCCGTCAGCGCATCACGCGAAACGAGAGGATAGTCTCGACATCGAGGTCATCGGTGCGTTTCGCGAGCAGATGGGTGGCGTCCACGTCGAGCACCTCGAGGTCGGACGGCGTGGTGATGGTCGCGACGGCCTGACCGTCTCCACCGTACACGGTCCAGCGGGCCGTCTCGGCGTCCGATGGGGCCGAGTCGCGAACCCAGAGGTTGCCTTCTTCGTCCGAGATCATCGCGGAAAAGGAGGGCTTCGTCGCCGGGTAGGTGATCTCGCTCAGCCATCGACGGAATGTCGGTTCTCGATCGGGGCGTATCCCGTCGATCAACTCCTGCTCGAACGTCACGCGGTCGTCTCGGCTCAGCCCTATTTCGTCCGGTACCCATCGAATGATCAGCGAGAGAGCGCCCTGCATGTCGAACGCGTTCACCTCAGGGGTCTCCGTGTGACCGATGAACACGTGGTCCGGGCTCCACGCGACGAACCCCCGGGGGGTCAACGGGAGCGCGTGCATAGCGAAATCCTGGCGGAGCTCACCGGTCTTGTGCCAAGTCTCACCCCTGATGGTTCCGATCGTATCGCTCCGCTGGCCGTCGGCTGATACGATCTCGACGATGCCCGTGGGGCGGATTTCTTCCTCCGTACCGTTGGCCGCCCAGTTCTCCAGCGTGTTGCCGTACGAGCCGAACTCGTACGTGTCGAGCACCAGGCCACCGTCGACGAGAGTTCTCCCGAGTAACCCGGGAAACCACGGTCCCAGGGCCTGATTGCGGACGAAGTCCCCGTTTTCATCGAACCAGTACCGCGATCCGATCGGCCAGCCTCCGATCACCAGCGTATCGCCCCGCACACGGTCGACGTTGTACAGGTTGCGTAGCTCACCGGGCCCGGTGCCCTGGCCGCCCACCGTTCGAAGGTGGTTCCCCGCCGCGTCGAAATAGCGAGCCTCTCTGCTTCCCCAGTCACCGACGATCAGGCGACCATCCGAGAGCCGCACCGCGCCGCGAATCTGCGTGAACTGGTGAGCGACGTCCTCGTCCGCCCGGCCGCCGATCGTAGCTTCAGGCTGTGCCGCCAGTGTCCAGGTGGCGAGCTCGAGGCCGGCGGGGTGCTCGACGATCCGTATTCCAGCGCTGTCGCGTAGCGCCGGGCCGACGGGGGCCGCCTCTGTGCCACACGCGGCGGCGCTCAGCAGAGCGAATCCCACAGCACTCCGGAGGAGGAGCGACGTATTGCGTGCCTTCCGACGATGGCGTGAAGCCGGGCGTTGCTTCTTCATTGCGCTCCTCTCGTTCGCGACCTGCGAGCAACGTGGGACCGGTTCGCCCGACCGACCAGGGGTCACACCGGAATCCACTGGCGTCGTGTCGCGGGTGTGCTGGGCAGGACCTATTGTGGGTCCAGTCCGCCCGCACAGAGATGATTCCCATCGCAGATCTACCCCACTCTGACGAAGCCGTATCAGCGTCGGAGCAAGAGGTCTTCTTGCGCTGGCCGCCGCCCGGGCTGGAACGCATGCAGGGGGATCTCTGGCGCGTGGCTTCTCGCGGGGCGCTGGGCGGCGGGCTGCTCGTCCTGCCGATTCTCTTCGTGGTCGCCAGAGAGCAGGAGTTTGCGAGCCTCGGTCCGTTTGCAGACGCGTGGTGGCTCACGATCGTCCTCTCGACAGTGGGCCTCGGCTTCGTGGTGGAGGCGCTCGCCACGGTCGCCCGTATCCTCCGACGCGTCGCACAGGCGCTCGAGCGCGGGTACGACTGGCGGACGGACCGCTTCGTGCCCGCCGATCTTCGCCCGGACATGGGGTTTCTGCTTCAGGGTAGCCGACACTTCGGCGGGCTGGGCTTGGGCGAGCGGAGGGCCATCGCCGGCCTCCGCTTGTTGGCGGGTAGCTCGCACGCGTTAGCCGGTCTTTGGCTCCCGGTCGCTCTCTGCGTGGGGCTCCTGCTCGCCTCCAGGAACGTCATGGACGCGCAGACGCTTTGGATTGGTCACGTTGTTGCCGGCCGCGTTGTCGTATCTGGTCGGCGGGTTCGTGGGAGCGGTGGAGGACCATCGGGTCCGGTGCGCGCGCCGCGAGTGGTATCGCCAACCCTGGGCGTCGGATCTGGTAGAGGAAGAGATCAACGCATGGCGGGCGGACCTCGCGGAGCGTGATGAGCCTAGGGTGGAGGTGGGGGCGAACCCCGCGCGGCACCGAGTATGGCGTAGGCCGGGGTTGGTGGTGGGCGCGGTGGGGATCCTCGTCGCCACGCCCGTGCTCACGCTGGTTCCGACCTCCGCGATCGGCCCGATTCTCGCGGCCGTGGCTGTTCCGTCCTTCGGACAGGCTCAGCGGCGGGCCGCTCGCGCGGAAGCGTTTCGACCGTATCGCGTGGAGGTGGACGCATCGATCTCGGCGCAGGAGGCGGGTCGGATCCTCCAGGACCTCATCTACGTCGGGTCGGATCGAGGCTCATACGAAGGGGAGTTGCCGCCGACGCGTCGCTACGAGGCTCCCTGGATCGCGGGCCTCCAGTCCGGCAAACCCCATCGGGGCGGAACCCCACCGATGGGGTGAGGTCGTCTTCCGGGGCGTAGGGGACGGCCTGAGCCCCGAGGCGGTCGACTACTTGGGGGCCGTCGCCGGACATGAGGCGCTCACGGCGTTTTCGCGCCTTGCTCGGCCCCCCGACCTCGACGCGGCTCTCGCCCGCTGGCCCGATCCGCTGCCGGCCGGGATGACGATCGCCGAACTGCCCATTCCGCGTTTCGGCGGGTTGCGGACGGCCGCGTACGCACGGATCGGCGCCGCGGCTTTCGAGGTCGAGCAGGGCCGACCGGAGCGCCCAGAGCAGATGGTGCGGGAAGTGATCTCCGTTGGATTTCTGCTGGGCGACCACGGGCCCACGCTCATCGAGAACCTCATCGGCCATACCATCGTGCGGACGGGAGGGGTGGCGCTCGGGGCGGTCGGCCGCGGCGGTCGGCCGCAGCGATGAGGCGGAGCGCCTGCGACAGTTGCAGGACGTGGCCGATCGGGCAGCGAACCAGATTCACTTTCGGCCTCCGGAGGGGGTGGAGGCTTTGGTGCGGTCGATTCCCCGGATGGTCACCGACACCTTGGTTGGACGGGGAATCCGTTGGGAGCACCTGGCGCTCACGACTACCCTGGTGCCGTGCCTGAACCTCCAGCACATCGTGTTCGGCCCCGCCCAGGGTTATCAGGACTTCCTGGACGAGGCTGAGGCATCGCTGGTGCGTTGGCCTTCGGAAGAGGGTCTCTTCGCCATATCTCGCGAAGGGTATTTGGGTGCGATGGCCTCGGAAGGCGTCGGTTGGCTCGGACGCCTGCTCGCCGTGTCGATGGATTCGGGTGACGGCTCGTGCGGGGACATCGTCCGGCGCCGGCGCCTCATCGACGAGATCTTCTGATTTGTGCGTTTCGCCGTAGGACGGGCCCTCGACCCGCCATGAGATGGCCGTCTCGCGCTACCGGGCGAGACTTCCGTCGGCCCCGATCCGCACCGTGAGGACGCGACCCCTGTAGTCGGCCGGGTCGACGTCCTCGATAACACCCGTGCCCCTCAGGTCCCCGCCCACTACGGTGATCGCCACGTCGACCGGCTGGGCGCCCGGCAGCCCGAAGTGCACGGGGAGATCACTCTGAGCGTCGTAGCCCGAGCCCGTGTCGACCAGCCTGGTGCCGAGGAGGATGTCGGTGCCGGCAGCGTACACGCGCACTTCCGCTCCCGCTCGGGTCGCTCTGCCGTTTTCGTCCAGTACGCGCACACTCAGCGAGTGCCCTGAGAACTCGGGCCGCAGCAGGTTCTGCATGAGGTGGTGCATGCCGTCATCGGCGACCCCGGTGAGCGCGAGGTCCAGGTCTCCGTCGAGGTCGTAGTCCACCCACGTCGCCCCATGGTCGGCGTTCAGGTCGAGCAGTTCCGTCGGGGTGACGTCGAGGAAGGTGGCGCTGCCCTCACGGCGAAAAAGCCAATCCCTGTATTGCACGCCGCCCGTGACCGTGCCGTTCACATAAAGGTCCTGGGTTCCGTCGTGATCGAAGTCGCCCCAGACACAGCTGTCGGAGCGTGAATCGACCGCGAGCCCAGACGCTTCGCCGACGGACTCCCAGCCCCCGGGGATCCCGCGAACCAGTGCATTCGGCCCGTAGTTCGTGAAGAAAACGTCGAGGCGCCCATCGGCGTCGTAGTCGACCACGCAGGGTCGCACGGTGCCCAGGGCTTCGTCGCCGACACCGCGACCACCCGCCTCGATCGCCGTACCCGCCGCGGCGTCCGCGAATCGTCCGCGGTCCTGGATCCAGAGTCCGTTGGCGTCTCCGTTCATATTCGCCGTCACCACGTCGAGGTCACCGTCCTGGTCGGCGTCGAACCAGACCGCGCCCACGGTCCGCCGTGGGTCCCCGATGCCCGACTCTCGAGTGACGTCGGTGAACGTCGCGGCGGGGTCGGAGATGTCGTTTCGGTAGAGGCGATTCTCCCGGTCGCGCAGCGCCAAAAACAGATCGAGATCCCCGTCCGAGTCGTAATCGATCCACGATGCTTGGCGAGTAACTCCCTCGCTCAGCAAGAGCCCGACTTCGTGAGCCACGTCGACAAAGCCGCTCGCGCCGTCATTCCTGAACAGGGCCGTGACCGGAGCGTCTCCGGCGAACCCGAGCAGCAGGTCGGGGTCGCCGTCGGCATCGAAGTCGCCCCAGGCCGAAGTGCGCACCGACCGTTCAAATGTGAGGCCCATCTCTGCGGCGACCTCGACGAAGCCCTCGGAACGGTCGTTGCGGTACAGGCGGCTGCGGGTGCCGTTGAAGCCGACGAACCGATCCGGGTCACCGTCGCCGTCGAAGTCGGCCCAAGCGTCCGTGAGCGCACCGCCCTCGGCGAAGAGTTCCGGCTGGACGGCCGCGAAGCGCACGGGCTCGGGGGTTCGCAGGGAAGCGGGGCGCATGAGGGCCCACACGAGGAGCCCCAGGGCGGCCGCCAGGCTGATCACCGCCAGTGGGAGCCGGAACGCCAAGCTCATGGGCGGCTCCACCGAGAGGCCGTGGGAACAGCGCGCATCTTATCGGCGTTCATAGAGTACCTGGCCTCCGACGATGGTCATGTCGACCTCGACGCCCATGATCCGCTCGGAGGCGATCGTCAGTAGGTCCTCCGAGAGCACTACCATGTCGGCCAGCATGCCCGGCTCGAGCGTGCCTTTGCTCTCCTCTTCGAACGTGAGCCACGCCGCGTTTCGCGTGTAGCCGCGAATCGCTTCTTCGATGGTGAGTGCCTCGTCTGCGCCATATACCTCGCCCGACATGCCTTTTCGGGTGACGGCGGCATAGAGCCCGACCATGGGCCCGATCGGCAGGATGTCGCTGCTGATTGCCATAAAGATGCCATAGTCCATGGGGATCTTGAGCGGGTTGTTATGCGCCAGCCGGTCTCCGTCCAAGTTTGCCGCGTACCGTCCCTCCAGCGTGTATGTGAAGTTCGGCTGCTGGGAGATCGCGATGTCGTACTCGGCCATGAGCTCCAGCGTCTCGGCCGGCGGCGTTACCGTGAAGTGGTTCAGATAGTGCCGGTGATCTTCTCGCGGATTCGCGTCCAGCGCGTCGACCATCGCGTCGACTGTGAGCTGGATCGCGGCGTCGCCGATGGCGTGGAAGCCGAGCTGCCACCCGAGCGCGTTCGCCTCCATGATCAGGCTGCGGAGCTCGTCCTCGGGCACGTTGAGTAGCCCTCGGTAGTCGCCCATGCCGACATACGGGTCGATGGTGTATGCCGCCGGACCCGTAAAGCCACCGTCCACCAGCACCTTGATCGCGCCGACCCGGAAGCGGTCGTCTCCGTCACCGGAAATGCGTCCGAACTCAGCGAGTCGGTCGGCGCTACTCCAACGAACCTGCACGACCGCTCGGGGAAGCTCGGTACCGAATTCCTCGTAGATGCTCTCCCAGCGAGCGAAGCCACGGGGGTTCTCTCCTGCCTGGATCACGCTGGTGATGCCGAGAGAAAGCTGATCGCGCAGCACCTGCACGTGGGTTTCACGCAACTCTTCGGGGGTCGCGTCGGGCACGAGTCGTCCGACCATGCCCTGGCGCTCGCGAATCACGCCGTTGGGCTCGCCGTTCTCGTCGTACTCGATCACGCCGCCCTCGGGCTGAGGCGTGTTGCGATCGATTCCGGCGAGGGACAAAGCCAGCGAGTTGGCCACACCGCTGTGGCCGCCTGCTCTCGTGAGCATGACGGGGTTGTTGGGAGCGGCTTCGTCGAGATCTGCTCGCAGCGGCCTGCGCAGCTCTGCGAGCTCGTCTTCACTCCATCCGTACCCTGTGATCCACTCCCCTTCGCCCATCTCTTCGATCTTGGCGCGGATGAGGCCTTGGATCTGGGTGATGGACTCCGTGCCGCCGAGGTCGATGTACCTGCGCGCGTTGCCGCGGATGTGCGTGTGTGTGTCGTTGAAGCCGGGCACTACGAGCCGGCCTTCGAGGTCGATCGTGGTTGGCGCGGAGTACTCGTCGGCGAGGGACGCGTCGCCGACCGCGAGCACCAGCCCGTCCCGCACGACGAGGGTTTCGTGGACGGAGAAGTCGTCGTCGACGATCGCGATCTTTCCGCCGATCAGGATCAGGTCAGCGGGGGCGGGGGCGGGGGGCTCACAGGCACCGAGCGCGAGCGTAAGCGCGGCGCCTGAAAGCACGGGCGCAGGGCGGTGTGTGGAGAGCTTGCGCATGGGTCCTCCAGCGAGTGGGTCTAGGCAGAAGCCATGCTGGGGAGGGTGTGGCCCTTGGGCAAGGCGTGCCGAGGCCGCCGCGCTCGGCTCATTCCTTCGGCAACCAGTTCTCCGCCTTGGTCGACTTCGGCATGGCCCGCATGAATAGTCCCTGCATCCAGTACATCACCTTGGTCTTCCGCGGGATGTCGCCGGTCTCCAGTTCGCTCTTGAGTAGACCCAGGATTTCGATCCAGCCCGCTTCGTGCTTCGCGGCGTCCTTCTCGGTGGTCCACCCAGCCTGGGTCAGCGTAACCCTGCACCCGTTGGGCACCTCCTCGAGATGCCATGTCACTTCGGTCACAGGGTCAGGGGCCATCGTGAAGATGTAGGTGTGCCGAAGCAGCCGAGGACGGTCGACTTCGAGGACCTGTCCGGCGACGAAAACTCGCCTCCAGGAACGTGTTGTAGAGGGGGCGTTGCAGGGAGCCGGTCTTGGTGAGTGCGTCCCACACGTTTTGCACAGGGACCTTGATGAGGATCTGACACACGCGGTCCGGCCGTGCTTGGGCGTTCATTGACTCTCCGTTCGCTCTCACGTTCAGGCGGTCTCTTCTCGATTCTCGAGCGTGTGCTGCAGGCTCGTCAGGGCGTCGGCCCAGGGCTTCATGTGCCGAGAAACCCAGCGGTCGTAGATCCGCTGGATTGGCACCGCGTTGATGTAGTTGTACCGAAGGCGGCCGTCGCGGACGACCGTTACCAGTTCGGCTCCCTCCAGGACCTTCAGGTGTTGCATTACGGCGAAGCGCGAAAGCCCTGAAAAGGCTTCCGCCAATTCGCCGGTGGTGCGGGGCCCACTCATGAGGAGGTCCAGCATCCGCCGGCGCACGGCGTTCGCGAGCGCTCTCCACACCGCGTCGAGTTGGTCCGACTCCGTCGGTTCACCGTGGTCGTCTTGCATATGTGATAATTATATCACATGGTGGGATGCGTCAACCTTGAGATGCCCGAGGGACGAGGCCTAGCTACTTCTACGAGGAGGTTCCGATCGGTCGAGCAATCGGCGGCGTTGTTGTCGCGTTCGCACTGTGGTCCGCGCTTTGGTTGGGCTTCAATGCCGCGGCGCAGGCCGCGTTCCCGGACATTGTCGAGCCCGGGCAGCCGCTCAGGCACACGGGCGTGCTTCTGGCACTGGTGGCCTATAGCGCCATCATTTTGCTCGTGGCGGGATTCGTCTGCGCTGCGGTGCGGAAGGAGTCTCCCATGAAGACTGTGCGGGTCTTCGCGCTCATTCAGCTCGTGATCGGAATAGGTGTCGAGGTGTCATCCTGGGCCCTGCTGCCAGTCTGGTACCACCTCGGATTCCTGCTGCTGCTCGTTCCTGCCACAGTATGGGGTGGGATGCTGAACGCGGGCCGTATCCGGGGGCAGCCGGTCTAGGGCGTGGCACACGGGGGACGCCCCGCAGGCGGGGTTGCTGTTCTTCTACCTACCGGAAAGTCTCCGCCCCAGATCGACCGTTTCGAAGCCCGACTCGCCCCAACCCATGACGAACACGCTGAATCCCTGCTCCATGCGCATCTCGATGTCGCTGGCGTTGGCCGGGTAACCACAGGGCACGTCGACTTCCGTGCACGCTGCGAGGGCCGTCTGGATCGAGTTCTCCCAGGCTTCGGAGTCGAGCACCCTCTGACCGTCGGCGTCGGTCGTCGAGAACAGCGCGCGCAGAGTGCCGGCACCGGGCCAGAGCACGCCGATGCCGTCGACGGCCGCGATCTCGCGAACGTGGGCCAGGCCTCGTGGCTCTCGACGATCGTCCAGTTCAGTAGTTCTCCGTCGGGGTTCAATGGCCACAAGTCAGCCTTCTGCCGATACTCCGCGTCACTCACTCCCCAGTAGGCGGGCGCCCCAGCGACCGCGTCTGGGCGAGTCCCTCCCTGGGAGACGAATCGCATCGCGGCGAGGCCTTGTCGGACCTCCTCGGCGCTTTCGACGCCCACGAACATGATGGTGCTCACACCCGCATCGAGTTGCTTGGCGATCGCCTGCCGCGCGCCCTCGTAGTCGGTTCCGATCTCCTGCATCTTCACCATGAGCGGGTTCGATCTCGTCGTGGCGCCTGCGGCTTGCATCGCCCCGACGAAATCGGTGAACGCGGAGAGCCCTCGGTCCACGCGCCTCTCCATCGAGCCGTCGAAGACGAAGTCGCTCCCGGTGTATGCGAGCGTCTCGCGCGCGATGTTGGGCGGGCGTCTTCACCGGGCTCGCGGAGGCCTCGGCCCCGCCTCTTCCTCGTCCCGTGCGGGCACGCGGAGCGTAGAGTCCGAAGACCGGCTTATGGTGTTGATGCAGGGCGATCATCAGGTTGACTCGCCGCGCCTCCTGCGCATAACCTGCGGACGAGTCGGCCGCGAGGGCCAGAGTCGCGAGGGCTACCTTTCCGATCGTGAGCCTGAACCGTATTCCCTTCCTCCCGCGGGAGTGCCCCGCCTCATTCGCCTGGATGGCCCCCTGGCGATTCCTGGGGGCGAACCTCGTCGGCTCCCCCGCCAGCCTCAGCGGGAGAGCGCCACGGTAGAGCGGCAGCCGCGGGTCAGTAAGGAGTCGACCCGATGGGGAATGGTCGACTCACCTGCGAGTCCAGATCAGAACCACGCCGCAGGTGGTGAACATCGACGTATACTCGATCGGAGTGGCGACGTCGTGGTAGACCTCGATGGCCTCGACATCCTGCGGAGTGACGCGGTCGAGGTTCCAATCGACCATGCGGATGCCGTCCAAATATACGGGCACGGGACATGGACCGAGCGTCAGGCTGGTGCTCCGCCTGCTGACCACTCGGGCTTCGCCCGCCAGCCCGTATTGCAACCTCATCCCGGGGACGCGCCGAAAGAGGTCGGAGACCAACGTAGGATCGATGCTCTCGATCTCCTGCGGGGTGAAGTGCGTCCCTACCCGCTCCCTGGCCCGTCGGAAGAACCCGTTTTGCTCGAGGTTGCTGGAGCGGACGGTCACTTGGATCGCCTCGAGCTCGATCGGGCGCGTAGACATGGTCACCGAGAGTTCGACGGTCCTTCCGGGCTGTACGATGAGTGTCGCCGTGCGCGGGGCATAGCCCAGGCGCGAAAACCGGATTTCGGTCACGCCCGGCTTCACGTCCCTCAGGGTGAACCGCCCTTGCTGATTGCTACTGGTCCGCCCACGTGGTTGGCCCAGGACCGAGATGTCCACGTCCGGAACCGCCTGCTCTCCGGCCCCGGCCACCTTCCCTTCGATTCGCCCTTGGGCCAGCCGATCTCCGACATCGTCCTGGTCCAAGAGCACGACGAAGTCCGAGTTTCCGGGAACCTCCAATAGGCCGTCCAGCAGCTCGTAGCCGACGCGAGTGGCCCTCACCAAGTGCTGGCCCGCGGGGAGGCCGACCAGTTCGAAGCGACCGGACGCGTCGGATATCGCCCGAATCCCCAGAGCAGGCACCTCCACGATCGCCTCAGAGAGCACGGCCTTGGACTCCTTTTCACCAACCCGGCCGGACTTCGTGTACCGCTGGATCGCTTCCCCCTCTGTCCGACGTCCCACTTCCGCGAGGCGGTCGCATCCCAGGCTCTGGCCGCCTTCGCAGGCCACGCGAAAGAGGCCCGCCGCACCGGCGACGTCCTCGGCAACGCCGATGCCGGTCTCATACATCAGGCCGAGGTTCGTGCACCCCATGAGCTGCCCGCCCTCGCAAGCTCGCTGGTAGAGCGTGGCTGCACGGGCGGGATCGCGGGTAACGCCTTGCCCCGTCTCATACATGAGCCCGAAGAGGTTGCAGGCGATGAGGTCGCCGTCGTCGCAAGCTTTCTGGTACAGCTGCTCGGTCCCTTGCGAGGCGACCGGAAACGGCAGCAGACTCATGAGTAACACTGCCAGCCGCGAACCGAGTCTCATGCCGCCTCCTTCAGCGCGATGCCGCGGATAGACGCGGCCGCGAGGTTACCGAAGCCATCGCACCACCCACCGGAAATCTGGCGTGGGGACGTCACGATTGCTCTTCATAGTAGTACGCAATCCGCGCGCTGCGCGACCGTAGCGCGCTAGGCAATCCCTCGATCGAGCGCCTTCCCCAGGGCTTCCAGCCCGCCCTCGAGCACACTCCGCTCGCCCGCGACCGCGACCCGGAAGTGCTCGGGGGCCCCAAAAAATCGTCCCGGCGTGACGCCTACATCGAACTGGTCAGCCGCCATCTCCACGAAGGGTTCCGCATCTGCGACTCCGCGGAGTCGAGGAAATGCTACGGCGCCCCCGATCGGTCGGACCCACTCGAGGTCCGGCCGCGAGGCCATGAAGTCCTGCATCACGACTTGGCCGGGTCCGAGCACGCCGCGGGCGCGTTCGAGTAGGGAGTCCAACTGCTGAAACGCCAGTACGCCGAGGATCTCCGCTGGGATCGAGCCGACTGCGTCGACCACATCCCGCACCCTCAATGCCCGCTCCACAATGCTGGGCTCGGCGATCATCCAGCCCACACGCAATCCCGCGAGGCCGTACGACTTGGTCAAGCTGTTCGTGGAGATGAACACGTCGTCGCGGTTGGCTGCCGGACGTCGGTCCACCTGGTCCGGGCGGTCCGCGTGGTCCGCGTGGTCCCCGCCGCTCAACGCGTCGAGGTACACTTCGTCAACGATCACCTTGGCGCCGACCGAACGAGCGAGGTCGCCGACCGCTTGCAGGGCGTCGTGCTCGGCGTACACTCCGGACGGGTTGTGCAGGTTGGTCACGACAACGGCGCGCGTGTCGGGTGTGAGTGCCGCTTCCACTCGATCAGGATTGAGCGCGAAGCGTTCGTCCCATCCGCGCTCGAACGTGTTGACCTTTGCGCCGAGGAATCGAGCCGCACCGCCGTGGGGATCGTACCCAGGCCACTCCACCAGAACCGCGTCACCCGGCCTCAACAACGCCGCGAGCGCCATGAAGTTCGCGCCCGAGGCCCCCGATGCCGTCGCGACTCGGGACGAGTCGATCCGGTAGCGCTGGGCGATTGCCTGCACGAGCGGGGGCCACCCGTCATCGTTGCGACCGTACAGATCCAAGGTCTCTCTGGCACCCGGAAGCTCGTCGAGGGTGCACGGTAGGAGGTTGGAGCCCGTGAGGTTGTACTTCGTCTGGGCGTGATGCTTCGCCCAGGTCATGTAGGGAGCCCAGGTGGCGGGGAAGCGCGGCTCAGCCATCGATCGCTCCTCTGTCGATCATGAGCGACAGGCCCCAACCGCTCGGGATTCGGCGACGAGGTGTTACGCGTGATTCCCGGTGAAAAGAAACGGCGTGCTCCAGTGTCTGAGGGAGTGGCAGGGTAGGGAGTATGGGGGGAGCTTCGCTAGTCCCAGGCCATGCAGTGAATCGGGTGCTGGGTGTTGGCGGGTCGGATGAGAGATGGGGGCGCGACTGGAGGGGGCGCGGTGCGTGGCAGTCGAGGCCCGGCGGGTGCGCCGGTTCTCGAGTTTGCACAGATTCCGGCCGCTCGCATGTCCCTTGACCCCCACCGCCCCGCCCATGACGATTCTCGAAGCCATCGCCAACCGTCGCTCGATCAAGGAGTTCGCCGACCGCGAGATCTCCCGAGACGAGATCGTACGACTACTCGACGCCGCCTGTCAGGCGCCCAACCATCGGATGACCGAGCCGTGGCGGTTCTACGTGCTGGGGCCGGAATCGAGGGCTGCGTACGGTGCCGCCCTCGGAGCCCGAAAAGCCAAGAAGGTCGAGGACCCCGCCGCGGCCCAGGCCGTCATCGACAAGGTCTCCCGCACGCATCGGGATCTGCCCTCCATGCTCGCCGTGAGCATCGTGCTCGACGAGAATCCGGAGATCCGCGAGGAGGACTACGCCGCCACGTATATGGCGATCCAGAACCTCTCGCTCGTTGCGCATGCGACCGGGCTGGGCACGCACATCAAGTCCGGTGCGGTCATGGACGACCCGAGGGCGCTCGCGGCGGTCGGCCTGCCCGAGGGCGAGCGCATCATCGCCACCATCAGCGTCGGTGAACCGGCGAGCATCCCCGAGGCGAAGCAGCGCCGCCCAGCGAGCGATCTGACGACGTGGGTGCCGTAGCGGGTCACCAGAGCAGCGCTGGCTACGCCGCATTCGGCGCCGGACGCGGACAGGTCCCGGACGAGCGGTTAGGCGGACAGATCCCGGGCCGGGCGGCTCGTCTGCCGAGTCGAGGGCGTCCTCGGTGGCGGCCTCGATTGCCCAGGGGACGTCGCGGTCCCACCTCCAGCGGTTCGCCAAGGCGTAGGCGTCGGGCATGACCCCACGCCCATGG
>Ga0066376_10000467_pt1 | contig 37628 bp, 41 predicted proteins | sample Knorr_S15_td_Bot_FD_77009 | JGI IMG/M metagenome (GOLD analysis project Ga0066376, IMG submission 77009) | Marine microbial communities from Southern Atlantic Ocean transect - Knorr_S15_td_Bottom_ad_5009_LV_A | ecosystem: Environmental > Aquatic > Marine > Oceanic | place: Southern Atlantic... | reverse complement strand
TCATGTTAATTCTCCTTGGATTTAAAAGGTGCATTGTTTTTGTTGGCTGCGCCGGCCTCGAGGTTAACGCTTCGGAGAACAATGCAAAACTCCACTTCCACGCGGAAGCTAGGTCACCAGATCGACATTACGATCAAAGTGCTCAATGTATTCTTTGGTAGTCACCGCTTGCGGATAGGCCTCTTCGATCAAACGAGCAGCCCAGACCTGAATCTCGGGCGGTGCCAGACTAATCAGCCTAAAGGCTGGTCCAGCCGCTTCATGATGCAGATCGACATAGGAAGCCACGGCAATCGACAGCATGAAGGTCAAGTCGCTGCGCTTAAACACCTCATGGCCTTCATAGGCCGCTGGATCCTCCAGCATGTCCTTAATGTTAGGCAACTTGTCCTGAATCTCGATAAAGGCCAGCAATTCATTGGCTGCCCCACTACCGATCACGCCACTCAAGCACGGCAACAGAATATCATCGGTCCGGAATGAGGCCTTTTCAACCGCATCCAGCAAACGCCCGGCCATATCGCGTGAGCGAAAGGTCATCAGGGCCTGTTCGGTGAAGGTTTCATGCCGTTCAATCAGATCGGTGCGACAGTGGGCAAAAGCCCGGATCGTATCATTGATGCCTACCTTGCGTGCATACTCATCCCAGTTTTCCAGATTGCCAAAGGCATGTGAACTCAGAAATAGAGTACAGACCCGGTTACGGGCTGCTTCCGACAAAGGCGTCGTATAACGATCCGATTCGCCGTTCATAGCTAGCACCACATAGGCGTTCTCCGAGATCTTGTTGCCGTGAATCTCACGACCCAGCAAAATCTGGTTAAAGGCGTTCTGCACATCCGGCGGGGCACGGTCATATTCATCCCCAAAGATGATACCCGGCGCATTCGTATTGTACGGCAGCGTGGCAGGCGGTGCATAGTTCAGCTGACCGTTTTCAGCCCGGTATGGAATACCGCCGACCTCGGTTGCATCGATCAGGCCCAGAAAAACCTTCCATAGGTTAAAGCCGTCGCCCTTGAATTGCTCGGAGGCATTCAGTTTTTCTACCAGTGCTTCGACCGCCGTTGTCTTGCCACAACCCACGCCGCCAATGATGCAGGCTGGAATATCGGCCAGCCACAGCAGTAGCAGCGAACGGCCGAGCTGGTCGTGATTGATGTATTGAATCATGTTACTCATGGTTGTATCCTTTCTTGCGTTTGAATTTATTGCACTTGGTCAGACCCATATTAGCTTGGCGCATCATGCGCAGCACCTCTTTGCGACCCTCGTGCCAGCCAGCCGCAAAGCCGATAAAAAAAGCCACGATTACTATAACCAACCCCACAACGTCCTGCATACTGAACTCCTTTATTTGCCATTTAAGGCATTATTTGTTATGACACGAATCATGGATATCTTACCAGACCCAATAACGTATCGATATGACGGCCCGCTCCGGATCACCCTGCTGCCCGATGGTGGCGAGCAACCGGAAGACCTGATTGAATTTCTGCAACGCATGAAACTCGCTAAGGATCTCCTTTGGAACGATCTGGAACGGGCCGATAAAGAGGTGCCGCTGTTCGATGAAGCGCGGCGCAACCGCAAAAACATTAAGCAAGCACTCGAAGGCATTGCCGCCGGTGGCGGGATGAAGAAAGTGACCCGCTTGGCAGGCTTTCCCTACTGGGGTGACTTTGAAACCTTTGGGATCCGTCGCGCTCCGTGTATTCGGCGCTTGTATGAGCTGGCCAAAGAAGAGCGGGCACTCGGTCGATTGAACGATGCCGAGGATGCGCTGTACGAACGCGCGGTGGAAGGAGTCGATGAACCGATCATCAACCATCTCGGTCAAATCATTGGTTCCAAGAAGAAATATTCCGACTCCTTGCTGGCCTTGCAACTCAAGGCGCTCAATCCGAGGAAGTATGCCGATCGTGGCAACCAGGTAGCCGAAGGGCTGGTGGTGCACGTTAACATGGATCTGGCTGGCAATGGCTCCGTGAAGTCCGCTCAGGAGGTCGAGGAGGTTGCCAAGTACAATGGCATGGCTTCCTACCTCGATGATGCCCAGAGCGATGCCAGCAAGCTCGGCCTGCCAGAACCGGATGACGATGAACTTTAATCGTCATAGGGCTGATCCCAGTTGGTACCCAGCAGCTCGGTTAACAGCGCGCGCTTGACCCGGGTATCGGTCCCTTCCAATATATCACACCGTTGCCATTGGCCTTTCTTCAGGCTGCCCTGGCCAAAGTTGATGCCGGTGTCCTCTTCGGCCCATTTAATCAACAGCTCATGCTGCGGAAAACGCTGGGATAGATGATGATAAAAGGAGCCCGGCATGCTCCAGGCGGTATCAAAGTAGGCGACGTCTACATGGGTCTCAATATTGTAGGCATTCCATTTGGTGCCCCAATGTTCGAGCCGCCATTCATGCCAGTTATCAAAGCCATAGATTTGCTTGAGCCGCGCCCGGTCATCAAATTCGAGATGCTCCTGTTCGATGCGTTCTTCGACCGGGGCCAGATCATCGCGGGTTTCATAGATATCCAGCTGATCGTTGGTATAGCTCGGAGCCATCATCAGCTCTTCCGGCGTCTGAATAATCTTTTCAAAGTCAATCTGCTGATCGACGCTGCCGGCCAGAAAGGCAATCACTTCCGGGTCGGTCGTTAATATATTGCGGACATGATTAGGCATAATTTAATTCCTCGGTGGATGGATTCGAAAGCCTTTTTACGTTTCTCACAAAAGAGAAACCCAAGCAGGAGTACGCGACGAAGGAGCAAAAAGTGACGTTGCTCGCTCAAAAGGTCGATCGTATAACTCGTTGGCGTTCAATCGTTAGAAATTAAAGCCTTGACAGGCTTAAAATCTTGTTACAATGTCTCATTCCGATGAGACGAGCAAGGAGCAGGGAAAGCTTCGCTACGCGCTGGTTCCGCTCGCTTTCCGCAACGGCTGAGTGAAGTTTAATTTTCCACAAAAGAAAATTGAGCTGGAGCTGGCACCGCTTAGCTCGAGCCAAGCCGACACCCGCTCCGGACGGGCAGGACAGACTCAGACCTATAGGGTCTTCGTATGCCCTCCGTCCACCTTCGTTCGCAGTGGCTCACGGGTTCCCGGCCTGTTTCGCTACGCTCACAGTCACCCGGCCTGCGCTCCCTTCTTAGGAAGCCTTCTCAAACGAAGGCATGTGGGGGTGATCCATATAGTGTTCAGCTAACACCTCCACCGTCATTCCTATCTTATTGAACTTGCGGACATGATCGTTCAGAAGCCATTCGGCTCCACGAACACTCGATGACGTATTGCCCTCTCCGAGCAATTGGCCCTCCTCCGAATAATACCGCACCGTCAGATAACAATACTCCTTCATCACTCACTCCTTCTTTAATTGCTTTAATTCCTTCAACTTCTTTAACGCTTGAACTCGACGAGCGTGACTCATCGAGACAAATCGAGCCTCATCATGGCACTCATCATACCGCGCTCGTCTGGTACGATTCCGATCCCACTCCTCATCATCAAGGTGTGCTTCATAGTCATTCATGATTAAACCTCCTCTCCGCGCTGTTTCTGCGCCCAATCGATAAAGGTATCCCAGCCGTGATATTCCACTAGGTTAGAAGCAAAGGCTTCCGTTGTATGCTGGATGACTTGGCTTTGCGTGGCCGGCTCAAAGGCATGCCACCACACCATTAACCACTCAATGCAGTCCTCCCCGTAAAGATAACTCTCGGATAGACAGTAGCGATGGGCTGCTAGTACCATCCGCTGACCCTCGCGTCCATTCAGCGGAGCGGCCATCTGCTTGACCGCATCAACGATTTCTTGCTGATCATTCATCCTCAGATTCCTTTACTTTAATTTCAAAGTATTTACCGCCGCAGTCTTCGCAGCGTACCTCGTTTAAACAACCGTCCTCCGGCAAGGCTCGCACCTCACCGCATTGCCGACATTCCAGCACAGTCTTCCATGTTACTTCGTTCATACTATCTCCTATTTGAAACTCAAAGCAGCCGGCCTGGACCCTGCGCCCAATACCGGACAGCGATCTACACAATAGCCGAGCGTGATGCCCGCTATCAACAAGACGTACAGCACAGCATACAGCCAGAGCAATGCTCTCACAGTGACCGTCCTTCGGTGCCGAACGAAGACCCTTCTTCCAAACGTACCACCTCATCTGGCAACAGGATCAGCCGTGCTTCATGCTGCTCAGCTGCCGACATAAAGCCAAAGGCCTCCGCGAAGGGACGCTCTTTGCCAAAGCATTGCTTGCAGCCTTCCAACAGCTGAACCACCGTACAGTCGAGCTGAAGTAGATGCAGCCCGTCCGCACGCTCCGCACGCAGCTCCATCTTTCCGTCCTCGAGTTCATTGAAATGTACCTCATGCGTCATCGTCTTCTCCTTGGTTAAAATAAAGCGGGCTGTTCAATCCTGGCACACCCCGCAAAGCCACTCGGCAACCCTCCTGCCGAGCAGAGCTGAACCATCGTTTATATCCCGCTCATGTTCAGTATGCGGTAAAAAAAAACGGAGCGCCTTCGGCTTTAGGTAAAGCCTGATTGCTAGCGCTTCTCGATCGCTCTCAGTGTAAAGCCCGATTGCTAGCGCTTCTTGATCGCTCGCAGTTAAGCAGAGCCCACCCTTTCGGATGGACTCCTGCTCTAGCTAAGCCAGCGTGTTCTTGCTGCCGCTACCGCCCGTCCGCTTCTTGATAACGATTACGCTACCATTCACGAACGCCGTCAGGTTGTGATCTGCTATCCCAGCCTGGATGCTCGATGCATCGTAGCCTTCTCCTCCGCCTCCTAGATACAGCGCGGATAAAACTCTAGACTCATGACCGTTGGACATCACTGCAATGCCCTCCTTCGTCTTCAGTACATTGATGAACTGATACGCAACCACTTCGTTGTCTTCGTTGAACGGTACTCGTACCGGCTTTACTGCTTGGGTATTCGGCATGGCTATCTCCTTGGGCTATGAACTACCGATGGGCTTTGCAATAGCTATCGCAAATAAGAACCCGAGCAAGGGTACGCGACGAAGGAGCAACCGAAGGGTACAACGCTGGCAACAACAGGGGCTTGCAAGTACAACCAGCCGTAGTCCAATCGATAGAGAACGGAGAGGACGTCGTCTCCAACGCAGAAGCAGGGGTTAGTAGAACGCTAGACTGGGGCAGTCCCCCTCATGGGTGAGCTCGTACTTTATCACGTCGATAGGGGGTCCCTACGGCCTGCACTCCTTTTCCCCTGACCCCCCTATCGGCCAACAGCTAGTTGAGGGTAAAGCTATTATTATATATAGGCCCCTAGTCTTACGGCTAACCCCTACCCCATTTGGATGGCTATCGCTTCCCCTGCATATCCTTACGTTACTACACCGTGTAGCGCCTTGAAGGCTTCAGATGGGTCGTTACTCACCTTTGACCCCCTAGTGGACCTACGGCACCGTTAGCGGGCATTAGCGACTATGCTCTCAGAATAATGGGAAAACAGAGCCACACCCCTTTTTGTACTTGGGTACCAAAAACTAGCTTGCAAGGCATTGAGTATCGCGTTATCCTACATTCTGACTAATTCAAGTTAAGGGCTTTTGGTATGCCGTTTAGATATCAGTGCATGGAATGCGATCAGGTATTTTGGAGTGAGCGCTATGAATCGGTTTGCCCGGACTGTGAGGAGGAGGGTGTGCTGGAGATGGATGAGCCGGCTTTGAAGGGGGCCCCGGACCAGGCGGCAGCGGACTGGGGTCAGGCGATTGAGTTAAAAAAAAATAGCGTAGATATTGGGAGGGGGGCTGTATGTGCGCATTGTTTACAGCTGCTGGGAGACGAAGAGGATGATGAGTTGGCTACGGCCCGCTTTGAGACCGGAGCGGAGGAGCATCAGCGCAGTGCTTTTAATCCGGGACGGAGCGGGGGCGGACCTCGGCTCTGCCGGCGCTGTGACGGGGGTCAGTAAAGCGTTTGGAACCCGGTACGGAAAGATTGACAACGGAGCCTGAAAAAGGCATAAGACACTCACCGCAAGGAAGTACGGCAAACATTGCGGTGGGGCTCCTTCGGGGGCCCCATGTTTGTTTAAAGGGATGATGAAGGAGCAATGGATGGAAACAGTATATTTGGATCTGACGGCCCCTCACAGCGACGAAGCGTCGTATGGGATGGCTTTATTCGAAGCCTATGTTCCGCGCTTTGCCGGACTGCTTAATTTATTCAACTACGGTATGAGCGGGCTGTGTTGCGGCGAGGAGGCCCCGCTATCGACCGAGGACTTGTTTATCATTGCCCATGGCATTGTATCGCTGCCGGACTTTAACGAGGCGGGCCCACCGCAGTTGTCCGAGAGCGGCAAGCTGGAGTGTCTGATCGAATCATCGCAACCTTCATCGATGCCCATTGGCTACCGGTTGGTGCTGCGCGGTCTCTTTACCGCCCTGGTGGAGGATGGAACCCGGGAAGGACTGGGCGAGATAGCCATTGCCGCCTGCAGTACGCTGGCGGAAGCGGGCTATGTGCCCTTTCCAGGCTCCGCTGAGACCCCGCCGCTGTTGCTACGCAATGTATCGATGAGCTCAGTCGGCACTGATGCCCTGATCGAACTCACCATCGATGCTCATAAACGGATCAAGCTGGCGGACCCGGCGCTCTTAATGCAGGAAGCTGGCGGACTGGATCTTACTCAGCTCAAGCAGCTGGCGGAAAGCAAGCGCTGATGCCGCGCGTTTGCAAGACCAAGGTCGTGATCGAAACGCGTATGCCGGACGGCGGCTGGGTCGAGTTGCCGGAAACCAAACGCGAAAACTTCAAGACCATTCCTGAAGCCGAGCTGTATGTGAAGAGTTGTCTCGGCGCCAACATGGTCTGGCGCATTGCCAAGGTGACCGGCGAATATTATATCAAGCAGTTTTTAGTTAAACGATGAACGCAAAATACTACAAGGAGTATGATCATGAGCGAAAATACGACCGGATTTCCCGGCGAAGAGCCTGTCAAGACCGAGAACCCGGAACAAGTGCCTACTACCTCGGAAGCGGGGTGCTCGGCCGAGGTCAGCGACGAGGCGGCCAAATGGGCAGTAGCTGAAGTGAACAAGGAAGATGGATCACTGGCAATTATCAAGATGGGCTTCCGCCTGCTGACTGAAGCCGACAAATGGGTGCGCGAAAACATCGTCAGCGGCAACGTGCTGGTACCGGTCCGGTTGGGCACGCCGAAGATGCTGGTCGTGACCAGTACGCTAAAGGATGCGGAACTTTGATCATTTGACACACCATAGTCGGTGCGATATTAGATCGGTCTTTAAATAGGCCGGTCTTTTTTTGGCCCCACGGGAGGAGTACCGATGGCATTACCACGAGTCGCAGCATCTAGTGAGAAGATCGAAATCCGCGATTATGCGGCGGAACCCACTGCTAAATTATTCCATGCCGACAACAGCGATGTGCGCGGTATTATGGGTCCGGTCGGATCCGGCAAGACGGTGGCTTGCTGTATGGAAGCCTGGCGCAGGATCATTGATCAGCCACCCGGTCTCGATAATGTACGGCGTTCGCGCTGGGCCTTTATTCGTAATACCTACGGGGAGCTGCTGTCGACGACCATGAAGACTTGGCAGGACTGGGTGCCGGAAGAGCTGTGCAACATTCGCATGTCAGCTCCGATAACTGGCAAGCTCAACTTCTGGCTGCCGGACAAGACACGGGTGCAGGCCGAGATTATCTTTCTGGCGGTCGACCGGCCCGAGGATACCCGCAAGCTGAAGTCCCTCGAGCTGACCGGCGTCTTCCTGAACGAAGCATCGGAACTGAACGAGGAGGTGCGCACGGTGGCCTTTTCACGCACCGGCCGCTATCCGGCGGTCATTGCCGGCCAGAAGGGTCAGAAATACTGGACCGGCATGATCATGGATACCAACCCGCCGCCGGATGACCACTGGTGGTACGAACTGGCCGAGAACAAAAAGCCGATCAATCATACCTTCTATCGCCAGCCTCCCGCTATTCTACCGGTCTTCCCCAAGGATCCGGCCGACGGCATTCGCTATGTGGCTAACACCGGTCAGGTTAAGGGCATCCCGGCGGCCGAGAACGTCCAGTGGCATCCTTTGGGTTATGATTATTGGTTGCGTCAGACCCACGGTTGCGACCCCGAATGGGCCAAGGTTTACCTGATGGGCGAATATGGTTCAATCGTGCGCGGCCGGCCGGTATACCCGGAATATACGGATGCAGCACATTTCTCGCGGGAACCCATTGATGCTTATCGAGGTCTTCCCCTGATCATTGGCTGGGACTTTGGCTTAACGCCGGCTTGCGCCTTTGTGCAGGTCACCCCGAAGGGTACGGTCCAGGTGATCGATGAATGTGTCTCGGAGGATATGGAGCTGCGGCGCTTTGTCGAAGAAGTGGTCGGGCCCAAGATTCGAACCAAGTATGCTGGCATTCCGCTTATCTCGGTCGGTGACCCGGCAGGCGATGCGCGGTCGCAGACGGACGGCCGGACTTGCATGAATATACTGGCCGAGTGCGGCATCCAAACGGTTCCGGCTTCGACTAATAATCCGATTGCACGACGTGATGCGGTGAAGTTTTATCTGACCCGCATGGTCGAAGGGCGTCCGGCGTTTGTGATCGGGCCAAATTGCGTGGTGTTGCGCAAGGCTTTTCAAGGCGAGTATCAGTTTCGCCAAATGCAGACCGGCGGCGTCTATGGACGGAAACGCTATCACGAGGTTGCGGATAAGAACTTTTTCTCCCATGTCTCCGATGCTTTGCAATATGCTTTCGTACAGATACGCGACGGCTTGCAGCCTGCAGAGTCCCCGTTACTGACGGACCGTAGTAGGCGGAACGTAGTAACCAGTGATATAGGTGCATGGATTTGACAGTTATCGGTTATGTGATATTAGGATTGATTAATGGAAGACGAGACTCACTACAAAGATACTGGCGTTGGCCTCTCGGGTAAACCTGTTGAAGGTACACCCGTAGGTGACGGTTCGAACGGACTGCTTCATGTCGCTTCGGTGGCTCAGATCGAAGCCGCTCAAAAGGACGCGGAAGAAATAGCCGCCCGCGCTATGCAGCAAGACGACCGGCCGATGCTCAAGAATATTGAACGCTATCTCGGCAACGTCTTCGAAGACTGCCGCGCTTTCAAAGAAGACGAGACCGACACGCAGAAGCTAATGCTCGACTCGCTCAACCGCCGCAACGCCAAATACGATGCTGAGAAGAACGCGAAGATCGCGGCCATCAACTCGAGCGATGTCTTTCTCGGCGTGACCGGCGTCAAGTGCCGCGCCTTTGAATCCTGGGTGCATGACATTTACATGAATGCCAAACGCAAGCGGACCTGGGATCTCAAGCCAACCCCGATTGCCACCATCCCACCTGAAGATTCGCGCAATATTACCAAGACGGTGATGGAAGCCTATGAATATGCCCAGAACCAGGGCGCGGAAATGTCCGAAGTCGATGCCTATCAGATGGCGTCCGATATGCGGGCTGACATTATCAAGGCCGATTACGAGCTGGCTGGCGAACGCGCCGAGAATATGTCGCGCAAGATTCACGATCAGCTGACCGAAGGCGGTTGGGTCAAGGCCTTCTCTGATTGCATCATGGATATTTCCTCCTCCAAAGCCGGCATCCTGAAAGGCCCGGTCGTGCGGCGACGCAAGATCCGCTCCGGCTGGACCGAAGACAAGAACGGCAACTCCGTGCCCAAGATCGAAATGGCCGAGATCATGACGGTGGAGCGCGTCTCACCGTTGGATTTCTTTCCCGGCCGCGCCAACGAGACCGTCAATGATGGCCCGGTCTGCGAACGCCTGACCATTTCCAGATCCTCGCTGGTAGAAAACCGCGAAGAGCCCGGCTATATCCAAAAGAACATTGAGCATATAGCTATGCACAGCACTTTCCCGACCCAGACGCCATCCACCTTGCAATCAGAGCGAGACTTGGCCGAAGGGCGCGACACGCAGACTCCTTCATCTTCGTCAGGCCCTTCTCTCCCGGCCATCGAAATCTGGTGCAAGTGTCTGGGTCGGGACCTTATTGATTTTGGCATTATCAAGGACAACGACGGCAAGAAGCTGGACCCGTTGCTTGATTATGACATCAACGCTATGACCATTGACGGGCTGATAGTCTACATCACGCTCAACGAAGACGAACTGGGTCGCCGGCCGTATTCCGTTTACGGATATGCCAAGGAGATCGGGGGATTCTGGTTCATGGGTATTCCTGAGCTGATTACCAGCGAACAGGATATTATTAATGCAGCCGCCCGCTCAATGGTCAACAATCTCGGCATCGCCTCCGGTCCGCAGGTCATCATCAATGATGTTAACCGCTTCCCGCCCGGTGAGGATATTACCTCGATGCACCCTTGGAAGATCTGGCAGGGCACCAACATGGGCAGCTCGAATGCGCCGCTGGTGACCTTCTTCCAGCCGGATTCTCGTTCGGCCGAAATGCTGTCGGTCATCCGCGAAGCAACCCGCATTACGGACAGCACCCTCGAAATGCCGAGTTACAGCTATGGCAACGACAAGGTGTCTGGAGCCGGCCGCACCGCTTCGGGCTTATCCATGCTGATGGGTTCCTCCAATCGAGGCCTCAAACGGATCCTGCTGGGCATCGACCGCTATATCTTCCAGACGGTGGTCGAGCGCATGTATGACTGGAACATGAAGCATCTGGAAGACCAGTCGATCAAGGGCGATATGAACTTCATCTCGGAAGGCATCGTCTCGCTGATCATGCGTGAGCAGCTGGCCGACCGCCGCATGGGCTTGCTGCAGGCCACCAACAACGAATTTGATATGAAGATCCTCGGACTCGACGGCCGCGCCAAGATTCTCGGCGATGCGATCGAGGTGCTCGAATCGGACTATGACGACATTAAGCCGAGCGAAGAAAAGATTCAGCGACTGATTCAGGAGGAAACGATGCTACAGCAGCAACGGATCCAGAAGAACCAGATCGAGATCGAACGCGAGCAAGCCCTGATCGAACGCGAAGCCGCTGTCGAAATGGAGAAGATTGATCTCGAACGCCAGAAACTGATGCTCGAAGTGCAGAAAGTGGAACGGGTCGACAAGACCGCCAATCGCGAACTCGACATCCGGGCCTCCAAGCAGAGCCAGGGCATGATCGAGAAGATCTTTGAAGCCGATGCCGCCAACCAACAAGAGGTCGATCCCAATGGTCCCCCGCCCAACCAAGCGTGAACTCGAATCCATCAAGATGCTGGCCCAACAGGGTGAGCTCTTTAGGGAACTGGTCGGATGGATCGAGCGCTCGCTGGATGAAACCCGCGAAGCAAATGACACCCTGGCGATTGATAAGGTCCAGCTGGGCCAGGGCCGGGCGCAGGCCCTAAGCGCCCAAGTAAAGATTTTAAGGGGATTCGTAAATACGAACTCCAACTAAAAGGGATTCCGTTCGACGGCCCCTTGAACCGTGCATTCCGTTCGACGGCGCACAAAAGAGGAAAAGTAACATGGTACCAGAAGCAGTCAGAAAGCAGGCCGAGGAAGCTGATAAGGCGCTCGATACACTTATCCAAGTACAGGATGAGAGTGCGGAGCAACCCGTCAATCCCGAAACCGCTGAGGCTATTCAGGCAAACATGGAAACGCAGCCAGGTCGCCAGCCTGCGCAGGACGAAGCTATCCAAGCAGAGTCAACCACGATAGAGGTTGATCCCGCCCAGGCGCTTCAGAATGAGCTGGATCTGGAAAGGCAGCGGAACCGTACATTGCAGGGAAGAATTGATTCGCAGTTGGCCAAGGCCCACGGCGAGAATCGTGAACTCAAGACTCAGGTTAAAGACCTTGAAGGGCGAATGGACGAATTGGCGAAAGCCGACCGGCCGCCTGGCTATCTCCGGCATATCACCGAAGAGGAAGCCGAAGGACTTGGCGATGATGTCTTGGATATCCAGAACCGAATCATCAAGGGCACACTCGAAGAAGCGCTCGAAGATGGTGACCTCAAAGATTATGTGAATGACCTGGTGCAGCAAAGCATGGAGGCCCAAGTGGTCGATCGCGCCCCTGCGCCAGTGAATGAAGACCTCTTTTGGCAGTCCGTTGAACGGCACTACCCTGGAGCGAGACAGATTAATGAGTCCGACCAAAATTGGTTTGGTTTCCTGGGACAACACGACCCTGACAGCGGTTTAAAGAATCGCGATGTTGGTGTGCAGGCAATTGATACGAGCGACGTTGTTTCGCTGGTGGATCTGCTCAATCGCTATCGTCCGATTCAACAAGACCAACATGTTGTAGAGCCAAAGCCCGTGGCCGTGAAGCCCGAGCGAGGCGGTGCACAGCAAATCGAAACTAGTCCGGCAAAACCGAGCTTCACCAGAAGCAATGTTGAGCGGTTCTATAACGACGTTGCGCGAAACCGCTTCCCCGGGACAAAGGAAGAAGCGACGGCTCTAGAGACTGAAATTATGGAAGCCGCCCAGGAGGGACGCATTACAGAGTAGTGCACTCAGGGCTGTTCCAAGCTAACTAAATCTGGAGAAATACAATGGCAAAATATGATTACGCCACCACGTCGCCGAATGCAATGGCTGACTTTAACGGGACCATGAATTACATCCCGACGCTGTACGCCGGCAAATTACTGATTAAGTTCTACGAATCGTCCGTGCTGGGTGAAATCACCAACACTGACTACGAAGGCTTGATTCGCGATCAGGGCGACACCGTCATTATCCGCAGCGTACCGACGCTGACGATCAGTGACCACAGCAAGGGCATGACTCTCAGCAACGAGAAGCCCGCTTCGGTGTCTACCATGCTGGAGATCAACAAGGGAAAATACTGGTCCTTCGTGACCGACGACGTTGATGCCAAGCAGACCGACGTAAAGAATTTCGTCGAAGAGTGGACCAAGGACGCGGCTTATCAGCTCCGTAATGTGATCGAGCAGTCGGTCCTGCAGTCGATTGGCGATGATTGTCATGCAGGCAATACGGGAGCTACCGCTGGTGTTCAGAGCGGCTCGTATGACCTCGGCGAGGCCGGCGCGGCGGTCACGCTGAGCAAAGGCACTGTCATCGACACCCTCATTGACTGCGGTACCGTGCTCGATGAGCAGAACCTGCCCGACGAAGGTCGTTTCTTCCTGGTTCCGCCGGCCATTTGCGGTCTGATCAAGAAGTCCGATCTGGCCGATGCCAGCATTAGCGGCGACAGCACTTCGATTGCCCGCAACGGCAAAATCGGAATGATCGATCGCTTCACGGTCTTCAAGACCGGTAACCTGCAGCAGGAGGTCCCGACCACCGATGGTGGCGCTTGGACCTGTTTGTTCGGCACCAAGGTGGCAACTACGTTTGCGACCCAGCTGATCAAGAACAAGGTGCTGGATAACCCGGACGGGTTTGGCATGTTGCATCGCGGACTGCAAGTCTTCGGCTTCAAGGTTGTAAAACCCGAAGCACTCGGAGTCCTCTACGCTAACATTTAGAATGCATAGTTGAATAATTGAGGGGGCCCCGGAAGGGGTCCTCTTCTCACCTTTCCTGTTCATCTTCAAAGACAGAGGTCTATCCATGAAGAAAACTCTTATATGCGCCGCCCTCCTGGTCGGCATCACTGTGTTGGCAGCAACCGTTACGTCCGGCTTCGGCAAGAAGGTCCTTGCAGACTCTACGCCAACGATCCTGACCGTCGGCAATCGACCCAACACCCATGCCGAATTTCTGCACGTTACCGTCACACGCGGCGAAGTCCGGCTTATGATCAACACGCCGACCGCTGAGTTTGTTTCCACCAATGCCTTGGTAGTTACTGCTGGTTTCCCACAAACTTTCTGGACCGGTGGGGATATTCGTTTCATTAGCTATGCGACCGAGTCAGGCACCGCTGACGTAATCTTTAACCTTCAGTAGCCATGAACCGGATCGTGCCCATTCTATTGCTGGTGGCGGGAACAGCTCTGGCTGTGCCCCCCAAGAGTGTCATCTTCAAGAAGGCTTTATTTAACCCGCCGCGTATTGGAATGACCCAGTGGCTGACGGGCGGCACGACGGATGGCCTGACGCTGCCGGATTACATCGGTACCTTCTCGGCTCCGGTCATTGGCGATGTGCAGTGTTATGACTTTGATGGCGTCTATGACAATATCCGCTCCAGCGAGGCGATCAATACAGACCCGATCAAGCAAAACCTTGATATGACGTTTGTCTTTAATCCGGCCAACATCACTGGCAACAAGGTGATTGGTGGTCTTGGTAAAGATCCATGGGGTGGGCTCGGGTCTCTGATCTGGTTATCAGGCAGTAATCTTAGATTATCTATGGAGGCGGATAATGATAGCAACTCCACCTTCCACATCGTGTCCACCTCTACCAACGTCTCTGCCGGGGTATGGTATACGGTTCGAGTGACCTACGATGGAACGACCGCGCAGGTGTGGCTGGGCGATACTCTGGTACTAACCGACAATACAACTTGGTCTGGCGATCTTAAACTTTCTACCACGCAATGGTTCACAGTGGGCTCGGGGATTGATCACATTCACAATCACACACACTACCCCTTCGCGGGGAAGATCGCCTACGCCTCGATCAAGTATGGCCCGACCTATGTTTGCCAAGAGGGCTCCGGCGACATCGCCTATGACACCACCAGTGGCGGCAACCACGGTATAATTACGGTAAGTGCAAATGGCCTTGATACGTTCCACAGCAGCTCTGACGGTATCCCGAGCTGGAACCGCCAGAAGGGCTTTAGCGGGATGGCCTTGCTGGAAGACAATCTGGTCAACACCCGAGGGATCGTGTCGACCTACAAGACCACCCAAACGATAGACGTTACGATCGAGGGTGTCTGGGACTCGGATAATGTAACCGCGTCTCTCGATTCGGCTGCAGGCGTGTTTGCGACGGATTCTGGTTATTATTCGACAGGCGCTGTTACCATGCGTCGCGCCACCGCCGCCCCTTACGAAGGCCTGCGTCTCTCGATTTTTCCGATTGATCAAGCCCACTTCTCCGGCATCTATAGCACTCTGCCCGTCTTTGATGATGGCTATCACAAAATACAACTTCGGGTTGAGGGGAATCGAGTGCGGTTGTGGGTGGATGATGTGCTTGATGTTGATTACACCCATACAAATTTCCCCACCAACGCGACCTATGATTCGAAAAAAATCACTGTCAACTCCGTGAATACCAGCACCGGCAATCAGGCTTGCAAGGGCAAGCTGGCGCGCATCAAGTATATTGATGATAATTATGAAGCCGAATATCTGGCCATCAACATTGACTATGTAACGGGGCTTTGGCCGCAACAAGCGGGTGGCAACTTTACAGATCTTCAGTTCCGGCGTCGGGATGCATCAGGCAACATTACCGAAGTGGCCCCCAAAAGCCTGCGCATCCCCGCCCGTGAGCATGACGAGCTTTTAGGCGCTCTGATAGTTAATCCAGAGTTCGAGAGCTGGACCGATGCCACGACTCCCGCAAACTGGCAGAAAATAGGAATCACCTCTGAGGATAGCGTATCTCAAGTAGCCGATGGCCTTCGTTTCCAGATAAAGCAAGGTAATGCCGGACGACTCGGTGCCTCTAGTGGGTTCGGCAACATTAGAATGATCAAGAATCACACCTATCGGTTTCGGGTTGATCTGGTCTCGGTGACTTCAGGCAAGTTGTCTCTGCGGATTGATGGATCAAATCAATTCCTTAATGAGGGCGATGTCGATGTTTATGATGACACCTTCACCGCCGCCAATAATGGCACTATGAATATCTGGCGCGGCGATCCCTCGGTGGATACAGACTTCACCATTGCCTCCATTCAGGTCTGGGATCTCGGCATCTGCTCACCCTTGTGCGGCACCCCGGATAATGCCAATGCGATCGGCGGACCGATCAGCAGCCCGGCCGGCTTCTTCGACAACAGTAGCGGCACCAGCACCAGGCAAACCGATACAGCCTTTACGAGCGACCCCTTCTGGTCCTCTGGCGGCGTCTTGATTAACAAGAATGCAGCTGACTTTGCCTTGTTGCCTAATACCAGTGCCACCCATAGCTCCTACACTCCGACCGGCCGCCGCATCAAGCATGTCCTGCAATACGACAACACACAGGCCAACGATCTGACTGACCTTTACCTGGAGATTATGAAATGAGCAAATGGATCGCCTTTATCATGCTGATTGCCACCAGTTCATTTGGGCAGGCCGCCTACGATGGTCGCTTCGAAGCGGGTCGCCACGCCAACGGTGCGCTGTACTGGTGGATCGAATGCCCGGTTGCTGTGCTGACCAACGAGATTCCGGTTGAAGCCAAGTGGGCCACCCGCACCGAACCAGCGCCCGACGGCAGCACCAACACGGTTCAGGTCGCCAAGACCCTCGATGAATATGTGCTGAAGAAAGATCTCAGCCTGGACGGTACCACCGTCATGATCTTGCTAGCCGCGATGGAACGCCCGACGGTGCGCAACCGGCCGGTCAATGAAGCCGACCTGACGGCCTGGGAATACTACCTGACCCCCTTCGGCTACGCTCAGACCAACTGGTTCACCACGCCCGTCTGGCGCAGCAAGGTCGCCTCACCAGCATATTTAGAAGGGATAACGCAATGAGCCAGTATTCTTATTCACAGACCATGTTCGAGGATAAGCTCCTTCCATCCGGCGAGACGGCCGAATCTGCCATCATCGATGTCAATGCCATCCGTCCGCTGGGACACTTTGCTTCCCAGATCAAGGTGACCGGCAGCGGTTCAGTAACGATCGAGCTGTACCTTTCAATCAACGGCACCGACTTCGCCCTCTACGATACGCTGTGGGAAGATCAGGCCTTCACAGTCTCTAAGATCCGCAATCATTCTTTTGCGGTCTGCACCAAATTTAAGGTCAAGGCAACCGAGACTAGCGGAGCCCAGAATGCCACCGTTTCGCTTTGGATCGGGGTCCAATAATGAAGATCGCGGATGCAGCCATCGTCTCTTTGCTCTTGTTCAGTAGCTTAATGCCCGTACAGGCCCAGTGGGGCACGGTTAAGGTCAAAGGAAACGTAGAGGATGGCAATATAGCAGTCTGGACCCAAAGCGGTCAGCTGAAGGATTCTGGCATCAAGGCTGACACCATCGCTGCCAAGTATCCAGTCTTTAACATTCCTCTGGATGGCGGTTCCTACACTGAGGTGGAGCTAAAGTGTTCTACCAACAACTTTGCCCCAACTCACTACCATTGGACAGGCGCAGGGGTGTTTGATCTCGTCAGAGTAGCTGACCTGAATGGGCGATCTCGTTGGGCCTATAATGAGAGCGGGCCGGGCGATGGTGCTTGGGTTGAATGGAACGGCACGACTTGGGTTTACACCATGCACTCCAACGGGACTATCCAGTGGCAGTTTGAAAACGTCAGCGGCTACTTTCCGCAAAGATCATTTCAGTCTATCGACGGCATTGACGTAAGCGCTCGGGGCAGCATCGACTATTATTATGACTCGTTCGTGATCCCACCAGCGGGGCACGCTGCCGAATCCTTTTACGACTACAATGCCCGGCTGTACTACGCCCGTACCGGGGGGATTATGCCGTCGCGCTCGCATCAACTACTGACCGGCGTCCTGTCCTCCATTTCCAGCACGGTCAAGTTTGTGACGATCTGGCCAGACGTGGATGCCTTCCCGTGGATGACCCCGGACAACCCCAATCTTACTTGGTCCTTTAGCCGTCGCCATCCAGTGACCGGGGCCGAATCGAATAGCCAAAGTGAAGAGGTGCTGTGGCACCCGATTGAGCCGATCTGGAAATCATACCGTAAATAGGAGACAGAGAATGAAGAAAACAATAACCCTACTGGCCGCACTACTTGTTGTGGGAATGACGCAGGCCGAAACCGTCGGTGAAACCTTTCGCGCCTTGATGGCCGCTGAATCGTATGCCGAGGCCCAAGTTGTGGCCGATGCCAACGGACTGACCGCTGCTTCTTTCCGCGCCCGCTGGGAGCAGGACGAAAGCGCCGCGAATGCGTTTGCTGAAGTCCTGTTGAACGAGGAAGTCACGCCGCACTATTGCTCTCTGATCGCTGCTTACATGAATAGCAACCGCTACTTCCTGAACCCAACTGAAGTGCAAGCGACTTGGTTGCTGAAAGGGCTATCCGCAGCGAAAGGGGCTCCGACAGCCAAGGCGCGCTCGGCACAAATGTTCACAAGAGGCTGCCGCAAATACTACACCGCCGAACAGTTGCGGGTGATCTATCGGGATCTGGAATACCGCTACAAGCCGGTCTTCACCACCTCCGCCCCCGCCGGCAAATGGACGCTTTACGTCACCTCCCTCACTGACTAGGAGATTGCCATGTTGAAACTCATTCCTATGATCCTTGCCCTGACAGCCCTTCAGGCGGTCGCAGAGTCCTCCGAGACGATTGTCGCCTACAAGACCCTCTCGATCTACGACGGACAGCAGGAGTCTGCCCAGGTCCATCTGACCCGCCGCATGGCCCACATCCAGAAGATCATCCTCGCCAACGATGCATTGAAGCGCAGTTCCTATGTGGGACAAGAAATGTTTGGGATCCACAAGCTGTTCAACCAGGCGAAATATGTGGAGGCCGCAATGGCGCTGGACGAAACCGAACGGCGGCTCCGACAGTATAAGCTGTGGATCGAATCCGATACCACGATCCATCTAAGTATCGAGGACGTAGTACCCGCAACCAACTAGCAGAGGTAGCCATGAACGAAAGACAATACGGCGAATTAATTATACGAATGGATGTCAAGCTGAAGGATATCCATCGCTGGTGCTACGGCAACGGGGTGACAGGCGCGGCTGAACGGCTGACCGTCCTCGAACAAGATGTGTCGCATATCACCCGCGCCCGCCACTGGCCCAATTATGTCTCGGCCCTGTGCTGCATCGCGGCGGTTGTTATGTCCATCCACTATGGGAATATCCAAATAGAGCAGACCCGCGACATGATTGCGGCAGAGCTACAGTCGAATGACTAGACTGGTCCCCATCCTATTACTGCTCTGCCTGACCGGCTGTGCGACCCGCTTTGAGACGATGACATGGCTGGGTACGAGTCCTGACGAACCGATCAAGCGCACGGTGGTGAAGCATTCGTGGTGGCTGGGGCTGCCGGCTCTGGCCCCGATGGAAGTAACCTTGAGCGACGGCGACTTTACCATCGAAACCAAAGCGATCGGGCTTCCCTCGCTCGACGTAGGAACCCTCTTCAGGGACGACTAATGGATGCGCCTGCTGCCAGCGTTATTTGTACCGGGATGATTTGCTTGACGCTGATCGCCCTCGCGCTGATCGCCAAGGTGCGAGTAAAGACCACAACAGACGTGGAGGTTGGATAATGAACATCAATGAAGAGCTACAACGATTAAGAGAAGACAATGAGTTATTGCATGATGCCATCCACCGGCTCGTCCATGACACCACCGCTAAACTGGCCGCCAAGGATGCCACCATTAAGGAGCTTCAAGATGGGTAAGAATCTGAAGCACAAGTATCTGTGCCCCAAGAAGATCGTTTATCGCTCGGGCCGGTACGGCAAGAGGGTGACAGTCCCGGAAAATTACTTGTCCGACGGGGCCACCGGCGCTTCCGATATCTGGAGTGCCTCTTGGTGGGTTCATGACGTGCTGTGCGATACGGGCCAATGGGACGACGGAACTCGTTGCACCAACTGGCAAGCCAGCCGCGTCTGCTCTGACATCCTCCTAAGCGAAGGCCGCTGGGTCCGGGCCTATCCGTGGCTGATCTGCACCTTTATCTTTGGCGGGGGACAGGCCCGAAAGAACGGCATGGTGCGGCTCAAAACGGAACCCATCAGTTTGCCACCAAAGCCAGCAACCGTTATCAAGAAGACTGAGCACTGAGCATGTGCCGGGTGGTGCATCGCATCAGGCCGAGCGAAACAAGGAGATGAATATGACACCGAAGTATGTACGAAAGAAAGACAGCGCCCGCGTTCTGACTGCCACCGACGGACGGTTGAACCGCAACGATATGTTTGCCTGCGACAAGCAGGGACGCTTTCTCAATACGCAGGAGTTTCACCTGCCCCAACCTGGCGATACCGCGCGGGAGCTGGCTGAGACCGATAAGGATTTCAAGGAGCTGCGCGAGCGGGCCCGTTCATTGAAGGTGCGCGGCTGGAACAATGCCAAGCCGAAGACGCTGGAAAAGAAGATTAAGGAAGCCGAGGCCAAGTTGGCAGAATCCGACGAAACCGACGCCACCGGGGAATAAGGAGCTCTTAATGCCGATCAAAGCAAGCAACCTGGTCAGACTCATTCGTGGGATGATCATTGATAAAGAAGATGGCACTGCCCCGCTCAAGTTTACCGAGCGGGAAGTGGTCGATGCGATCAACGTAGCGAAGCATGACTTGTTCGCACGTCGGCCGGATGCTTTCTCTGTATCGGCATTAACCCTTACCGAGCCATCCAACATCAAGAGCGCCCGTATCAGCCTTTCGTTCCTGTACGGCGATACGACGGTCAACTTTAGCCGCCCGATGTCTAATCTCAGCTCATCATTATCCAGCATTGGAAGCATCGAAATGGACCTGAATGCGGATGATGCAAACGGCACCGTCCTTTATATGGGTCTCGAGGACAACACGGACTACACCAGTATCTGCATCGAGATGGGTCGATTGGTGGCCTATGTGGTCAGCAGTGCCGCAGCAGAGACCGTAAAGGTTACAGTCGATTCGAGGTTTGCCGCCACCGGCTGGTCAACCATCAGCCTGGCCCTTAGCGGCGGAACGCTTACACTTTCCGATGGACGAGGCGGGTCCGGCTCAGAGGAGTATAGTGGAGATCTGATTTCAAGTGCTTCGACGCCCAACCTGGGTTACTCCAGTATAGCAGGTGCCACCCGGTATTTCGGGGGCGCTATCGCTAATTTCAAAATCAAGGACACGATTGGCGATGGGCTGGTCTCAATTGCCTTCAATGAAGGTGTGGGTTCCCTGGTGCTGGATACGGTTACCGGCGAAACGGCCAATGTCTATTACGGGCCTTCAGCTGAGGTCTGGAACCAAGATGACACCATCGATGCCTCCCCCTGGGCCGAGTATCCGCTGACCCTGATGGCGACTTCGATCCTGCTGGCCCAGCAATCAAAGGATGCGTACTACCGCAAGGCGGCCGACCTGAACTTCAATAAATACTTAGGGAGCATTTAATGGCTTACGAAAACGCAAAGCGCATTCTGCGGAATGCCGAGATGCGAATCGCGCAGAGCGCCGAGGGCATCTACGACGAAGATATCGTGATCGGCTTCTGGGAAAACATTGAAGCCCGTTATATCGATGAATGCATCCGTTGGATGAACGAAGAGGGCAACCGGGTTGTGACCGGTCCTTCGAGCTTCTCCGATGTCGAGTTTACCGACGACCTGTATCATACCCATGCCTACTATTCCGAAGAGAACCAGCGGCTGTACCGGCTGTTCGTGCGCAATCCGATTATCTCCGACGCCCACGGGCTGGAAACGACCAAGTGGAAGATTGCCAGCGGCCAGACCTACACCAATGGACAAAGCACACTGTCCTTGGCGATGTATAATGTCAGTCCGGAACATGCGCTGGCCCTGCAGACAGCTCCGCTGGAAGAAATCTATACCGATGAAATCTACCTGCTGACCGGTGTCTTGCTGGATGGCGAATGGACCAGCCGGGCCCGCAAAGCGACGGTCTCCGAGAAGTCGGGTCTGTATACGATTCACTGGGCGCTGACCCGCTCGCTATCCAACGAGTTCGGTTTTATATACAGGGATGGTCTCTCGGTAATCACCGAGCTCTCAGTCGTTGACGCCTCCGAAACCCTACTGGAGGAGTTCCTCGACAAGACCTATCTAGATTCTGAAGGTAACTGGTACCATTCCGCTAACGGAACGACCTACACCAAGCTCAATGGTAATGATGTAACGGGCGAGGCGGTCGCCTTTCCTGCCGCAGGCGCTTACAAGATTTCTGAATCAATTCCGGGCCGGCTGATTAAAGCCAGCTCTCGTTTTGATGAACGCGAAAAGAACTGGAACCTGCAGCTCGAAGTGACCCATCGGTTATCGATCGAATCAGGATTCTTTTACAAGAGCGGCAATAACGAAACAACGATGCGGATCGTCAAGAGGGATTGCTCTCTAGAGGAGAAGGACCGTTTCTTTAACCACTACTGGTTCGATTCGAGCGGCAACTGGTACGAGGAGGATCCTAACGATCTTGGCTTTTATAACAGAGTAAGCGGCAATGCAGTAGCGCCTAATGTTTCCATACCTGCTGATGCCGAGAAACTAACTGTGCACGTTCCGGGTCGGATGGTGCAGGTTAAGACGGAGATCGATGCCAAGAGGCGCTCCTCGGGCGGAACTTGGGAAATTGAAGCCTATATCGTATTTAGCTCAAGCGACGGCACGCTGTCGCGCTTGGACGGCAATACCCGCATCGAAGTAGCGTCCAGCAAGGACAAGACACTTTACACAGAGAAGGGCTCCGGGCTTACCGAGACGGAATTGACCACCATTCGCAGCTACTATGATGGCCCCGCCGAAAGAGGCACACTTCAGCAACTAGAGGTGAAGCGCAACGACAACGGGACCTTTGATTTTGTCGGCACCACTTCGACGAGAGATTCCGATGGCATATTGTCGCGCTTGGACGGCAATGATCGCCTTGAAGTAGCAACCAGTAAAGATCAGACACTCTACACCGAGAAAGGCTTCGGCTTAGACGAAGCGGAGCTGACGACCATCCGCTCCTACTACGAGGCCGCCGCTCCGGCCGGCACCATTCAGCAACTGGAGGTGAGTCGTAATGAGGATGGCACCTTTGATTTCGTGGGTACAGTTGCCACCCGAAACTCCGATGATACGTTGACACGTTCCGGCACCAACGGCCACATCGAAGTGGCATCGAGCAAAGACAGAACGGTCTACACCGAGAAAGGTTTTGGTTTAACCGAAGCGGAGCTAGAAACCTTCCGCGCCTACTATGAGACCGCCGCTCCAGTCGGCACGCTCCAGCAGTTTGAAGTCCAGCGCAACGAAGACGGCACCTTTGATTTTGTCGGCACGGTTTCGACGAGGGGTTCCGACGGTACGTTGTCTCGCTTGGATGGCAATACCCGCATTCAGGTGGCATCGAGCAAGGACAAGACACTTTACATCGAAAAGGGTTTCGGCTTAGACGAGGGGGAGCTAACAACCCTTCGCGCCTTCTATGACGGCCCGGCCCAAGCAGGCACACTCCAGCAACTGGAAGTCAAACGTAACGACGACGGGACCTTCGATTTTGTAGGTACGGTTTCGACCCGCAACTCCGACGAGACGCTGACACGTTCGAGCACCAATGGTCGCCTCGAAGTGGGGGCCAGCAAAGACACAACGGTCTATACCGAGAAGGGCTTTGGCTTAGACGAGGGGGAGTTACAAACCTTCCGCGATTTCTACGACGATCCGGCCCAGGTAGGCACGCTCCAGCAGTTGGAGGTGAGCCGTAATGAGGACGGTACTTTCGACTTTGTAGGCACCGTTTCAACGAGGGGTTACGATGGCACATTGTCGCGTTTGGATGGTAATGATCGTATCCAAGTGGCATCCGGCAAGGATAAGACAACGTATACCGAAAAGGGGTTTGGGGTAACCGAGACGGAACTGACCACTATCCGCGACCTCTACGACGCCCCCGCTGAAAGAGGCACCATTCAGCAACTAGAGGTGCGGCGCAACGAAGACGGAACCTTTGACTTTGTGGGAACGGTTTCGACGAGAGATTCTGACCAGACGCTGACACGGATGGACCTCACCATCGGCGGCAGCGAAATAGCGTCCAGCAGGGACAAGACGGTCTATACCGAGAAAGGCTTTGGTTTAGACGAAGCGGAACTGGCCGCTATTCGTACCTTCTACGGCGCCACGGCCGTTGAAGGCGTGACCCAGCAGTTTGAAGTCCGGCGTAACGAGGACGGAACCTTCGATTTTGTTGGCACAAGAAGCACAAGAAACGCCAACTATACGCTGTCGCGTATGTCTGGTAACAGCCGAATTCAAGTGGCGACCAGTAAGAATAATACGCTCTACACCGAGAAAGGTTTTGGAGTGCCGGAGACATCGCTAACGGCGATTCGTAACCTCTACGATGATCCGGCCCCAGCCGGCACGCTCCAACAACTAGAAGTCGAACGCAATGAAGACGGTACTTTCGATTTTATGGGTACCACTTCGACGAGAGATTCCGATGGTACGCTGTCGCGTTTAAACCCCACCTTGGTAGGCGATCCAGAGTTCGAGAGCTGGACCGATGCCACGACGCCGGCGAACTGGAGTAAAAACAGCTTCGCTGGTAATGACAGCGTAACTGAGGTTGCTAATGGAATTCGCTTTCAGATTGAACAAGGCAATAATGGCCAGTTGAAAGCACGATCCGACTTCGGCGAAGGAAATATTGAACTAATCGCCGGGCATGAATATAAGTACCGCGCTGATCTGGCCTCGGTGACTTCGGGCAAGTTGTCTCTGCGAATCAACGGGAGTGGACAGTTCCTTAATGAAAGCGTTGCGGGTGTTTATGAAGGCACCTTCACCGCCGCCTATAGTGGCGCTTTAACCATCTGGCGCGGTGACAGCGCCGCCGCTACGGACCTCACCATTGCCTCGGTTCAAGTCTGGGATATTGTCAATACCCGCATTCAAGTGGCATCGAGCAAAAACAGGACAACGTATACCGAGAAAGGCTTTGGGGTGTCGGAAGAGGAACTGGATATAATCCGCGCCTTCTACGATGATCCGGCCCCGGCAGGCACCTTCCGCAAGCTGGAAGTGGACCTTAATGAAGATGGCACCTTTGATTTTGTCGGCATAGTGACTTCGGTAGCTGGCTTCGCTCACACTCTGACGCTGGGGTTGAAAAAGTTTTATATTGGCCGAGGCATGGAGAAGCCCGCCACCAGTGATCCCTCCGCCGATACCGCCCTTTATCACATCCTGTCCATTCCGAACGACCGCAAGGTTTCCGGCCGGGTGCGGCCCGATGAGAACGACACATGGGCCTGGGACATTGAGGAACAGTTGCCGGTGGAGGTGGCAGGCGGCGGCACAAATTCCGGCGATTCGCTGGTCACGTTTGGCCTGCAAGACCGTGAAACGGTGCAGTTGTGGGAATACCGGGGCCAGACCGCTTTACCCAATGGAGGGAGTTCCGATCTGGGGGCGTTCGCGTCGGACGGTAAGAGCGTTACCGTGGTGCGCTACAGCAACATTGGTTTGGACGAGGCTTCGCTGACCTATCGCTGGACCAAGATCGAGACCACCTACAGTGCGCCGACTGGCCTTTTTTACAACGGCGGCAAGGCCATCAGGGAAGACGACAGCCGCATTATGTGGTCAAATGGCTCCCATCAAGCCTACGGGAGTTTCAGCTCTTATCGCGCCTTTACGCTGGATCGCCATCGGACAGTGCGGAGCCTGCAATCGCTTGAGTTTTTCGTGCGCCATCCAGAGAACAGCGACATCGCCGAGCACACCGCAATCGGCATCGCGACATATGCTGATGTTGAGCAACGCATCGTGAAGCTCGGCGAATATTTGTATGCCCTCATCCAAACGACCGTCACGAAGGAAACTTGGGCATCCGGCTCCATCAATAGTTTCGCGGTGAGTGGTCTGAATAATAATCAAGCGAGCCTATGATAACCCCGGCGAGAACGCATCATGCTAGATGATGACCTGAACGAAAATGAATTGGGGCAGAACGACTGGAAGGACCCCCGTTTGGTTCGTCCCAGCCAAGATATCGAAGAGGAGCGTGGATCGCAAGAATCGGATGCGACGACCCGGCTTGTCGGCGGCGGCGTTCGCATTCAGCGGCGGGGCGGAGAGATGGTTGGAGCCTCCATCAAGGGCGCGGTGCGCTTCGGCGGACAGATCCTCACGAAAAAGCAGTTGCGCGGTTCCGCCGCCTACAAGGCGCTGGACAAGAAAGAACGCAAAGCAATCGACCAGCAGTTAAAGCAAGGCGTTCAGCTTACGGAAAAGGAGAGGTCCAATCTCCTGACCGAAGACGGAGAGTTCAAAAAGGGTTCCGACAAGAACCTCGATGCCGTCGCTGATTCTCTGAATCGCGCAACCGCCAAGGACGAGCTGGTGGAGCGGATGAAGCAAAAGGTGACGGAGTTTCAGGCGGCGACGGCACCCGCGCTGGACGGCTCCGGCAAGTCCGTTGCTGAGAAGCTGAAGGAGGCACTGGATAAGGCGAACGACGGCGCACTGGAGGATGCGGTTCCCGTTTTGACCATGGGCGAGGTGATGTCGGCCATCGAAGAGGCGCTGAATCAATTAGCAGCTTCGATATCGGCGACTGCACTCCCCGCTCTGCCGGCTGACGGCGACTGGGTGCTGGTGGGGAATAATGCCGGCCAGCTTGAGTGGATGGACTATCTTGATTTCGTGGATGAGCTGGAGTTGGACTGGGAGGCGGCGCAGTAATGCCTAGTACAATTCCAAAGGCGGTAAAAAACGCGGCAGGCGGGGATGCGTTACTTTCGCGCAACGATGTCTTTAATGAGGTCATGCGGCGCGGGGCACAGATTGTTGAGGAGTCGGACAGCGGTCTCCCCGGCCCGGACGTTAAATCCTTGCTGGTACTGGCGAAAGGCGTTCTGACCGGGGAAAGCTTTGAGTGGTGGCAGTGGCTGGACGTGGTTGATGATCTAGGAAAGACGGGCTACATCTGGAAGTTCCCGAATAACGACGCGGGATCGGTCCTCCTCCTGCACTATCCCCAGACTTCCCATGAAAAAAAGCAAACAACGAAGCACATCTTCTATGCCCTTTATATCACTGCGTTTACTACTCATCAGCAGGCCCATTGGACACCCATCGAAAGGCAGCAATACTTTCCCGGTCATAACCTGCCGGGCACGACGACTTGGTATGGAGAGTACTACCCCGGCGCTTATGTCCCTCCGTCGACTTATACTTGGATGGATACCATCTTGGTAGTAGAGGCTTGGAATTATAATCCCGGCCAGAGTATTATCATAGACTTTGAATACCAATTCGAATGGATGTGGTATCAAACAACATACGTCGAAAAATTTGTCTACCTTAACATAGATCAAGCAGGCCTTGCCCCCCGTCCCTTTTTTCGTGCGGACAATTATTACAACGGCACCGTGTCGGCGGTGGGCTTCAAAAAGAAATATACCGATATCTATCTGTGGACAGGTCTCGAGTATACCGTCTGGACGAATGGATCGGGCGGGTGGGGGTCGTCATCCTCGCCTTCGGGGTACTACACGGCAGTCTGGAAATGGGAAAGTACGTCCATCACCGTGCAGTTCCATGTCCCGACCGCCAGTAACGAGCTGGCCGTGCAAGGGAACTGGGGCACGCATACGGACACGCCCTCATGGGCCACCAACATGAGATATAATTAAAAAAAACTAGAGCAGGAGAAGAAAATGGATACGGAAAAAAGAATGGTAACGAGCGAGATTGAGGCGCTGGACAAGATGATCTTTGTGGGGACCTGTCCCCGGTCGGGATCGAGTATGATCTGTGGCGTCTTAGAACGGTGTGGAGCCTTCAGCGGCATTACCAACGGGGCCACGGCGGCCAATGAGCGCGGACAGTATGAGAACGGGCAGATGAATGCGGCGCTGTTCGGTTCGGCGTTTGAGGCAACGGGCGCGGGGGGCAACATTCGCGTCCTGCGCACTCTGCAAGATGCGGGGGCCCTGCCGCGTATTGATTATATCGAAGCGCGGATCACGATGCTGATGCGCAATCAGGGCTACACCTCCGGCGCGGCCTACTTCAAGGGCGGCAACTTTCTGTATTTCTTTGATCAGATCATCGATCAAATGCCGGATGCGCCGTGGGTACTGCCGGTGCGTGACAAGAAGGAAATCCGACGCTCCATGCGCCGGGTTGGCATGGCTCAGACCGACGAGGAAAGGGATTTGCTGATCGATGCCTACCGGGCCTGCTACGACTTGATCGAGGCAAAGGCGAAGGAGGTCTACCTGATCGACACCAACAAAGTGAAGGACGGCGACTTTACGCAGATCAAAGCCGCTGTCGAGGCGATGGGCATGATATGGAACCAGGAAGAGGTCGAGGAATGGATCGACCCTGAACTGTGGGGCCGAGGTGCGGAGGATTTCCCGACCGGATTTGGCCCCACTTCGGACCGGCAAGAGCGCAGGGACAGCCGAGCGCAGAGACGCCGCCAGCGTGGGCGGCCGCAGAGCCGCACCTAAAGTAAGCGCACCGGCAGGTGGAGCAATTGGAAATGCCAACCCGCCTGCTGAGTAGCGGAGCTCCGACCCAAACAAAGACCGGGATTTGGGCTTACATTTGACGTAAAACATACAATTCATCACATAAGACAAGCCGAGAGCAGCTCGCTTGCTGACTAACGCTGGAGACTTGAAATGGGAATAAAATCAGACGCCAAGGCGTTCGCCATCCTGGGCATTGGCAAGGGCGGACAAATCTCGCCCGCGCTACTCGATGAATATGCCAACATGGGCATGCGCCGCTTTTACCTGGAGTCGCTGACGCTCAGGCTGCCGGTCTACATCAGCGAGGTAGTGGATCAAGCCGAGTACGACCTACCGAGTCCGGCTATCAGTCCGCTGTCACCCGACTGTGCTTTGATCAGTCTAAGCCGCATTACCTATTCCAATCCATCGACGCCCTCTTACCAGGACATTGTATCCCGCGTTCCAATCAGTCCGGCCTCTTTCTCCATCAAGGCCACCGATGAACACGCGCTGGCTGAATGGAAATTGCGATTGCTACAGAAGCCTTCTCAGAGCCGCGTTAGCTCACTGGAGCTTATCCAGGCGTATTCCTCGACATCAGACGATTATGTACCGGTTTGGGTGCTCGGCGATGCGAGAGAGGCCGTTATGGCCTTTGTTCGCTATATGCTCTTTTCAGAACCCGGCAAGCCCTGGACCGCCCCCGAAGCAGCTTCATCTGAGATGGGCAAGTTTATGGCGCATGTCGGACGAGCCCGCATTGCAGCTGACCGCGACTTTATCAAGAAGGACCTGACCGCAAGTCCTCGTATTAAATTTACCCTGTAAGGAATAGGAGAATAATTATGTCACACTTTGAATCCAACGGTTCTCTTTTCGGAAGGGAGCGGGCGATCAGAAATAAAGCAGCAGAGTTGGAGCGAAAATTCAAAGGACCTGGCAAGGCGGAGGGGATAGATGATTTTGTTGATGTGAACATCAGCCCATCCCTTCGCAGGACCTCCGGCAATAACGCTTCCGTCATCGAAGCTCGCAGTTACCAGCTCGAACGCCAACGGAGAACTTCATGAGCACTTTTAAAAGTATTCTATCAGCAGCGACAGCAGGATCTGGCGACGAAGATCTCCAGGGACTTCCGTACAGCTTTGCGGGCGGTTACGTTCAGGAGCCAGAGCCACAGCCACAGCCGGAGTTAGTGGGCGGGTCAGGCGGCGGGGGATCCGGACTACCTGACCAAGAACTAGCGGAAATTAGCGGCCTGTCATCCCAAATGATACGCGATGATTTTTTCGCAAACTTCGGCGAGGATGCGGCTGGACTCCCTGAATCCGCAGAACCTGCCAGAGATCGAACAAAAGGGATCCCCTCTGTTCGTGGCGGCGGATGGGGCATGGCCGGCGGGTTCCTGGCTACCGGCCCGATCAGAACCGGCGATCTTGGATCCAGACAAGAGGCCTCTGCGGCCGCCAGCGCTTCCTTGGATCAGATGCAAGAGTTCGATAGACAGCGGCCGCTTCGACATGAGGATCTCTCCAGAGATGGGAAGGTGGTAGCTACCTTCAATCCTAAGACAAATTCCCGGCTTACCACAGATGAGAATGGCCTCATGAGCCTCACTAATAAAGAGGGCCGACTAGTAGCTACCGGAGGTCCATCGGACAATTGGAAACCTAAGGAGCTTCAAAAAGACTTCATGGAGAGGCGTGCCGAAAAAGCCCGGCTCTTAGCAGAAGAAACACAAAGGGCCGAGATCTTGGGCATCAGCGTCGAGGATATGCGATCGGGAGAGAGGACCTATGCTAACAATCAGGGTTTGAAAATTCGTAAACGCTATGACTCGCTGGTGAGCAATGCCATGGGACTAGCGGGATCCGGCGGAGCGGACGAGCCAGAGCAAAAAGGACCATCGTATGGGGATGTCCGGGCTACCCTTCAGCAGGCTGCCGGCAAATCAGGCTACTTATTTTCCGGTGATAAGGCCGGTAAAAAAGCTGCTTCGACAATTATTGATTCCCTTGGCCAGTTCGGCATTGTTGACATGAGCGAATCCGGTTCGTCACAGCTAAACTCCATTTACCAGAACCTGGCATCCGGGAGTCCCCAAGAGCGCCGTGAAGCCCGCAATGATCTTGAAAACCTCATGAAAGCCGAGAGCGTATGGAAGCTTGCAAGAGACAGCGAGGAAGGTCGGATAACTCTTGATACCAAGCAACAGAAAGCTGTTAACGATTTAAAGGCAGAGCAGCACCGGGCTGTTCGGATGCAAATCGAACAAGGAGAGGCTTCCCCTAAAGTAGTGGCCAAATACCTCGCTACCAGCGACAGAGCTGCTCAACTGGAAGCGTTGACTCCCAGGGCTCGCATTGAAGCTCTGAGAGCCGAGAGGCTGAGCATACAAACAGGCGTCAATATTGTCGGAACACAAATCAAGGAATCGAGAAAATATATTGAAGAGCTGGAAGACGCTGCCGGCCGTGAAGAAATGGGCAACCCCGAATTGGTTATTTATAATGAGGCGAAGAAGGCGCTGAAGGAACAGCTTGCTCGGCTAGAGACATTAGGGAAGCAATACACCCTCGTTAATTCTGGCAAAAAACCAGGCAATCTATCGTCCGGTAGCCTGGAGGCTACGATCAAGAACGCCGAAAAGGGCGAAGTAGATACAGCGTCTTCTTTTGCCCGCATAAACGAGCTTAGTAAAAAGCGCACCTGGACCAAAGGAGAGGAGGCCGAGCTACAAGGCATCGTTTCCAGCCTATACTCTATCAGCCAAGCGGGCGGCGGTTCACAGTCGAAGAAAGACTTCGAGAGTTTCCTGAACGAGGGGGTTCGGGCCAGCCGGCCGGAGCCCGAGGACTCCGCTAGCACCGACAAACCCGAGGGTGCGAATCTGGATAAAGAGACTGCTGCCGGAACCGCGCAGTCCGCCGGCGAAGAAAGCAACTCATCCTTGTCTCCGATAAATCAGGAAAAACGAGAGCTAGAGGGAAAAATTCAAGAAATTAATGAAAGAGGGGCCACCGACCAATCAGGCAATCTCCATATCGTAAACGAGGACGACAAAAAACAAATTGCCTTACTGGAGCAACAGCATCGTGACCTGGAGCAAGAGCAGAGACAGCTGGATAATAACAGACAATCAAGCTTCAATTTTTATGACAAGAAGGTCAAGCAGCTCGAAGGCAATAATAATTTAAGTGCCAGACAGAAGAACCAACTAGCGGCCGCTATAAAGGGCCGCGACAAATATGCCCCTGATGCCGTCAGCACTAACCCTCGAGCCCGCGCCAACGCCAATAGCTCTAACCCTCTGAGCGATTCGGGCCTCAGCTATCCGCTTCCCCCGCCGTCATGGGTAGGCACCCGAAGCCAGTCGGATACAAACGCCGCATGGAGCAATAAGCGCACTAACGATCGAATCAGGAAGCTCCAAGAAAAAGAAGGTGAGTTAAGCAAAAGAGATCAGAGACGACTAAGGGAACTGCTGGAGAAACAAAAGAAGGCCAACCCCAAAAAATCCAAATAGGAATAACACATGATATATGACGAATTTGCTGCCCCACTCGAAGACGGCGCAGTTGACAGTTACGACGGCGGTATCTCTGGCCTGAGCGGCCTCTTTGGAGAAAGCGCCCCTGCCGAAGAAGCTTACGAGCCAGATAGCGATCTTGAATCCTTCGGTGCCATGTATCTTGCGATGCAGGATCTTGAAAAAGAGACACTTGATTTACGCCGCGACTTTTCCTCCCAGTACAATACCAAGCTAAGCGACGACGAGCAGAGCGCCTATACCGGCTGGCTCGGACTGCTTGATAAGGAAGACACCGACCTCAACGAAAGCGAATACGACCTGCCTGGTCTTTTCAAGTTGTACGGTGGAGCGCTTCCAGAGGACGCTCAGGGCCTTGAGGAGTTCAAGAAGCCCAATCATCCCACCTTCAGTGAACAATCCCGTTATCACGGCACAGACGGCTATTACGGCGGTCGCTTTGATCACGGTCGCTTTACCGTCGGCCAGAGCAACCTCTATTCCAGAGAAGAGCTCGAGGATTACTTCGATGCCAACCAGCAAGGCGGGGCCCTTGTTGATGAGCGCGGCGGCCAGACGGACTCGCTGGTTCGCAACCTGAAAGACGAGCAGGGCAACTCACGCATCTACAGCAATATTCAAGCTGCTGGGATTGCCGAGCGGAGGGGCGAGCGCGGCGCGGGGGAAGTCTTCATTAACAAGATCAATCCCGAGGAAGGCAATGTCATCGGCCGGGCTGCGGCCGGCTATCTAAGTGGCGAGATTACAGCTAGTCTCACTACCAAGATGATTGCTGGGTTTGCCGCTCAAGGAGCAACACGAGGCGCACTCGGAGGAGCCTGGGGCGTTGCCATTGGCGCGGTTGCCGGTATCGTTGCCGGTATCGGGATGCATCAGGCGGCAGTCTGGTGGTCCAATAAGGACGAGCGAGATATCCGTGAAGACATCATGGAACTGACCGCTGACGAGTTTGAATCGGATGCGAAACGCGAAGCAACCGAAGCGCGGGTGGCAGACTGGTACAACGAAAAGAATATTGAGAAGTACCGTTCGGACACCACGCTCGGCTACATTACCGGCGGGGTACTCGAGACCATCGCTTACGGCGCAGAGTTCATGGCCGGTAGCGGAGCCATTCGCGGCATCGGGAGTGGTCTGGCCAAGGTCGGCAGTAACTCGATCGGCGCTGCCATGAAGAAGGGCGGCAAGGAAGGTATCGAAGATATCACTGAGCGGCTCGCAAAGGGCGGAGCCACCGCTGGCGGGGATGTAGTCGAGCACGGATCGGTCGCGATTACTAAAAGTCAGGCCAAGACTATCCTGAAGAATGCGGCCTTCCAACAGAACGGGCAGCCCGGCGTGGCCCGCTCTAAGATCATCGGCGACATGATGAGCAAGGCCTTCATTAAAAACGTCAAGACATTGGTCGAAAACAAAGGACGCCGACTGGGATTCTCCGGCGGGTCTACCCTGCTCTACCAGCAACCGCGCATCTATTCCGAGCTCAGGCAGGACCAGCTCGAGAGTGTCCGCTTCGATGCCGACGGCAACATTGAGTTTGATGATGCAGTCTTTGCCCCCGGCTCGGTGGCCCGCAAGGAAGCGTCTGCAGCCGTTTCGATTTCGATTGAAATGTTCGGCTTCGGGGCCGCCAAGCGTCTGATTAAATTGACCGGTATCCAAAAGTTCATGGCTCCGGCGGTCGAAGCGCTGATGAGTTCCAAGGGCGTCAAGTTGGCCGGCCTCAAGGGCATGAAGAACGCGATAGATGACTTCTTCAAAAACACCGTTGTCGGCAAGTCGCTGATGGGCCGCACCCAATTAATGAAGCACCTGCAAAGCAAGGCAGCACTGGGTGGCATCGGCGAGGAGTGGGCGGAAGAGTGGATTGAAATGGCCACACTGGCCGCGACCGGTCTCGACAAGGAGGATCGCGAGAAGCAGGGCCTGAGCTATGCAGAGAACCTGGTCGATAAGGTTTTCTTCCCGATAACCAATCCGAAGGAAGCCTTGATGACGCTGGCGATTGTCGGCGTGATTCCAATGGGCGCAGCCGGTGTCTCGGCCATGCGCGGTGAAGTGCCACAGGAAGAGCGTGAAAAGCTGTATGCGGAGTTTAAGAAGGCGGCAGATTTCCGCACCGGCCGGATCGGCATGGTCAAGGAAGACCTGGAGACGCTTGATAATGCCATCCATGATTTCTATTCCCGAGAAACAGCGAGCAAGGGCACTTCCGTTGTAAAGCGCGGCATGTTGAAGCTGCTGTTTGGTAGTACGAGTACCAAAGAGGCCCTATCGAGGGAAGCGCTGGGTCAGGGTTTCCGCGACACCCTTGAGCAAATCGACAAACGCGCCAAAGAACTAGCCCCCAAGATGGAAGCTGAGGTCACCAGTGATGTGGTGGTCAACAAAGCGATTCGCGAAGTCATCAGCGAGCGCATGATCGGCCGCGTCTATGAAACGATCGGAGCCCGCGATACGCTCGAGCAATCCATTCGTGACGGCCTGCTGACGCCGCTTGCCCGAGGGGCGCATGGCGGGGTTCCTGTGATGCCGACCAAGCTCAACAGTGGCCAGACGGTCTATGCGCGGGTGCTGGATATCTCGGTTGAAAACCTGGCCAAGCTAGAGGCCAAACCGGAATACAAGGAAATGCTCGAGACGGTACCGCTATCGGTCACCGGCAACTATGAGCAGATCAAAGACTATCAGCAAAAGAACACCAAGGCGCTTAATACAGCGCCCTTCAAAGCCATCAACAAGGCCCTTGAAGGCGGCGATGAAAAGAATATCGAGGTAGCCATCAGTCAAGCGGTCGAGGTGCTTCGGACCCAGATGAGGGTTACGGCTAAATCGCATGTAGTAGGTTACGAGGGCCAAAGGGCAATAACCGGCGGCGGCGCAGCCTTCGAAAAGAACCTGCGGGAATCCGCCAAGCAGCTGGCCATTGAGCTGGCTGCCAATCCCAGTATCGAGATTAAGTCTGCTCCTATGGCTATCGTGAAGGGAAGCGCTGAGGAGGCTAAAAGGTTGGGCCGCTCTGATGCCGGTGCCTACGTCATCGAGGCCTACAACCTCAGCTACAATAATAAGAAGCAAAACGTCCTGGTGCTGACCCCGAACTTTGCCCAAGGGTCTGGTTCACGGCTCATCAATGAAGAAGCCATCGAGATCAGCGCCAAGCGAAAGAGCGGCGGCGTAGGACTGAATGCCCGTGCCAATAAAGCACTGGCGGATGTACGCGAGAATCTCGATAGCATAGCCATGGCGCAACCGCCGGTGGACGCCAGCCCGAAAGAGCTGGAGAATTTCGAGAAAAAGAAAATAGCTGCCCAGGCCCTGCTGGATCGCATCGGCGTTGAGTCCTCCGGCAATGACCAGGTGGAGTTCGAACACTTCATTGCCATGACCCAGGCGTTGGATGAAGATATCAGCAGCTCAGCCGTGGGCCCTGGAACCCCGCAGGGTGCCTTCCGCGATGCCTTTGAGTTCTTAGACAGTTCAACCCGTGAACAGGCCCTGGCGGCCATCAGTAGCGCCTACCAGCCTGCTGTGGCTAACCGCTACTGGGATAAGTTCAAGAAGAGTGAGCAGCGCAGCGTGCGCGACATCGCTGACCGAGAGAAAAAGGAGAAGGTCCAGCAGCGCAAGGCAGTCGAAGAGAAGAAGGCTCAGGAACGTAAGGCAGCCGAAGAAGAGAAGGTCAAGGAAGAGCGTGCCGGCAAGGTTGCAGTCGAGAGCTACATCGAGGCCCCGGGCAATGATGTCGAAAAGAAGGCGACCGCGATTGAGAAGATCCGCGAACGGCTCAAGGGCAACAAGGTCAAAGGCTCTGATGCGCAGACGCTGGCGAACATGATCCTCGAAGCCCTCGAAAAGAGACGCGGCGGCAAGAAGACCCACCGCAAGCTAAAGGACGAGCTGAAGGAACTACACCGCCTTGATCCGGACCTGACCTATTCCGTTGCTCACATCGAAGACGTGAACGATCCAGAGATCGAAGACAATGTCTCCGGCGAAGAGGGCATACAACGCGACAAGGATGCACTCGAAAAAGCCATGGGGCTAAGCCTGGTGGAGCGTATGGTCGAGAAGCTCGGCATGCGGCGTGGGATGCAAATGTTCTGGCATATCGGCAAGCAGGACTTCTTCCAGCAGGCAACCGAGAACGAAGAAGCCTGGAAAGCCTTCCTCCAGCAGGGGGACGAAGGGAACTTCCTGGAACGCACCGTGCGCGAGTTGAGCCAGCAGGTCAGCGAAGACGGCACCACCAGCCGCATTTCCTTCAATGACATCTATGCCGCGCGGGTCTACCGCCAGTCGCTGCATATGTACCGCTTCATTAAGCTCAAGGAGTTGGGCGCTGAAGGCTCGATCGTAGATTCGAACTTCTTCGACTCGTTCCAGTTTATGCTCGGCAATGCCCGGGCGCTGCTCGAAAACGAAACCCAGAAGAAAAGCATGCTGGAGTGGGCGCTGACCGCCCGCACTATGTCGACCGAAGAGCAGTATGACTTCATTGGTTATCTGGTTGGCCTGCCCGGCGGGGTCATCCGTGATGCCGATGCGCGGGTCCGCAACAAGAAGATCCTGGATCTGGTCTTTCGCGATACCTTTTACTATCACCTGGGCCGGTTGCACGATGACCTGGCAGCAGGCGGGGATAGCGTTGAGAAAATCTCAGAGGAGTTTGCCGTATCCATCATCCAGGCCGTCTCGACTCAAAAGGTCTTGGATCGCCTGGCATCAGCCATGCCGCGCGAGGAACGCTTTACACCGAACTTTACCAACGTGAAGGGTGATAGCGCAGCGGCCGTTATGCAGGATGCTCATCTGCGCGAAACGATCACGATCGTCATGGACCGGCTCGGTATCAAAGAAGAGGATCGCATTGATGCGGTCGCAATCTTCGAAGGGCTGCAGCTGGAGGCGCTTGATGCCGGCGAACTGGATGCAGCTGCGCTGGAAGCAGTGATGCAGGATCTGCTGGTCCAGACCGCCTTTGATACCAAGCTCGAGACCCAGGAGGGCACCAAGCAACGCTTCTATCTGCACCATCTAGGACGTTTTGGTGAGAAGGGCCGCATGGTCTTTATTAACCAGCCGTTCCATGGCACCACGGTAGAGGACCTGACCCGTCCGGCAGTGGAAGCCAGCAAGGCCCTGGAGGCCATCGAGTCTGAAGTCGTGAGAGGCATGTTTATCAATCCCTTCGAGTTGCTGAAGGACAAAGCGGGTCGCACGAAACTCACGCCGCAGGAGTTTACCGAAATCAACTATGCCATCAATGCCCTCCAACTGGCACTGGATCAGCACGGTGCGCTGGAAAACTACGAGGTCAACAAGGAGAAGCAGGGTCTGGATGCCGGGCAGCAGCAGCTGCTCAACACAGCCTTGAGTGTCATTAATATCTCGACTCGTTCATCCCAGGAACTAACGGATGGGATCCGCTTCACAGGAGCAGGCAGTGACCTGAACCTGATTCTGGTGGATAACATTGATAGTTCGGTACTCGATGACGACGGCAATGCAGTGGCTGACTCCTTCGATGGCCAGGCGGCCCTGACCGGCAGCAAGATTGAACAGGTGCGCGCCTTCTACGGCGATACGCTGCTGGGCGGCAAGGACCAGGCCAACAGTCTCAAGGCCCATATCTCAACTTCGCCCGACGGACGTATCTTGATCAAGGTTAATTGGCACAACCTGGATATGTTGGCTGAGACCAATCCGGAATGGAAGCAGCTGGCCGACTATGTGAAGGCACATCCAGAGATCGACGGGATCGTCTTCCCTTCGGGAGCCAAGTT
>Ga0066376_10000466_pt1 | contig 37630 bp, 32 predicted proteins | sample Knorr_S15_td_Bot_FD_77009 | JGI IMG/M metagenome (GOLD analysis project Ga0066376, IMG submission 77009) | Marine microbial communities from Southern Atlantic Ocean transect - Knorr_S15_td_Bottom_ad_5009_LV_A | ecosystem: Environmental > Aquatic > Marine > Oceanic | place: Southern Atlantic... | reverse complement strand
GGACTGCCCCGCTCCGCGAACGTCGGCATGAGCACCACGCCACTGGTCTTCGCCCTCGGCGCGACCGCCTTCAGCGGGTTCCTCTTTGGCGCCCTGCCCGCCTGGCGCGCGTCGCGCATCGACCTCGCGACCGGACTGTCCGGCGGCCGTGGCTCCAGCGGGAGCCGACGCGCTCTTCTGCCCCAACAGGTGCTCGTGACGTTCCAGGTCGCGTTGTCCGTCGTGCTGCTCACAGGAGCTACCCTGCTCGTCGGCAGCTTCACCAAGCTCACGGGTGTGGACACCGGATTCGATGCCGAGTCCGTCGTGGCCGCGACCATCGCACCGCCCGAGGCTCGTTATCAGACCGCCGCCGAGTTGAACACGTTCTACGAGGACCTGCTCACGCGCATGCGGGCGCTAAGACCGGGTGTCGCACACGCCACCACCACGTATTCCGCCCCGCTCTTCGGGACCTACTTCAACACCACCGTCGTCCCGGAAGGCACGGAAGAGGACGACGCGAATCAGCGCTGGGTCGGGACCGTGATCATTCGGGACGGCTACTTCGAGACCAACTCGATTCCGCTGCTGCAGGGTCGGAATTTCGCGCCGTCCGACCGCCTTGGTGAACCGCTCGTAGTGATCGTGAACCAAACGCTCGCGGACGATCTCTGGCCGGACGCGTCTGTGATCGGGAAGCGGATGCAATATACCGGAGGGCTCATGGGCTCTGCCGACTCGTTCGATCCGGAGTTCTTCCCCGATTCCTGGATGACCGTCCTCGGCGTCGCCGGAGACATTCGACGCGAGAGTCTCTCGGACGTCCCCAAACCCGAATACTACCGACCGCACTCGCAGATCACCTGGGGCTTCCAGTACCTCATGGTGCGGGCCGATTCCGACCCGGACGCGAGTGTCCCCGTACGCGAGGTACGGACCATGGACGCCCAGGTCGCGGAGTCGGTCGCCACGCCCCGCTTCCGCATGATCCTGTTGGCGGCTTTCGCGGGCATCACGTGTCTGCTCTCGATGGTCGGCCTCTATGCACTCCTGGCGCTCGCCGTCACGCGGCGCACACGCGAGATGGGAATCCGCTTCGCGCTCGGAGCTGGGCGATCAGAGGTCATAAGGGGCGTGCTCGCGCGTGGGCTACGCCTAGTATTCTATGGAACGATGCTGGGTGTCGGAGTCGCGTTTTTCAGTAGTAGGGCGCTCTCGTCCATGCTCTTCGAAGTAGAGAGTACCGACCCAGCCACGTACGTTGCGGTGGTCCCACTCATCGCCTCGGTCGCCGTCGTTGCGTGTTACCTGCCGGCGCGCCGCGCGGGCCGTGTGGACCCAGTCGTGTCACTGCAGTGAGGAGTAGCAGAGCGCCGCCTCTACAAGAGCCCGTCCAAGTACAGGTGTACTCGCCACTGGCTCGCGCCGCGAACCGCTCGTGCGACATCGAAGCGGAGAAGGCCGTCCAGCAACGAGGTCCCGATGCCCAGGCTCACCAGGGGGTCGTCGAACCGCAGGTCGTCCCGCGGCCCGGTCCACGCGATGTCGCTGAAGAGGCCGATGCGCGCCGCGGCGAACCCTGTGGCCACCTCGCCCCGCGCCCTCCAGAAAGCGGGACCGTGCACTTGGTTCGTACTGAAGCCCCTGAGGGTCGTGGAGCCGCCCAAGAAGAACTGCCGTTGCAGCGTGACATCACCCCACGTGGATCCGGCGCCGAGTTCGATCGCTCCCGCGAGCCCGAACGGGAGTGGGTGACTGAGGGACGCCGCACCCAGGAGTCGTTGATACGACCGGCCCCCACCGCCCACCTCGCCCACGAGTTGGCCGGTGACGATGAGGCCGTTCGGATCGATACCGTTGAACCACCCAATGGAGCCGCGCACCCCGGTGATGTTCACGTCATCGGCGGCGAGCACGGCCTTCACCGTGTCGTCGACCACCCTGTCGAGCAGAAAGAAGTCTGTCTCGAGTGCTACGCCGCCTTGCCGCTCGCTGAACCCGGTCACGCTGTACCGAACCCGCGCTCCGATCTCTTTGTAGCCGACCGCAGCCCCGGTCGCCCGGTAGAATTGGGCCGAGCCACCTCCAAGCAAGAAGGCGTCTGCTGAACTGGCCAGATCGAACGGATGTCCGTAGTCCGACATGGATTGCAGGCGGTGGTAGGCTTCGGCAGTCCAGCGGCTCGACTCCGGACCCCACAGCAATCCGGCGGCCACGTTGAGCTCTCGGTCCCCGCTCCCGAGACGGACGCTGCCATCGAAGTCGAACTTGGGTGTGAGCGGTACAGTAACCGCGGTGCCCATGCTGAGTCCTTCAACGCGGTTGTAGCGAAGCATCCCGCGTTCGAGGCCCCACGCGAGCCGGGGTCGGAAGCGTTGGTAGGTCGGCAACAGTCCCGCGAGTTCCTCTTCCAGCCGCTTGATCTCGCGGGGGCTGAAGGTCAGCGGAGATCGTTCCCCGAACGTCTCTGAGAGGTCGGGCGAGAGGCGGAGGTCCTCGGCGGTCGGAACGATGACGATGGACGGGTTCTGGTTTCCGTCCTGGTCCATGTCGATGTTCAGCTGTCGCCTCCATCCGTCCGGCAGGTCTCCCTCGACGAGCAGATCCGTCTGCGCCTCGTTTACGATGTAACTGCCGACGCTCCACTCGACTGTGATCGGAATGCGGAGGAACGCACCCAATCGGGCCTCGCCCTGGAAGGCGAATCTCCTCGGCAGCCAGTAGCGCTGCTCCTGAAGGCTGTACTCGACGGTGATGTAGTCGATCTCCGCCTCGATCGGCTTGAGGAAGCCAGGCACATCGTCGGATTCTCCCGGTTCATCGATCGCCAGGTTGTACGGCCGCCCCGGCTTGTAGGTCGCGCGCACCAGCGACGCGGATTCAGCCTCGAACCAGAGAGAGCCCGCGACGAGATTGAAATCGGCGCGCCGAGGCTCGACCAGCACCTCATACAGCACCAGGTCGGCTTGGTCGGACGGGAGGTCTATGCGCAGCGTGTCCCCGGAGGAGAAGCGGTAGTGCGACAGCGCTGTATCCGCGAGCGGGTCCAGCGCCCAGTTGTCATCTCCGAAGCGCAGGCGGTCACCACCGGGGTCGAAATCGAAGCCGGGCATGTCGGTTTCATCGAGCAGGTCGTCGGCCATGTCCCGCTCCAACTCCTGGTTGGCCCGCACGCCTACGAAGGAGGTGTCCCCGAGGGTCAACATGGGCTCCGGTCCCCCCGGACGACCGGTGTCGAGTCCGGCGATGGGAATCGCCGTCCGCATCCCCGTCCACTGGATCACGCGCGTGCCATCGGAGGTCCAGCGAATGTTGGCGATTCGCTCGTGCTCGAAGAGGCCCCGCTCACGGCGAAAACGGATCGCGGTGAGACCGATGTAGATGCGCTGGCGGAGTTTGCCCTCGTAGCTGTCGATGCCCTCGACGGTGAGGAGCCGAGCGGCGCGCGCCCGCGACAACAGTGCCTCCACGGAGGGGTCTTTGTAGGCGTCCAGCCCGCGGTCGTCCTGAGCCTCGAGCGGTCTGCTGAAAACAGCGGCGGAGGCGCTGATCGACAGGACCAGGAGTCCGCTTGCAACCCGTCGTCCTATGGTCCGTTGCCGCTTCTGGGGACCTGAGGTACCGTATTCCGAGACTGCACGTAGCGCTACGCGCGACGCGATCCTCGAATCGTGTCGAACAACGGGAGTATCGATGATTCGTTTGCTCAGTTTGGCCCTCGTGGCCCTGTCAATCGTGGTTTCCCCGCTCTCTGCACAGAGCGTTCCTACTCCGAGAGAGTACTTCGGGTTCGACATGGGTGAGGACCGGAAGCTGGCGAACTGGGATCAACTCACCGCCTACTACGAGATCCTGGCGAGCGGCAGTCCGCGTATCTCCATGGAGTCACTCGGGCCCACAGAGATTGGCCAGCCGTTCGTGATGTTGACCATCACGAGCCCTGAGAATCACGAGCGGCTCGAGGAACTGCACGAGATCCAGATGAAACTGTCGGATCCACGCACGGTTTCCGGCGAGGACGAGCTCGACCGGCTCTTCGACATGGGCAAGACCGTCGTGATGATCACCCACGGCATCCACGCAACCGAGGTCGGCGGCAGTCAGTCGGCAGCCCGACTCGCGCACATCATGACGTCCTCGAACGACGAGAAGATTCTCGAGATCCTGGACAACGTGATTCTTCTGCAGATCCCGTCCCTGAACCCCGATGGCTTGCAGTGGGTCGCAAACTGGTACAACGAGCATGTGGGCACCGAGTTCGAGGCCGCGCCGCTTCCATGGCTCTACCAGTTCTACACCGGTCACGACAACAATCGCGACTGGTATGCCTTCACACAGAATGAGACCATACACACGGTCGCGGCCCAGAACCACTGGCATCCGCAGATCGTGCATGACATCCATCAGATGGGTGGCAACGGGGCGCGAATCTTCTTTCCCCCGTATATCGAGCCGTGGGAGCCGAACATCGACCCGGCGCTCACCGCCGCGGTGAGCCAGCTGGGCACGTACATGGCGGCCGAGCTCACCTCCCAGGGCAAGAAGGGCGTCGTGGTCAATGCGCAGTACGATGCCTTCACCCCCGCACGTGCCTACATGCACTATCACGGCGGCGCCCGAATCCTCTCCGAGACGGCGTCGGCGCGTCTCGCGTCCCCGACCACCGTCTCCCCCGATCGTCTCGGGCCGGGCCGCAACTTCGACGCCAGCAAGCGTTCGTGGAACTTCCCCAACCCGTGGGAAGGCGGCGCCTGGGGCTTGCCGGACATCGTCGACTATCAGACGTCGGGCGCGCTCGCGCTGCTGACCAATGCGGCCAAGAACCGCCGATACTGGCTGGAGAACTTCTACGGCGTGAACAAGCGGGCCGTGGACAAATGGGACCAGTGGCCGGACGCTTGGATCATTCCCGCCGAGCAGGACAACCAAACGGGCGTGAAGTACGCGCTGCGCTCGCTCGTGATGGCGGACGTGGAGGTGCACCGGGCCGAGACGAGCTTCGCGATCCAGGGAATGCAGTTCCCCGCGGGCAGCTACGTGATCCCGATGAAGCAGCCCTATGCGGGCTTCGCGAATTCGATGCTGGAGATTCAACACTACCCTGACCTTAGGGAGTATCCGGGCGGCCCACCGCAGCGTCCCTACGACGTGACCGCGCACACCTTCGGATACTTGTTCGACTTCGAGGCGGTCGCCATCGACGGAGACCTGGGCGTCACCCTCTCCGAGGCGATCGACGCACCCGACTTCGACTTCGTATTGCCCGACCACCTCAGCGGGTCCGACGTTCCGCGGATCGCGATGTACAAGTCGTGGCAGGAGCCGATGCCGGCCGGGTGGCAACGCTGGGTCTTCGACGAATACCAGATGCCGTACGACACGCTGCACGACGCGGACATCCGGGGTGGGGGGCTGAGCGACTACGACGTGCTCATCTTTCAAGCCCAGGACGCGGGTTCGATCCGCTCCGGGTTTCGGGAGGGCCAACTTCCACTGCAGTACACCGGTGGGCTCGGTGACGTGGGTGTGGCCGCGGTGGAGGCGTTCGTTCAGAACGGCGGACGTGTCATCGCGATCGAGGCCGCGACCGACTTCGTGGTCGATCTTTTCGACCTCGACGTCTCCAACGCGACCCGCGGCCTGTCGAATTCCGACTTCTATATCCCGGGTTCGATTCTCCGCCTGGAGCTCGACGCCTCTTCCGAAATCAACGAGGGCATGAGCAACGAGATGTCTTCGTGGTATTGGCGGAGCAGCATGGCGTATGAAGTGAATGATCCCCGGATCCGCGTGGCGGCCCGCTACGGATCGGGTGATCCCCTTTTGTCAGGGTGGGTGCTCGGGGGTGAGCGCATCGCGGGCAAGCCGGCGATCCTCGAGGCCGACATCGGCGAAGGCTCGGTCGTGCTCTTCGGGTTCCAGCCGAACTATCGCGCGCAGACGGTCGCGACCTGGCCGCTTCTATTCAACGCGATTCGCAAATGAGCAAACGAGGGAGTGGTAAGCCTTCCTGCCCGGAGTGCGGCAAGGCGGCGACGGGCAACTTCTGCGAACACTGCGGCGCCAATCTGGGCGGGCGGTTCTGCAACCAGTGCGGCGCCGAGATCGCGCCCAAAGCAAAATTCTGTAACCAGTGCGGCGAGGGGGCAGCGGGCGGCGCCGCCGACGGGGGTGCTCATCGCGCCGCCGCGGCCGCCGCGGTAGGCGGACAGAATCTGCCCTGGTGGATCGCAGGTGTCGCGCTGTTCGGCCTGATCGTGGTGGTGGGGACCCAGATGGTGAGCACAGGCGGGCCGTCGGAGCCGGCTCCGGTGCAGCCCGCCGGCCGTCTCGGCACAGGCGCGCCGCCCGACATCAGCCAAATGACCTCGATCGAGGCCGCCGACAATCTGTACGACCGCATCATGACGGCCGCAGAGGAGGGCGACTCCGTGGGCGCCCGACAGTTCATGCCCATGGGGCTCGCCGCATACGAGCGCGCGCGACCGTTGGATGCGGACGGCCTCTTCCATCTCTCGCTGTTGCAGAGTACGGCTACCCGTCTCGAGGAGTCGCTCGCCACCGGGCTGCAGATCCTCGAGGCCAACCCCGACCACCTGCTGGGGCTCAGCGCTGCTGCGGAGGCCGCTGCCGAACTCGGACGGACTGAGGAGGCCGCGGCCCACTACCAGCACATCGTCGATGTGTACGACGCACAGATGGCGACTCAGCTCGTCGAATACCTCGACCACGATCGCATCACGAACAACCTGCGCAACGTCGCCGAGGCATTCCTGGCCGGTAGGTGATGCCGGCCCCGGCCGCCTGAATCCCCATGCGCGTCTATCTGACTGGCGGTACGGGCCTCCTGGGGTCCCACGTCGCTCAGGAGCTGAGGGACGAGGGGCACGAGGTCGTCGCCCTACACCGCCGTGGCGCGAACACTCGGCTTCTCGAGGAGCTCGAGTGCGAGTTGGTCGAGGGCGACGTTCGCGACACCGCCGAGGGACTCGCGAGCGGCATGACTGGCTGCACGCACGTCGTACATGGCGCGGCGCTCGTTTATACCGGCGGCGAGTGGCCCGAAGTGCGGGCGGTGAACGTCGATGGCACACGGAATGTTCTGACGGCGGCTGTGCAGGTCGGGGTTGGACATGCCTTGCACGTCTCTTCGGTAGCGGTCTACGGTCCCGTCGATGGGCCGGTGACAGAACACACATCCATCGATTCGATCATTCCCGCGGCAGACCTGTACGCTCGTTCCAAGCGAGAAGCCGAGGAGGTGGCACGCGGTATCGAGCGTCTTCAGGGCCTGCCCGTTTCGATCGTCCGACCCTGCGCGGTCTACGGTGAGCGAGATCGGCTCATGGTCCCGGGCTTGCTGAAGATTCTGCGGATGCCGGTCGTTCCGCTCATGGGGCCTGGAAGCAACACGGTGCCGGCGGTCTACGCCGGCAACTTGGCCGGCGCGATGAGACTCGTCTTGAAGGCTGCCCGCGGCGGCACCACCTATGACCTCGGTTGCGACCACTCGCTTACGCAGCGCGACCTACTGGAGGGCCTGGCGAGGGGGCTCGGTACGCGGGTACGCTTCGCTGCGATCCCGGCGGGTCTGGTGACTGGCGCCGCCCGGCTCATGGATCGTCTGGGTATGTCGACGCCGGGCGCGAAACATCTTCCCATCTTTCGAGTCGTGCGCCTGGCCCTCGGTGACAACCCCTACGCTTCCGAGCGCGTCCGTCAGGAGCTAGGGTGGGAACCCGCCCACGAGCATCGAGACGCGCTGGAACGAGCGGCACGGTGGGCCGGGGACAACCTCTGAACTCGGGAGCACTCGATGAGCGACGACGAAGCGCAGGACCGACTCCCGCCCTCTTACGTGCACGAGCGCTCGACGGAGTCCGATGTACCAACTCTGCCGGGAAACGGCACGCACGTTGGGCGAGGTCGGGTTCGGCATCATCACGGGTGGCGGCACGGGCATGATGGAAGCGGCGAACAAGGGCGCGAGGGAAGCCAGCGCTCGGTCCGTCGGATGCAACATCGAGCTGCCCTTCGAGCAGAGTAGCAACGACTACATCGATGTGTCGATCGACTTCCGGTACCTCATTCGTGCGCAAGATGATGTTCGTGAAGTATGCCGAAGCCTTCGTGATCTTCCCGGGAGGCTTCGGCACGATGGACGAGCTCTTCGAGTCCCTATGTCTGATTCAGACCCACAAGGTGCGCAACTTTCCCGTCGTGCTCTTCGGTTCCGAGTATTGGGGTGGGCTGGTGGATTGGCTGCGGGGCACGATGGCGGTCGAAGGCAAGATCTCACAGAAGGACCTGGACCTCATGCTCGTGACAGACAGCCCCGAGGAGGCGCGAGACCACATCGTGCAGCGCTACGAGCGCAGTAAGGAGATGCGGGAGGGCGTCAGGTCCAGCGACCCCGCCAGACCCGAATGATTTCCGGAGCGCTCCCCCTCACGGCGCTGATCGCCAGCGCGACGGTCTTCGCGTTCTGGCTCGACTGGAAGGTCCCCTCGCTCTCCAAGGTCGGCGCCTCTCTGATCGCGCTCGTCTTGGGGGCGCTCCTGTCGAACGTCGGCCTCGTGCCCGCCACGTCACCGGTTTACGACACCATCGCCGGCCCTGTCACGATGCTCGCCATCGTATGGCTGCTGCTGGCAGTGAACGTTGGGGACCTGAAGTTGGCCGGACCCAAGATGGTCGGAGCCTTCGCGATTGCGGTGACCGGAACGGCGATTGGTGCGTTCGTGGGTGCTTACTTGTTCGCTGGCGCGCTCGGCGGAGACACGTGGAAACTCGCCGGGACGCTGACGGGAACCTACTCGGGTGGCTCGCTGAACTTCGTGGCGGTCGGACGTGGCCTGGAATTGCCGTCCGCGCTCTTCGCCGGGGCGACCGCGGCCGACGCGCTCATGACCGGCGTGTGGCTGGCCGCCACGATCATGCTTCCCCTTTGGATCGGACGCTTCTATCCACCCGTGCCCGACTCCGCGACCGCCGGTGCAGCGCTGGCCCCCGACGGAGCGACGGGTCGCGACGAGACCCACCCGTTCTTCATGCAGGCGTCGGTCTCGGCGCTCGACTTGGCCAAGCTGGTGGCGCTCGCGGTTATCCTGCTGGCCTCGGCCGAGGCGACCGCGAATGGGCTCTCCTGGCTGGCGGAGGGCGGCAGGGTTCCGCGCTGGATCGGAGAGATTCCGGTGATCCTCTGGCTCACCACGTATGCTCTCATCGTGGGACACAGCAAGCGATTCAGCCGGCCCGTGGGGTCCTTCCAGCTCGGCACGCTGGCGCTGCACTTCTTCTTCGTGGTCATTGGCATCTGGTCGCGCGTGGCGGACATCGTAGCCGTGGGCGTAGAGGTCTTCCTCTACACGGCCGTCGTGGTCGGCGTGCACGGCCTCTTCGTATTCGGGGTCGGCCGACTCGCCAAGATCGATGCAGGAACGCTGTCGGTGGCATCCCAGGCAGCGATTGGCGGTCCGTCGAGCGCGCTGGCCGTCGCGGTCTCGCGCGAATGGCCGGGATTCATCCTGCCGGGGGTGATTGTCGGGCTGATGGGATACGCGGTGGGTACGTATCTCGGCTTCGGAGTCGCGTATCTCGTGCAGGGGCTGGGCTTGGGGCTGTAGCCATGGGGTGAAAGACGCTCGTCCGCCTCCGACCATTGTACGGAAACCCCGCCCGAAGCTACCTTTTTTGGCTCCCTGCCGACGTCGCGCCACCGAGAGAGAGGTGGAACTACCGGACTCGACGGGGGCATTTTCGTCTAGGGATGCTGTGTCGCAGCAGATGTGGTCGGCCACACACAGACACCGCGGGCCGGAGGATCGAGTGAGCAAGACCGCGACGGAGAAGCCGTACGGCTACGCGCCCACCGGGAAAGACACGGGGGTCGTGAAGCCGAAGGGTACCTCGAAGATCCGGGCCCACGAGGGACTGGAGACGATCGATATTCGGTCGCGGAAGCCCTCGTGGTTGAAGGTCCGCTCGCCCGGAGGCGCCAACTACCTGCGGCTGCAGAAGATGATGCGCTCGGAGGGGCTTCATACCGTCTGCGAAGAGGCCAGCTGTCCGAACATCGGCGAGTGCTGGGAGGCCGGTACCGCCACCTTCATGATCCTCGGCGACGTCTGCACGCGGGCGTGCAAGTACTGCGGTGTCGCCCACGGTCTTCCGACGGTGCTCGATACTGACGAACCGCGGCGCGTGGCCTCGACGGTCGCGAACATGGCGCTGGAGCACGTGGTGATCACGAGCGTCAATCGGGACGAACTGCCCGACGGCGGCGCCGGTATCTACGCGGAAACGATCACCGCCATCAAAAGGGCTGTTCCCGGCTGCTCGGTCGAAGTGCTCATCCCGGATTTCAAGGGCGACGAGGCCGCATTGCAAACCGTCGTCGATGCGCAGCCGGCCATCCTGGGTCACAACCTCGAAACCGTTGAACGCCTGCACCCCGACGTGCGGCCCGGGGGCCGATACTGGCGCTCGATCTCCTACCTGGGCGCTGTGAAGCGGCTCGATCCCGGGATGATCACCAAGACGGGCATCATCCTGGGCATGGGCGAAGAGCACGACGAGGTCAGGCAGGCGATGTCCGATCTGAGGGAGGCCGCTGTCGATGTGCTCACGCTCGGGCAGTACCTGCGCCCCTCGGTGATGCACATCCCGGTGGCGAGTTGGGTCACTCCGGACGAGTTTGCAGAGTACAAGCGTATTGGCGAAGACGAATTCGGGTTCAAGCATGTCGAGTCCGGACCGCTCGTGCGCTCCAGTTATCACGCCAGGGAGCAAGCTCGTGAGGTGGTGGCAGGGGGACCGGGGAAGATCCAGGCGGTTCTGGAAGCCGACATTCCCGCGCCGGCAGAGGTTCGGCTGAACCTCGTACAACTCGAGCTCGGCCGCCCCGGTCAAGCGGTCACGGGAGCCTGAGATGGCCGAGACGAAGACGAAAAAGAAGAGCATGCCCAAGAAAGACCAACTGTCGTTGCACGGTGTGAGCCCCGAGTTGGCGATCGATATGATGGGGGACATGCTGCTCTATCGGCGCTTCGAGGAAAAAGCCGAAGAGGCTTATGCGATTGGGAAGATCGGCGGCTTCTGCCACGTGCACATCGGACAGGAAGGCGCGGCCGCGGGCAGCATCAAGCCGTTGCGCGAAGACGACTACGTCATCAGCGCGTACCGCGAGCATACGCAGGCGATCGCGAAGGGGGTGCACCCCAACGCAGTGATGGCCGAGCTATTCGGTCGCGTCGACGGTGCGTCCGGTGGCAGGGGCGGATCCATGCACGTCTACGACAAGGACTGCCGGTTCATGGGCGGTCACGGCATCGTCGGCGGCCAGGTCCCGCTTGCGACCGGCATCGGCTGGAAGATCAAGTACAAAGACGAAGACACGGTCGTCATCGTCTACATGGGCGACGCGGCCGTGAACCAGGGCGGGTTCCACGAGGCCCTGAACATGGCTGCAGTGTGGGAGCTGCCGGCCATTTACGTGGTCGAGAACAACGGGTACGGAATGGGCACCGCGTTCAGCCGAGTGTCGAAGACCGACATGTCCGCGAAGCCGGTCCCGCATGGGGTGCCGGCGAGCCATGTGAACGGTCAAGACGTGCTCGCCACCTACGCGCATTTCCGTGAGCTGATCGCCGAGGTTCGCGGTGGCGGTGGTCCGCGTTTCGTGGATCTGCAGACATACCGGTTCCGCGGCCACTCGATGTCCGATCCCGTTTCCGGCACCTATCGCCCGACCGAGGAGGTCGAGCGCAACACAGCGGAAGAAGACCCCATTTCGATCTTGCGAGATCGGCTGATCGCTGGCGGACACCTCGATCAGGACGACCTCGAGGAGATGGACAAAGAGGCCCGCCAGATCGCACAAGACGCTGTCGACTTCGCGGACGCTTCTCCTTTCCCCGAGCCCTCGACGCTGTACGACAATGTTTGGGCGGAGATCAACGAGCACGGACGCCTCTTCTTCGACGGAAGGGAACGCCCATAATGGCTGTCATCACCTACCGTGAGGCGCTCAACGAAGCGCTACGCGAAGAGATGGAACGCGATCCGGACGTCTTCCTCATGGGCGAGGACGTTGCTGAGTACGACGGCGCGTACAAGATTTCGAAAGGCCTGCTCGAGGAGTTCGGAGACAAGCGCGTTGTCGACTCCCCCATCAGCGAGTTGGGCTTCACCGGACTCTGTGTGGGCGCTTCGATGGCAGGACTGCGGCCCGTCGTAGAGTTCATGACCTTCAACTTCGCGTTCCTCGCGATCGATCAGGTCATCAACAACGCGACGAAGATGTACTACATGTCGGACGGGCAGTTTCCGATGCCGATCGTCTTCCGGGGACCGACGGGCGCGGCGCTGCAGTTGTCCGCGCAGCACTCGCAGGCGTGCGAGACGTATTACTCGCACGCTCCGGGGTGCAAGGTCGTTACGCCGGCCACGCCCGCGGACGCAAAAGGGTTGCTGAAGGCCTCGATCCGCGACAATGACCCGGTAGCCTTCATGGAAGGCGAGACGCTCTACAACTTCATGGGTGAGGTCCCCGAGGACGACGACTACGTCATCCCGCTGGGCGTGGCCGATCTGAAGAACGAGGGCTCGGACGTCTCGATCATCACGCACGGCAAGATGGTGCACGTGGCGCTCCAGGCCGCCGCCAAGCTCGACAAGGACAATATCGGCGCGGACGTGCTGGATCTGCGCACGATCCGCCCACTCGACATGGACGCGATTCTGAAGACCGTGAAGAAGACGAACCGCGTCGTTTACCTCGAGGAAGGTTGGCCGTACGCTGGAACCGGGGCGCAGATTGTCTCGATGATCCAGGAAGAGGCCTTCGACCACCTGGACGCGCCGATCCTGCGTGTGACGCAGGCCGACATCCCGATGCCGTACGCCAAGAACCTCGAGATCCTGGCTAAGCCCTCCGCGGACCGGGTCATCGAGGCATGCAACAAGGTGCTCTACCGATGATCGCCTCCGGACACGGCCCGAGTGGCCGAGGACGACTCTAGATATGGCGACCAAAGTCCACATGGAGGCGCTTTCTCCGACGATGGAGGAAGGACAGCTCGTGCAGTGGCTCAAGGGTGAGGGCGACGCCATCGCGAACGGTGATCTGCTCGCCGAGATCGAGACGGACAAGGCCACGATGGAGTTGGTCGCGCGCGGCGAGGGCCTGCTTCGCAAGATATTCCTCGACGCGGGTGGCATCGCGGAGGTCGGCTCGGTCATCGCTGTCATCGCGGCGGCGGACGAGGACATCTCGGGGATAGAGGGTGTGACCGGTGGTGCTGCCGCAGCCGCGCCGGCTGACGAGGCCTCCGCGCCCACCGCGCCGGAGCCCGCCCCGCAAGCGGTTTCCGCGCCTCCGGCCGTGCCGCCCCCTGAGACTTCGGCCCCCGCCGTCGTCCCTGCGGCTTCCCCGGCACCTGGTGGCCGAATCAAAGCGTCTCCACTGGCTCGTCGCCTCGCCGAGGAGATGGGGGTGGACATCACGCGCGTCTCCGGCTCGGGCCCGGGCGGCCGAGTGGTCAAGCGCGACGTCGAAACCGCGAAGGCAGCCGGCGTCGCGGCTCCGGTGGCCGCTCCGGCCACGTGGGCTTCGGACGGCGCCGAGTACGAAGACGTCCCCACCTCGCAGATGCGAAAGGCGATCGCGAAACGGCTCGTCACCTCGATCGGGCCGGTGCCCACCTTCTACCTCACCGTCGACGTGGACATGGGCCGCGTGATGGAGGCCAGGAAGAGCATCAACACGATGCTCGAGAAGGACGGCATGAGAATCTCCATCAACGACATCCTGCTGAAGGCGATCGCCGCCGCGCTGCGTCAGCATCCGAACTGCAACGCGCAGTGGCATGATGGCTTCGTTCGCCGGTTCAGTTCGGTGCACCTGGGCGTCGCGGTCGCGATCGAGGACGGTCTCATCACGCCCGTCGTCAAGAACGCCCACGCCAAAGGCATCGCGCAGATCAGCGCCGAGGTTCGTGAACTCGCGGGCCGGGCTCGCGACAAGAAGCTCCTGCCCGACGAGTACACGGGCTCGACGTTCACCGTCTCGAATCTCGGCATGCTGGGCATCCGTGAATTCACGGCGATCATCAACCCGCCCGAGGCCGGCATCCTGGCGGTCGGCGGCATCGTGGAGACGCCCGTCGTGGTCGACGGTCAGGTAACGGTGCGGCCGCGCATGCGGATCACGATGAGCTGCGATCACCGCGTGATCGACGGAGCACAGGGCGCGCGCTTCCTTCAGACGCTGCAAGGCATGCTCGAGGAACCGACGGCGATCCTGTTATAGAAGGGCGGTGGCCGTGCGTCTCAGGGGAGACGCCAGGAGTCACGGACAAGAAGAGGCCCCGACCGGTGATCCGGTCGGGGCCTCTTGCAGTCCAGTACGAACTGTCCCGCTCAGGTCAGTTGCTGGCACTCCACGGCGGGACCACCTCATTCGTGCGCGCATAAGCGATGAGCTGACCGAGGTGCTCATGCATGTCGGCCATCGCGAGCGCGATGTTGGCGCTCGTCACCATCGCCGTGCCGAAGTAGCTCGAGTCGGACATGCGCTTGGCGTCGTCCATGTCTCGGACCACGCCCGCCAGGTAGTCGAACGAGGCCTCGAGTCCGGCGATCATGTTGGCTTGGGAAAGCGCCGCGGCTCGTGCCAGCTCGGGCTCGAATCCTGCCGCCGCGCCTGGCCCTGGCCCCGCACCCCATAGACCCGGAAAGAGGTTGGCCTCGGCGATCGCGAGGCCGAGCACCTCGCGCACCGATCGCACGCCCTCCATGGGCCGCCAGTCGTAGTCCGACTCGGCGAACGCGCCCGCCAGGCCGGTCCACTTGTCCTTCATGGTTTCGATGTCGGCTACCCGCATGTCCTGCATCGACTGCACCTGCGCCGACGTCGCCGTTGGCAAGGTGAGCATCACCGCCAGCGCCACCACACTCCACACAGATTTTCTTGCTATCATCCTTCTCTCCTATTCGGATTCCGATCTCGTATTCAGCCCTCAAACAACATCAGTCTACGCCCCTCGCCGGGAAAGGTGACCACACTCGAACCACGCCAAACGGGCGGTGAGCGGTGGTCTCGGATCGGTGAATGGACAATCGAGCGGCCCAATGGTCCTTTTGGCCGGTACGCCGAGCCGGGCTCGCGGTCCAAGCGGATGACACCGTAGTTTTCCCGTCCGTTGTCAGTGGGATGTATCCCTTGCAGCACGAGGTCTTCAGATGTTCGAGCGCACACTACTCCGTCGGGCCGCCTGGTGCCTGGTGACAGTCGCCCTGGCCGCCCCGACACTGGCGTTCGCCCAGTCGAACGACAGCAGCATCAAGAAGGTCGCCCTGGAGATGTACCTCGATCAGGAGACCGTCTCGAACCCACGCATTGCGCCCGACGGCCAGCGCATCGTCTACACGCGCGGATGGATCGACAAGATGAACGACCGCCGCGCGTCGTCCATCTGGATCATGAACGCGGACGGCACCAGAAATCACTTCTTGGTGGACGGTTCCGGCCCGACGTGGTCGCCCGATGGCACGAGGATCGCGTTCACGGCCGACGGGGAGCCGGAAGGTTCACAGATCTTCGTGCGTTGGATGGACGACGAGGGGGCGACGACTCAAATCACCCGCCTCGAAAAGAGTCCCTCGAGCATCGCGTGGTCACCTGACGGCAATACCATTTCCTTCACGATGAACGTGGACGTGGAGCCCTCGTGGACGGTGGACCCCCCTGGGCGACCCGAGGGTGCGACCTGGACGGCGGCTCCGAAAGTCGTGACGCGGGCCGACTATCGTCAGGACCGGGTGGGATTCGTGGACGATGGATGGCGGCACATCTTCGTGGTTCCCGCGGAAGGCGGCACGCCCCGTCAACTCACGGACGGCGAGTGGAATCACTCGGCCGGGGCCTGGACCTCCGACGGCGCAGAGCTGCTCTTCTCGTCGCTGAGGACGGAGGACGCGGAGTTCTCCTACCGGGAGTCCGAGATCTATTCGGTGGACGTGGGCACGGAGGCGATCACGCAGCTCACGCAGCGCGCCGGTACGGACACCGGCGCCGAGCCCTCCCCGAGCGGCGAGTTGATCGCGTACCGGGGCTCTGACGCACACAACGACACCTACCGCAATCTCGGCGTCTATCTGATGAACCGAGACGGGTCCGATCCGCGCTTGATTTCCGGTGATTTCGACCGGCAGATCTCTGGCCGGATGCAGTGGGCCGCGGATGGATCCGGTCTCTACTTCACCACCAATGAGGCGGGTTCGCGAAACCTGAACTTCTTGAGTCTGGACGGTGGAGTGCGGCAAGTGACCGAGGGTCGGCACTTACTGGTCACCACTTCATTCACCGACGACGGGATTGCGGTGGGCACGCTCACGAGCCCACATGCCCCGGGCGATGTGGTCACCTTCGATCTGAACCGGCCCGCCATGGTGACTCAGCTCACGCATGTGAACGACGACATCTTCACGGGCGTAACCATGGGAGATCTCGAGGAGTTCTGGTACAAATCGACCGACGATCTCGACATCCAAGGCTGGATCATTAAACCGCCGGACTTCGACGCCTCGAAGAAGTACCCGATGATCCTGACCATCCATGGCGGACCCCACTCGATGTATACCACGGGGTTCAACTTCGGATGGCAGGATCACGCGGCGAACGGCTACGTCGTCGTCTACACGAATCCTCGCGGCAGCACGGGGTACGGAAGCGCCTTCGCGAACGAGATCAAGAACGCATATCCGGGCAAGGACTTCGACGACCTGATGAACGGCGTCGACGAAGTAATCTCCCGGGGCTACGTCGACGACCAGAACCTATTCGTGTACGGATGCTCGGGTGGCGGTGTGCTCACGTCGTGGATCGTGGGACACACCGATCGCTTCGCTGCGGCTTCCGCGAACTGCCCGGTGACGAACTGGCTCTCGTTCGTGGGGACGACCGACGGCATCGGTTGGTACAACAATTTCGAGACCTTCCCCTGGGAGGACCCGAGCGAGCACCTGCGGCGTTCGTCGTTGATGTACGTTGGCAACGTCACGACGCCCACCATGCTCATGACCGGTGAAAACGACTTGCGCACGCCCATGCCGCAGACGGAGGAGTTCTATGCTGCGCTCAAGGTGGTGGGGGTCGAGAGCGCCATGATCCGATTCAAGAACGAGTGGCACGGAACGTCCCGCACGCCGTCGAACTTCCTACGTACGCAGCTATTTCTGCGTGAGTGGTTCAAGCGCTATTCGCGGCAACCCAGCATCACTGACTGATGCGTCGAGGTCGTCGATCGCAGGCGGAGGGCCGGTGCGCTGGCACCGGCCCTCTCTGACTTCAGTCGGACTTCAAGGCCCGCATTGGCTCCGCGGCGGCGGCCCTCCGGGCAGGCAAGTAGACTGCCATCGCCGCCACGCCGACCAAAAGGAGCGGCACGTCGATGACCGCCACCGGGTCGATCGCCTGCACGTTGTAGAGCAGGCCCTTGATCAGCTGAGACGCACCGAATGCGCCAACGAGCCCGATCATGGTCCCGGCAATGGCCAGTCTCATGCCCTCGCTGAGCACGAGCGTCAGGACCGATTTGCGATCCGCGCCCAAGGCGACGCGGATTCCGATCTCGCGTCTGCGCTGCGATACCGAGTAGGCCATCACGCCGTAGATACCGACGGCTGCGAGCGCGAGTAGGCCGAACAATCCGAGCACCGAGCCGCGTGGGCAGGAGCGCGATGCCCATGTGGTCCTCCATGGTGCGCACGTCGTAGACGGGCATGTCGGGATCCGCGGAGCGAATGATGTTCTGCATCTGCCGGAGGACCGCCTGCGGATCGGTGGGCGTGCGTGCGACGACCACCATGTCGGAGCGGAATCGTGCGTGGTACGACAGGTACATGAACTCCTTGGGGTCCTCGCCGCGACTCGTGTACTTGCCCGTTTCCACGACCCCGATCACGGTGCGCTCGGGCCCCCGTGTTTGTACGGTCTTGCCCAGGGCGGACTCGCCGGGCCAGAACCGGTCCGCGAAGCGCTTGTTCACTACGATGACGGGCGGGCCTGTCGGCGTCGTCGGCGCGGGTATACGTACGGCCCTCCACGAGATCGATGCCCATCGTCTCCAGGTATCCCTCGCCAACGTATACGTAGTGGATGTTGCGCGGCTCGTTTTCTCCGAAGTCGTAGCCGGGAATGGTGACGCCGGTGTCACTGGAGCCCAGCCCCAGCGGCAACTGCCCCGTGAGCCCCACGTGGGACACCTCTGGAAGCGCGCCGATCTCCTCCGTGATTCGGTTCAGGAAATCACGAGCTCGGACCTCCTCGTAGCCCTGCAGACCGGGGTCCAGCGAAGCCATGACGATGTTCTTGGGCTCGTCGAATCCCGGGTCGATCTCAGTCGCGCCCTGCAGACTCCGCAAGAAGAGGCCCGAGCTGATCAAGAGCAGCAGCGACAACGCCATCTGCAGGACGACCAGGGCGCTACTCACCCGGGACCGACCGCTACCCTCGCTGGCCTCGCCCTTTACCGCGGAGACCGTCTCGGGACGAGACGCCTGCAATGCCGGCAGCATCCCGAAAAAGACTCCAGCCGCCACGGAGACCGCCAGGGTGAACCAGAGCACCGTGCTGTCGATCTCCACATTGAACACCCAAAGGGCCGTCGATTGGTAAGCGCACGTTGGCCAAGAGGCTGGTCGTGAAGCTCGCGAGACCGAGCCCTGCCAGGCCGCTGAACATCAAGCTCTCCGTCAGCAACTGCTGAAGGATGCGGCGGCGACCCGCGCCGAGGCTGAGCCGAATGCTCATCTCGCGACGTCGATCGCGCGCGCGCGCCAGGAAGAGATTCGCGACGTTGACGCAAGCGATCAGCAGCAGCAGTCCGACGACTGCCATGATTACGGCGCTCATCCCTATCTGGGCGGCCGCGAAGTTTGGATGAATGCCGGCCTCATTCTGCGGCACCATTCTCGTGCCGGTCTGGCGCGTGTAGTGGTCCGGATACTCCTCACGGAGCTGAAGGAGTATCGACTCGAAGACCTGCTGCGCCCGCTCCAGCGTTTGTCCGTCACGTAAACGCCCGATCGCGTTCATGTTGTTATTGCCGCGCGATTCGATGCGGTTGCTGCCCGGCTCGATCTCGCGCTGCATCATGAGCGGCACGTAAATGGGAACTGCCGCGTAGGTGACGGGACCGGCGAAGTCGGGCGGCGCTATGCCCTCGATCTCGAATGCGTGGCCGTTGAGCCGGAGCGTCGAGCCGACGACCCCGGGGTCCTCCCCAAAACGGGTCTGCCAGAAAGCGTGACCCAGAATCGCAACCGCGTGTGCTCCGGGGTCACGATCTTCCTCCCCGGGGATGAAGGCGCGCCCGAGCATCGGCTCGGCGCCATAGGTCTGGAAAAAATTCGCGCTCACCGCCATGCCCATGATGCGCTCGCTGCGTCCGTCCGCGGAGAGTGATACATCGGTGAAGTAGTAGGCCGCGACACTCTCGAAGACCTCGCTCGAACGGTCGCGAATGTCTTGGAAGTGCGGAATGGAGTTGGAGCCGAACGCGATGCCTGGGTACTCGCGATAGAGCTGCACGAGCTCTTCCGGAGCCTCGGCACCGGGTAGGGGGCGCAGGAGAAGGCCGTGGACAGCCGAGAACGTTGCGGCATTCAGTCCGATTCCCAAAGCGAGCGTGGTCACGGCAGCCACTGTGAACATCGGATTCTTGATCAGCATGCGTGCGCTGAACTGCAGATCGCGCAGGAAATCACCCATGATCCTCTCCACCCCTCTATTTTGATCGATTGGTTGTTGAGCTAGCGGGACCGAAGTCAGGAAGTCCCTAAACAGGAAAAGCACGAGTCGCAGTCCGCCCCACGTCCCCGCAAAGGGTTACTCGCCGCGGCGGTCGTCGAACGCCTGCAGCAAGTCATCGGCGTACCGGTCCCGGAACGACCGCGGATACAGGCCGAGCAGCCGGCGGTAGAACGAACGGGGAATGTCCCGGTCGGGCGTCATGTGCCGAGCCGCTCCTGGGCCACGGCGACCGCCCGCAGAAGCCGCGTCGACTCCGCGCGCAGAGCTGCGCTGCCGAGCGGAGTCATCGCGTAGTAACGGCGGCGTTGAGCGTGCAGGCCCTGCTCGCCGGGATTCTCCGCTTCTTCGATCAGAGCCGAGCCGAGCATCCTCCGCAGCGTGCCGTACAGCGTGCCCGGACCCATGACGATGCGTCCTTCAGTGAGCTCTTCGACCTCCTGGGCCACTCCGTATCCGTGCCTCGGGCCGCCTGCCAGCGCCACGAGCATATGGAAGGCCGTGGGCGTAAGTGGCAACAGTTTGTCGAGCTCGGATCCGTCGGTCATCGAGTCATCCCCGGATGCATCCGTTTACGATATATATCGCTTACAGATGTATGCTGATTCGGGTTTCAGACTCGACTCGGAGGGTGCCCTGTCACGATGGCAGCCCTACGACGGGGGAGCCCTCGCTGATTCAGTTGGGCGACCGGCCGGCGCGTCGCTATTCTACGCGACCTGCCAACGACTTCCACAGCGAACCGCCTTGCACTCCCACCGACTCCTCACGCTCCTCGGGATCTCGACATTCGCGTTTTCCGCCGCCGGGTGTGGCGGTGGCCCGTCCACCACGTCGGATCCCCCCGTCGACTCCGACGCCACGGCCAAGAACGCAGAAACGCACAACTCAGCGCCCTACGTCGTACTCGTCTCGTTCGACGCATTCCGATGGGACTACCAGGACACCTACGCGACACCGAACTTTGATCGCGTCGCGGCTGCCGGGGTTCGCGCCGAGCGCCTCACGCCGGTTTTCCCGACGAAGACCTTCCCTTCCCACTATACCATCGCGACGGGCATGTACGCGGAGAACCACGGCTTGGTCGGGAACACGTTCTGGGCGCCGGACAAGAATGCGTGGTACACGATCGGGAATCGAACGGCCGTCGAAGACGCCGGCTTCTATCGAGGGGAACCGATCTGGGTGACGGCCGAGCGGCAGGGCATGATTTCCGCCTCGTTCTTCTTCGTGGGTTCGGAAGCGGCGGTCGGGGGTGTGCAGCCTACGTACTGGCACCGATTCGATGCCTCGATCTCCAATCGCGCCCGTGTGGATGGAGTGATCGAGTGGCTCGCGATGCCGCTCGAGAATCGGCCGCACATGATCACCTTGTACTTCGAGGCAGTCGACAACGCCGGTCACAATTCAGGCCCAGGCAGCGCCGGCGTCGGAACGGCGGTCGCCAGCCTGGATGCTGAACTGGGTCGCTTGCTCGATCGGATCGAGGCCCTGCCCCACGGCAATCAAGTTTTTGTCGTATTGGTTTCGGATCACGGGATGATGGACCAAACGGCCAGCAAAGCTGATGTGCTCGATATGGATCTGTTCCCCGGCGTCCGCTTGGGCGCCTCCGGTCCGTACGCCACGCTCTATGTGGACGAAGGAGGCGCCGAACGGGCGACTGCGGTGCGAGACTCGATCGCGACCATGATGCCCGAGAACGGTGTGTATCTGCGAGCGGATGTGCCCGAACGGCTCCACTACAGTGCCGATCCACGCATCGGGGACATCGTGATCGTCGCTGCGGCAGGAAGAGGGGTCGTGACCCCGGATCGCGTGCCGCAGAGCGACGGCTACAACCATGGATGGGACAACGGTTTCCTCGACATGAGCGGGATCTTTCTGGCTCGAGGCCCCGGTATCGCGGGGGGTCAGAGGATCGACGCCTTCGAGTCGATCCACATTTACCCGCTGCTGGCGCATGTCTTGGGGCTGACGCCCAACCCGGATGTGGACGGGCGCCTCGAGGTTTTGCAGCCGATCCTCGGGAACTAACCGGCCACCTCCTGGGACAACGCGAGCGCTGACACGTAATCCGCGTTGTCGTGCGAGAGGTAGTGGTCTCCCTGGACGGCTGAACAGCTCGGACAACAGTTGGCCCAGTAGTCGCCGGCGTCGGTGGCACGATGTTGGACCGACGCCGGGATCGGGGCCGGCGGTCGCCGGTCCCCGTGCCCTCCGCCTCCTGGCCAGACGAACGCCACCATCCCGGACCCGCAACGCCAGCAGTCGTGGGCAACGGAGTAGTAGGGCGGACTCGCGGGCAAACGGAGACCGAGCCGCTTGGCGATCGCGAGCGCCCTGCCCTGAATCTCGCTCAGGGCCCGTGTAGCCGACTCATCGCGCTTGGCGCAAGCGGGGCACGCAAAAGGCTGTAACCCGTCCTGCGACAACAACCACCAGTACGGTCGATCCAGCACATCGACGGCGAGCAGCTCCATCCATGGCACGCTCAGGCGCTCTGCCTTTTGTGATCCCACGGCGTGCGTCACCAAGATTTCGACCGCCACCGCCGCATCCGTGCCGCGAAAGAGCACGACGTCCGCGATCGAGCCGTCCTCCAGTCGGACCTCGGCCGCGGCGTGTGTGATGTCGTGGGGCACGTCCTGGACAATGCCGCCGTCGCATCCGTATCTCGGGCATGGGCGTGACATACACGGCTGCGGCCCCGCGCCGTCCTTCCACTCTTCGATGACTTGGAGTATCTGGTGCTTCGCCGCGCGATGAAGCGTGCTTTCCGTGGAGCAACCGTCGCCGCCTCCATGGGCGAAGTGCGGACGGCGCAGCTTGCCGCTGCGCAAAACGACCTTGGCGCCGCAGCCAGGACACCTGTAGTGGCGACCCTCCCGCGCTTGATGCGGCCGAACCAGGGAGCCGTCGGCGGAGAAAGCAATCGGAACCGCAAGCGCGTGACGCGCTACGCTGTCACTCACCTTGTAGGAAGACACCACTTTCCTCGACGCTGAACGCTCTCGTTTGGGCGTTGATCTATCGAGATCCGGCCGCCCGAAGCGCTACTCTTCCCCAGACTTACCTTCTTTGAAGAGAAAATCAGTCGTATCAACGGCGTCCAGACGATCAACCTCCTCGACGAGATCAGCGTAGTTGGCAGGCTGACGACGGAAGGCCTGGCCGCCTGGCGTGCGATAGATTTGACCAGCCTCTCGTCCCATCGACTCCCACTCCGTTTGGGAGAGCGCCCCTCGCAGCCAAAGCCGTAACAACTTCAGGTACTGGTTGGATGCCGCCCGACAAAGGAAAGCGAAACGCACGGCCTCCGTCTCATCTAGCGACTCTGCATCGTAGAGCCCACGGCTGAATATGTCTGCGAGTTTTGCGTTGTCCGCGATCGCTAGGTTGATCTCGTTGAAGCCCGATAAAGCGCTGTCATACGTGGCTGCAGCCGCGGCCGCGACGTTTTGTCGAACCTGGGCCGCCAAATAGGCCAGAGTCCAAGAACCGCAGTTGCTCCAAGAATCTCACCGATCGCAGATGTTGCATCCCAGTTCACTAGGCCTCCGCGCGTGCCAACGTCTTGCGTTCATGCTTTAGGGGCCAGCATGCCGATCCGAAGCGCGAGCCGCAAGGCGAGTGCTTCGGGCCTACAGACGCCTTCCGCCACGGCAGCGATCGCGTGTCAGCGGCTTCCCCTTAGGGCGAGGGAGGGCCTGGCGACTTGCCATGCCGGGCGCGCGCGCCGCCCACAGCGTGCGCCAGCAGGATCCGTTGAGGGTTGGAGATGCGGTGTTCCTGAAGGGAGTCGACGGCCAGCAGCTCGCATCCCTCGACCCAGTCGTCTTCGATGGTGCGCTCGTCGTGGAACCGGACCGCTTCTGCGAGATAGACGAGCTGCAAGAAGTCCGGGTTTGGGTAGGCATAGCCTTCGGGGACAGCGCTCGTGATGTGGAAGTGGCCCACCGCGAGGACCGAGAGGTCGCCGACGCTCCAGCACGTTTCCTCGAGCACCTCACGACGGACGGTGTCGGCCAGTGACTCACCGTTTCGGCGCCGGCCGCGGGGCACAATGTGTTCGTCACCCGTTGGTGCCGCGATCTACCAGCCGCCGCCCCCACCCCCCCCGAAACCGCCGCCGCTGAAGCCTCCGCCTCCACTGAAGCCGCCCCCGCTAAAGCCGGAGCCGCCGCTCGAGCGTGGTCCCGTGCTCATCGAGTGGGCCGCGGTGGACGACATCACGCTCATGCTGTCCACCAGATAGATCGTCCGGAATCGCCCGTCCCAAGTGCCCGAGTACCGGTCTGGCGGCTCCGTATAGAGACTCTCGAAGGCCGCGGCCCACTTCTTCTCCACCCCGAAAGCCATGGCATACGGCAAGAACTCCTCGAACATCTCGGGGGTTTTCACCATGCGTTCGGAGCGATCCGATTCCACGCGATCGAGGAACTCCTCGAAGCCGAGTACACGCTCGAGCACCCGTGTGCCCCTTACCGTCCGCGCTGGCATGATGAGGCCGAAAAGCAGTACCGGAAGCGCACAGCCGACCACGGTAATGACGACCGTGGCCATGGGTGCTTGCAGCCACCGCGCCAGTGGAATCCCCAACGCGAGGCTGATCACCAGCACGGTGAGGCCGAACACTGTGTAGAACCCCTTGGTCTTGTCGGGACGGTGATGGTAGTAGTGGCGTTGCATCAGTTCGCTGTAGATGTCGGTCTGGATCTGCGGAAGATGCTCATAGAACTCGTGCTGAAGCTCCGAGAGCAAGGTCGACTCGGCTGATCCGAAGATGCCACGGAGGGTTTCCCGCTCGTGGCCCTTGAGATCGTCCCAGGTCGATGCATCTCGGAGGCGCACGATGCGGAAGTCGTTCTTGCCGAACCACTTGGCGAAGCCCTGTTTCTCGACCTCTTCGATCTTCACGTAGCCGCGCACCGCGAGATCGACGAAGCCTGCGGTGATGTCGCGCATGTCCGAACGGTTGTCGATGAGTGTCCCTGCCTCTGCCGGTGTGAGACCGTCGGGCACGTCATATCGAGGCGAAATCGGTCGCTTGGTAGGATCCCTGCCAGGCGCGGACCACAGTCGCCACATGACGCCGAGGCTGATGAAGGGCAACAGCAGGAGCCAGTTGGCTTTGAAGAAGAGCCGGAGATTGCTCAGCGGCCCCGGGCGGGAAACGACACCCGGGTTCCAGGCGACCGCCACCGTAAGGCCCTCTCGATAACTGAGGGGCCGCACCGACTCGAAATAGAATCCATCTTCTAATTCAGTGACGCTGGCCCCGTTCTCTGCGGCACCGTAGCCCCCGGTCCAGGAGGCGGTTCGCAGTCCATCCAGGTTCCCTGGCGGCACGATTCTGGCGGTCGCGACGCGAATGGGCATCTCCCACTCGTGCCCGGTGACGTTCCAGTAGAGTTCCTCGTACTCATCCCAGTATTTGAGGCCATTCGGCACGCGGTATCGGATGACGACGGTCCGTACCGCGTCACTCGCGCCCGGTACTCGGATCCGCAGCTTGCGATAGTGTCGCTCTCGGGACACGCGGTACTCGTACTGCTCGCCATCTGGCCCGGTGACGGACAGGTCGTCCAGCCAGAGTCGATAGGAAAAACCCTGGGGAGTGCGGTACTCGGTCGGAATGAGTCGGAACATGCCGTTCCAAGTCCCCTGAAACCGCACCCGGATCTCCTCTCGCACTTCGATCCAGCCGCTCTCTTCCACCTGGACGGTCGCGTCGAACCGTTCGATGAGCAGGCTTTCGTTGCGCGGCAGCCGAGTGGGGTAGTAGCGATGCAGCGGCGAGAACGATGGCCAGCCAGGCGAAGCCCAGGGCGGCCCGCGAGCTCCTCGAGGAGGAGCCACCGCGGTCAGCCCACCGCCTAAGAGTCATCGCTGAAGCTTACTCTCGGCAATTCCTTTTCCGCCTCGGTCGCCTCGAAGAACTCGCGCTCGTTGAAGCCCAACGATCGAGCGATGAGCACGCTCGGGAAGGTCTGAGCCGGGGTGTTGAAGTCGCGAACGACCGCGTTGTAGTACCCGCGCGCTTGCGCCAGCTGCTGCCCGAGCTCGCTCAGCGTGCCCTGGAGCTCTTGGAAGCCACCCGCGGCCTTGAAGATCGGGATAGGCCTCAGCCAGGGCGAAGAGCGACTTCAGGGCTCCAGAGAGCGCCCCTTCCGCTTCAGCCTTGGCGCCGGGTCCTTGAGCCGACATCGCGTTCGAGCGCGCGGCCACGACCGCTTCGAGAGTTTCCCTTTCGTGGCTGGCGTAGCCCTTCACGGTCTCGACAGCGTTGGGGATCAGGTCGTACCGGCGCTTCAGCTGTACGTCGATGTCCGCCCAGGCCGCGTCCCCTGTTTCTCGGAGCCGCACGAGTGAGTTGTAGATCACGATCGTTACTGCGACGATCACGCCGATGACCCCCAGTTCCAACATTGTGCACCTCCGGTCAAGCGCTGCGTACCCATCGTCCGCACCGCAGACGATCATATGCCGGCGGCCCGCGCGCGAGCAAAGCGACCGGTCGAGACGTCTACTCTGCTACGAATTGCAACGGCCAGCGCTTCAGCCGGGCACGGCTCACCTTTACCCTCCGAGCCGGCTGGTCTAGACTTCGGGACTCGGCTTCAGAGCCTTCTACACAGAGAGGAACAGCGTGGCTGGCGACAACGTGGGACGCTTCGATCTCATCGTCATCGGGAGTGGTCCGGGGGGCTATGTAGCAGCGATTCGGGCTGCACAACTCGGGATGAAGGCGGCCTGTGTGGAGGCAGAAGCGCTCGGCGGCGTCTGCCTCAACATCGGGTGTATTCCGACCAAAGCGATGCTCTCGAGTGCGTTCCTGGTCAACGAAATGAAGGACGCTGAGAAGCACGGCATCATTGCGAAGGACGTGACGTTCGACCTCGCTCCCGCGCAAGCGCGCAGCCGACGCGTGGCGGAGCAAATGGCCAAGGGCATCGGCCACCTCTTCAAGAAGAACAAGGTCACGCACTTCCCGGGTTATGGTCGCACGCTGGGCGCCGGAAAGGTGGAAGTGGAAGCCGCGGACGGTTCCAAGACGGTCGTCGAGGCCGACAACATCATCATCGCCACGGGGTCGCGCCCCCGGGACCTGCCGGTGCTCCAGATCGACGAAGACCGCATCTGGTCCTCGACGGGCGCACTCATGCAGTCGAAGGCCCCTGAGTCGTTGCTCATCGTCGGCGGGGGCGCGATCGGCATGGAGTTCGCCGACGTATACGACTCCTACGGCAGCAAGGTCACCGTGGTGGAGGCGCTCGATCGCATTCTTCCGCTCGAAGACGCCGAGATCTCGAAGTTCATGGAGCGGACGTACAAGAAACGCGGCATGGATATCCACACTGGGGCGTTCTTTCAAGAGGCCGAGATCGGGAAGAAGGGCGTCACGGTCACGTTCAAGGACAAAAAGGGCGAACTGCAGACGCTCGAGGTCGACTACGTGCTCTCCGCCGTCGGGCGAGTACCGAACTCGGAGGACGTCGGCTTGGCCGCCGCCGGGGTGAAGGCCGACGAGCGGGGGTTCATCGTCGTCGACGAGCATCTGAAGACCAACGTGCCGGGCGTCTATGCCATCGGCGACGTGGCGGGACGCCAGCTTCTCGCGCACAAGGCGAGTCATGAAGGCATCGTCTGCGTCGAACACATCATGGGCCAGGGTCACGGGACCGTGGACTACGGCAATGTGCCCAACTGCACGTATTGCCATCCCGAGGTAGCCTCTGTGGGGCTCACCGAGGAGCAAGCCAAGGAGCAGGGATACGACGTTTCGGTCGGCAAATTCCCCTGGGTCGCCGTGGGTCGCGCGGTCGCTTCCGGCCACGCCGAGGGCTTCGTCAAAGTCATCCGCGACAACAAGTACTCCGAGATTCTGGGTGCCCACATCGTGGGACCCCACGCGACGGAGCTCATCGCCGAGTTCGTCATAGGCCGTCATCTGGAGTCCACGGTCGAGGAACTCGAGAAGGCCATGCACCCGCATCCGACCCTGTCCGAAGGCGTGGCCGAAGGAGCACTGGCGGCGCTCGGCAGGCCCATCCACATCTAGTTGCCGTGACCCGCGCCGAACCCCCCTCCCGCGCCGAGACCGGCGATGCGGTTCAGCGCGATTGGAGTGACGACGAAGAGCGAGCCCTCCGGCTCTGGATTTCGCTCGCGCGTTGCTATTCGACGTTCGCCAAGGCGATCGCCGTCAAGGTGCAGGAGTACGACCTCACGACGCCACAATTTGGGGTGCTGGAGGCTCTCTTCCATCTCGGACCGCTCTCGTTGGGCGAGTTGGCCGACAAGCTGCTCGTAACCGGGGGCAACGTGACCTACGTCATGGACCGCCTCGAAGAGCAGGGGTTGGTCTTCCGGGAGCGTTCGCCCGAGGACCGCCGAGTGATTCAGGCGAAGCTGACCGCCGCGGGGCGAGCCAAGATCGTCGAGGTCTTCCCGGGTCACGCGGAGTATGTCGCCTCGGTCGCCCGGCACCTGGGGCAGGAGGAACAGGAGCAACTGCGGGTTCTCTTGAAGACGCTCGGCGTCGCGGTTCAGGAGAACGACCTGAGCTGAATGCGGGCGTCGGTGTGGGGCGCGACTCCGCCGATCTTCCCGCTAGGTAGCCGGAGCGCCCTCGCGCGGACCGACCTCGAGGTCGATCTCGATGCCGCGGCTCAACAGAATCCGGACGAGTGCCTCCCCAATCTTGTTGTTGGGGGTCGATGCTCCGGCGGTGATCCCGAGCGCGAACGGTCCTTCGGGCAGCCAACCTTCGTCGACAATCTCAGGCGCGCTCGGGCTCAACCCGACCTTGTGCCGAATCGTTCCAGATTCCACGTCGATGCAGGCGGCGTCCTCGATGTGGTACGTCCGGGTGTGTTGCTCGCAAAGGTGGGCCAGATGGTTCGTATTCGAGGAATTGTAGCCGCCGATCACGAGCATGATGTCCGGCGCTTCCTCCATCATCTCGGCGACCGCGTCCTGGCGCTCCTGCGTCGCTGAGCAAATCGTTCCGAATGAACGGAAGTGTGTGGACGCATGCTCCTCCCCGAAGCGCTCCACCATGGTCTCGTGAATCTTCCATCCGATCGCGAGCGACTCGTTGGCCAGCATCGTCGTCTGGTTGGCCACACCGATGAAAGCGAGGTCGACGTCGGGATCGAAACCGGGTGACGCCTTGTTCTCGAAGTGCGCCATGAACTGCTTGCGCGACACCTTGTCGGGTGCGTCGGCAATGTAGTCGCGAAGGAGCCTCGATTCGTCCATGTCTCTGATGATGATGTACTTACCGCCCTCATACTTATTGACTTGCGACGCGGTCGCGCGGGACTCCTCGTGCGTGTCCTTGCCGTGGATCACTGCGGTAAAACCGTCTTTCGCGTAGCTGTCTACCCGCTTCCAAACGTGCAAAACCGAACCGCACGTCGTATCGACCAGCACGCACCCGATGTCGCTCAGCGTGGCGAAGCTGCTACGGGTCACGCCGAACGCTGGCATGACGGCGACGTCCTCCGGGGTGAGTACCGAGAAGTCGAAGCGGCCCGCCTCGTCGGGATATATGAACGAGATTCCCATCTCCGTCATGCGCTGATTCACATAAGGATTGTGGATGATCTCACCCACGAGAAAGATTCTCTTTTCCGGGAACTTGTGCACCGTTTCGTAGGCGTAGTCCACGGCCCGATCGACGCCGTAGCAGAAGCCGAACTCTTTGGCGAGCCTCACCGAGATGTCCCCGAACTGGTCGGAGAATCCGTTCGACCGAATCCGCTCGACCAACGCCGAGTCGTACTCGGAGTCGATGAGCGGCCTGAGCTCCTTTCTGAGCCCGAAGCCTTTGCGGAAGTATGTCTGCGCCATCTCGCGATCGCCGCCTGATCTCTCTCGGGCCGTTTAAGGGTCGGACTCCGCGATACCCGCACATTGGGAGCCAGGTCCCCAGTCGACTCGGAATCGGCTCGTACGGCACGCCAGCCACGGCTGTTGAACCCTGGAGGTCCTCAGGCGGGTAGTAGTGTGCATGAACGTGCTTGGCCGCCTGGCCCTCTTCTTCGTGATCGTCCCGATCATCGAGTTGATGCTGCTCATCCAGCTCAGCCAGCTCGTGGGACTCCTGCCTACCTTCGCGTTGGTCGTGGCAACCGGCATCGGCGGGGCTGCGTTGGCCCGAGCCGAAGGCCTGCGGGTGCTCTTTCAGTTCCAGAAGGAGTTGGGCGAAGGTCGGTTACCGGGCCAGGCGATGCTCGACGGGGCGTCCGTATTGGTTGGTGGCGCCTTCCTGCTGACACCGGGTGTACTTACCGATCTGCTCGGCTTCTCTCTGCTGTTCCCTCTGACGCGCAGGTGGATGCAGGCCCAGGTGAAAAAGCGGCTCGAGCGTCAGATCAAGGACGGTACGATTCGTGTCATGACGACGGGGCCGAGCTTCGGGTTCGGTGGATTCGGTGGGGTTGGCTTTGGAGCGACTCCCCGAGGCGGGTTTTCCGATGAGACGGCCGCGGCGGATGTTCAGCCCGGCCGCGGCGGCTTGGATCCCTCGAAAGGCATCGTGGTGGAACCGGAGGAGTAGCGCGCTCGAGCTACTCTTCCAGCAGGCTAGGCGTTTCTGAGGTCCAGGGTCGGCAGCATCCTCGCTGGCGTTCTGTGATGCGTCGCCTGTTCGTAGCCGTACGCCAATCGGATCAGCGTACCCTCGCTCCACGCCCGTCCGAAGAAGAGCATCCCGATTGGGAGGCCGCGCACGTATCCCATCGGCAGCGTGATGCTGGGGTAGCCCGAGATCGCTGCTGGGCTGGAGGCCCCCAGGCTCGACATGCCTCCGTTGATGAGGTCGGTCTTCCATGCGGCTCGCGTAGTCGGAGCCACGATCGCGTCCAGCCCGTGCTGCTCCATGAGGCGGTCGATGCCTTCCTCTTGAGATAGGCGCCTGGCGGTCTCCTTCACTTCCGCGTATGCCGGGTCCGTGAGCGGGCCCATTTCGTTCGCAGCGATCAGGAGCTCCTGGCCGAAATACGGCATTTCCCGATCGGCGTTCGCCTCGTTGAACGCGATGAGATCTTCGAGGGTGCGCAGGCCCAGGTCGGGCGACACCGTTGAGAAGTACTCCTTTAGGTCCGCCTTGAACTCGTACAGCATCATCTGGAAGGCCGGCGCGTTGTATTGCCCACGGTTGTCGAGGGTCGTCCCCTCGACAATGGTCGCGCCGGCCGCGGCCATGTCGACGATCGCTCGCTCCATCAGGTCGTCCCGATGGCGGTCCTGCCCGAAGTAGCTGCGCTCGATGCCGATCCGGGCTCCTCGCAGGCCGTCGGCGTCGAGGAATGCCGCGTAGTCGGTGCCCGCGAACCGAGCAGATGCCGCGCTCATGGCATCGCGCGGGTCGGGCCCGACGAGCGCGGTCAGCATCGCTGCCGCGTCCGCGACCGCGCGTACGATGGGACCTGCCGTGTCCTGCGTATGCGAAATGGGGATGATGCCCGAACGACTCACCAATCCCACGGTCGGCTTGAGCCCGACCACGCCGTTGATGGATGAAGGACAGACGATCGACCCGTTGGTCTCGGTGCCGATCGAGCCCGCACACAGGTTCGCGGAGGTAGCCGCGGCCGATCCGGCCGAGGACCCGCAGGGGTTCCGGTCCACCGCGTAGGCGTTCCCACACTGTCCGCCGCGACCGCTCCAGCCGGAGGTCGACTGGGTCGACCGGAAATTCGCCCACTCCGAAAGGTTGGCCTTCGCCAAGATGATCGCGCCCGCTGCGCGGAGGGTGGAAGCGACGTGACTGTCCAGGGCGGCGATGTGCCCCTCGAGCGCGTAGGAGCCAGCCGTCGTCATCATTTGGTCCGCGGTGTCGATATTGTCCTTGACCACGATCGGGATGCCGTGCAGCGGACCACGAATGGTGCCGGCTGCCCGTTCCTCGTCGAGGCGTCGTGCGATATCGAGGGCCTCGGGGTTCGTCTCGATAATCGACCGCAGTCGCGGACCCGCGCCGTCCACTGCGGAAATGCGGTCCAGGTAGAGTTGGGTGATCTCGACGGACGTGCGGCGACCCGACGACATGTCGTCCAGCAGGCCCGCAAAAGTTGCGTCCTCCAACTCGAACGCCTCCGTAGTCCACCAGGGGGCCGCGTCCGAGGGCGTTCCCGCCGGGGAGGAGGAGTCCTGCCCACAACTCGAGGCCCCCATCGTCAGGGCGGCCGCGGCACCCAGTCCACCCACCTTTACGAACTCGCGGCGGTCCAGCGTCGCATCCCGGCGGCCTCGTTTCTTATCCATGCTCGTCTCCTGGCGGTCCTGGAAGGCTGAACAGTGCGTCGCGCGCGCGTGTCCGAGCAAGCTCATACGCCTGCATCTGGGCAAGGATCTAGGGTTGCGGATAAATTCCGAACCCCGCTACTCACTCCTCGGGATCGCAATGAGTCATGACATCTCCTTCCTCGAGCGGCTGCTCGACGCGCCCGGACCCTCCGGCTTCGAGGTCCGGGCCGCCCGGGTCTGGCGCGAAGAGGCTCAGACCTTCGCGAACGACGTGCACACGGACGTAACGGGCAATTCCTTCGCGGTGGTGAACCCCTCGGGTACTCCGCGGGTGATGCTGGCGGGCCACATCGACGAGATCGGCCTGCAAATCACGCACATCGACGACGACGGCTTCCTCTACATCGCCGAGATCGGCGGGTGGGATCCCCAAGTGCTGGTCGGTCAGCGCGTCACCATCCTCAGTAAGAGCGGCGATGTGACCGGCGTGATCGGTAAGAAGGCGATTCATCTCATGACGCCCGAGGACCGAAAGAAGGCGCCCGAGACGAAGGCGCTCTGGGTCGACGTGGGCGCGTCCTCCGGGGATCAGGTCCGAGAGATGGGTGTGCGAGTGGCCGATCCAATGGTCGTCTGCCAGGGCATGGTCCGTCTTGCCGGCGATCGCATCGCGAGCCGAGCGATAGACGACCGCGTAGGGGCATTCGTCGTCCTGGAGGTGATCCGAGTGCTGTCGGACGACCCGCCGGTGGCGTGTGCGACGGCGGTGGCCACCGTGCAGGAAGAGATTGGCTTCGCGGGCGGCGGTGCACGCGCCGGCGCGTACGTCTTGGAGCCGGACGTCGCCATCGCCGTAGACGTGACCTTCAGCACCGACGTACCGGACGTGGACAAGAAGGAATTGGGAGAGCACCAGCTCGGCGGCGGCCCAGTGCTCAGTCGAGGCTCGGCTGCGCACGATAACGTCTTCCAGATGCTCACCGACGTCGCGGAAGCCGAGGGCATACCCTACACGATCCAAGCCTCGCCCAAGGCGACCCGGACCGACGCCGACGGAATTTTTCTCACGCGCGGGGGCGTGCCGACGGGCCTGATTTCCATCCCGAACCGCTACATGCACTCGCCGAACGAGATCATCAGCATCGAGGATCTCTTCCACTCGGCGCGCCTCATCGCGGCCTTCATTCGCAGGCTGACACCGGAAACCGACTTCACGCCGCGGTAGCTGCGGTAATTGACGCTCCAATGAGCCTTCTCTACCCTTCGTGCCCCCGTCGTCGGGACCGCGGAATTCTCTCGCCCTGAGAGGCGCTGACGATGGGGTCCTTGTGGTAAGCCCACGTGGGACCGCGCTGCCGTGGGTGTGACGTTTGCACGGATGTGAAAGAATGGCTTTGGATTCTGGTGAAGTGGTGCTCGACCTTCAGGCGATGCGTGACGAGGGCCATCTGTCGGATGCGCTGCTGCGCAGGGCCGTGCGCTTGATCGACGCAGCCGATGACCGTTTCAACTGGGTCGGCGTCTATCTGCTCAATGAGGCCGATCAGGAACTCTGGCTTCACAACTACATGGGTCCGGGCACGCACCACGCGAAGATCCCCGTTGGCACGGGAGTTTGCGGACGCGCGGTGGCCGAACGGACGAACCTCAACATCCCCGACGTGAGCAAGGAGGAGAACTACCTCCATTGCTCGCCCGATACGCAGTCGGAGATGGTAGTGCTGATCCGTGCGGGGGAGGAGATCTTCGGACAGATCGATATCGATTCGGACGATGAGGCAGCGTTCACCGAAGAAGACCAGATGGCACTCATCAGTATTGCGGCCAAGCTCGCCGAGCAGCTCGCGGCGGAGCGTCGGTAGTCACTGCGACGAAGCACCCGACCCACCTGAACGCGGGGAACGCGAGCGCCTTTACGCTCGACGGCACCCGTACCTTCCTGGTTGGGAAGGACAGGGTCGCGGTACTCGATCCAGGCCCGGACGTGGTGAATCACGTCCGGGCGTTGGCTTCGGCCGTGCAAGATGCGGCCGAGGTGAACATCGTGCTGACGCACGGACACGCGGACCACGCCGGTGCGACCCGTTCGCTGGCGGGCATGCTCGGAGTGGAAGTCTGGGGCCCCGAAGGGGTGGAGGACGTCGACCATCGCCTGAGTGACGGCGACGTCGTGGGTATCGATGCCGGCGAGTTGGTGGCCGTGCATACACCCGGTCACACCGTGGAGCATCTCTGCTTCTATTGGCCCCAGCGGCGCGCGCTCTTCGCGGGGGACATGCTGCTCGGCCTCGGGGACACGACCTGGGTCGCCGAGTATCCGGGATGTGTGGCCGACTACTTGGCCTCGATCGATCGGCTGCGGGGGATCGATGCCACGGTGGCCTATCCCGCGCACGGCCCGCCCCTCGATGATGTGACGGATGCCCTCGATCGCTTCGAGAGACACCGGCTGGATCGGATTCGTCAGGTCGAGCAGGCGTTGGTCGGAAACGAGGACGCGACCGCGGAGCAGTTGCTCCAGATCGTATACGGGGGCGCGCTCCCGCCCCGGATGGCCAACTTCGCGACGCGCAGTTTGGCTGCGCTCATGGAGCACGTGCGGGGGCGCGATGGGCGCTGAGAGTGCGGTATTGGCCACCACCTTCCGGGAGGGGTATCCTCGGGCATGAGCCAGGTCACCTCTCCCATGTCCCTTGAGTCTCGCGTGACGCCTGTTCCCAGGGCGCTCGTGCTCGAGTTGAGAGAAATTGTCGGCGAGAAGCACGTCATCACCGACCCGGATCGCCTGCTCGTCTATGAGTCCGATGGGCTCTCCGCCTACCGGGTCGTGCCGCGCGCGGTCGTATTGCCGGCGTCGACCGATGAAGTAGCCCGGGTTGTCCAGGTATTGCATACGGCGGGCATCGAGGTGGTGCCACGTGGCGCGGGCACAGGGCTGTCCGGGGGCGCGCTCGCGACGGAGCACGGGGTTGTCGTGGGCACGGCGCGCATGAACCAGATCCTCGAGATCGATGCCGAGAACCGACTCGCGCGGCTGCAGCCGGGGGTGATCAATGCGCGACTGACGGAGGCAACGAAGTCGTTCGGCCTGTACTACGCTCCAGACCCTTCGTCGCAGAGCGCTTGTACATTGGGCGGCAACGTAGCGGAGAATTCCGGCGGACCGCATTGCCTCAAGTACGGCGTCACGACTCGGTACGTCACGGGCCTCACCGTGGTGCTGGCGGGTGGACGCGTGGTTCGTCTCGAGGGCGGGGCGGGCGAGCCGTACGCCGCCCTCGACCTGGTTGGGCTCTTCGTGGGCTCGGAAGGCTGCTTCGGGATCGCCACCGAGATCGAGGTGAGGTTGCTGCCGATGACCGAGGGTGTGCGCACCTTGCTCGGCATCTTCGACACCATGGAAGCCGCGGGTCGGGCAGTGACGGCCATCATGGCGTCGGGATTGATGCCCGCCGCGATGGAGATCGTGGATCAGGCCACGATCCGGGCCGTGGAGGCGAGTGTCTTCGCAGCCGGATACCCGGTGGACGCAGGCGCCGCGCTCGTCGTGGAGTTCGACGGTACCGAAGCGGGACTGGACGCGGATGCAGACAAGGCCGAGACGTGTTGCTTCGCCGAAGGCGCGCGGGAGGTTCAGAGGGCGACAGACGCCGCGCACCGCGAGGCCTTGTGGCGGGGCCGGAAGAAGGCGTTTGGGGCCATGGGGCGGATCGCTCCCGACCTGTTGGTTCAAGACGCGACGGTCCCGCGTACCAAGCTACCCGAGGTGCTGGTTCGAATCGCCGAGATCGGCGAGCAGTACGCGCTCGAGATCGCCAACGTCTTCCACGCGGGGGACGGCAACCTCCACCCGAACATCCTCTTCGACCGTAACGACGCGGATCAGCTCGAGCGGGTGGAGCGCGCGTCCAAGGAGATCATGCAGCTCTGCGTCGACGTTGGCGGCACGATCACGGGCGAGCACGGCGTGGGCATCGACAAGCGCGACTATATGCCGCTCGTGCACAACGAGACGGAGTTGGAAATGCTGCGCTCCGCCAAGCGCGTCTTCGACCCCGACGAGCTCTTCAACCCGGGGAAGGTCATCCCTGATCCGGTGGTGGAGCCGTGAGCGTAGGCAGTGCGATGCCTCTGGCGGACGTGGTCTCGGCCGAGGCGCTCGTCGAGTCCGGCGGGGAGGGCGGCTCCCGCGTCGCATTCGCGCACCTCGCACTCGGGCGCGAGCCCGACGCGGTCGTCGCCCCAGGGTCCATTGAGGAAGTCGTCGCTCTATTGGCCTGGGCCGAGTCCAACTCGGTAGGGGTGATCCCCGTGGGTACGGGGACCCACCTCGAGGACCGGCGGCCGGCCGGTCCGTATGTGGTACTCTCTACGGAACGGTTGAGCGGCGTCGAGATCTATGAGCCCGCGGACCTCACGCTCACCGCGAAGTCGGGCACGCGAGTGGGCGACCTGGCGCGAGTGGCCGAAGAGCATCGTCAATGGCTCCCGTTCGACCCGATGGACGTGCCCAATCGCACGCTGGGTGGACTCGCCTCCGCCGGGGTGACGGGGCCTCTCTGGGCCGGTTACGGACACCTCCGCAATCACGTGCTCGGCATGACCGTGGTCTGCGGGGACGGGCGCGTGCTTCGGCTCGGCGGACGGGTAGTCAAGAACGTGGCGGGCTTCGATTTGATCAAACCGATGGTGGGTAGCCGCGGCCGTCTCGCCGTGATCACGTCTCTGACGGTGAGGCTGTTTCCGCTACCGGCGGTCGACAAGGTCCTACTGCTCGAGGGCGCGGAGGCGTCGTCGCTGCTGCCGGCCGCGAGGGCGATGGCGACCGCGCCGATTCTGCCTGCGTCGGTCGTGCTCTCCGACTCGCGCGACGGCGGAAGCACGCTACTCGTACGCCTGCACGGTGCCCGCGAGACGGTCGATGCCGATCAGCGCACGCTCGAGTCGCACGCCGGCGTGCTCTTCGCGGTGGCGGAGGGATCGCAGGCGACCGAATTGTTGACCGCCACGCGGGATGCAGGAGCGGATGCGGCCATCCGGCTCTGCCTGCGTGCGCTGCCTTCACAACTCGGCGCCCTCTTGCACGTAGCGCGGGGTCCGATGGCTGGCATGAACGAGGAGTTGATGGCGGACGTGATCGAGGGTTCGGCGCGGCTCGCCTGGAGCGGCGCCACGACCGACGCTGCGCTTGTCATCGAAGAGCTGCGTTCCGGAGCCGAGAGCCTGGGCGGTACCGTCACCGTGGACCGTTGCCCCGTCGGGATGGACCCGGCCGCGCTCTCGAGTCGTCTCTCCGCAGACGCCCGCGAGATCGGCGAGGGCGTCAGACGGATTTTCGACCCGGGGGGCGTGCTGCTGTGACGAAGACGCTATCGACGCTGTCCGTGGCGATGGAGGCGCAGCGTGAGCGGTTGCTCCCATGCGTGCACTGTGGTTTCTGTCTGCCGGCCTGTCCAACGTACAACCGATTGGGCGATGAGGCGGACTCTCCTCGCGGGCGCCTGCATCTGATGAAAGCCGTCGTGGACGGGCGCCTCGACCCCGCTTCGGAGGCCTTCGGCATACATATCGATC
>Ga0066376_10000465_pt1 | contig 37655 bp, 34 predicted proteins | sample Knorr_S15_td_Bot_FD_77009 | JGI IMG/M metagenome (GOLD analysis project Ga0066376, IMG submission 77009) | Marine microbial communities from Southern Atlantic Ocean transect - Knorr_S15_td_Bottom_ad_5009_LV_A | ecosystem: Environmental > Aquatic > Marine > Oceanic | place: Southern Atlantic... | reverse complement strand
GCCAGCCTCAGCGCGCAGCCAGATAGCGCCGTACGATGTCGATAATGAGCGCCACGTCCTGGCGGGCGTCCTCGACGGGGGTTCGACACGTGCGGCCTCCGGTGATGCAGCTGTGGAAGTGGGTGAGCTCCCGTCTGAAGGGGTTCTCCCAATCGATCTCCGGGTGGGTGGTAAAGGCGCGTCCGTCTTCGTCCACGCCCTTTACGGTCAGAGTCGATAGGATGCCGCGGGAGAATCCGGTGGGATAGGAGAGGACGACGCCGCGGTTGTCGCCGTAGACCTCCAGAGTCTCGGTGAATTGCCGGATATTGTGTAACTCGACCCAGGTGGCGGCGCAGCGTGCTCCCGATTCGTACTCGAGCATCGCGGTGATTCCCAGACCTTCGTTCCAGATCTCGGTGCTGACGACGCGCCGCGGCTGGCCGAAGAGGGCACGCAGGCCGTAGAGGTCGTGGATCATGCTGCCGCCCAGGTGGAAGAAGGCGGCTGCCGCGTCATCGGAGACGTCGCCCAGCGCTTCGGCGACGGCGGCGCGGCGGGCCTCCCGCTGCGCGGCACGGAGGTCTTCGGGGATGTCGTCAGAGCGCTGCAGCCGGAAGTGGGCGAGGTGGTGGCTGTTGTCGGTGTGCAGGTGGTTGACCTGGATAAAACGGACGGTCCCCTCCATCGCCTGCACCTCTCGCCGGGCGAGTTCGAAAGCCGGATCGTAGACCTTCATGTACCCCACCTGACAGGTGCCCCCGAAGTTGTGCGCTGCCTCGACGATGGCATCGGCGTCGGCCAGGGTCCAGCACAGGGGCTTCTCGATAAAAGTGTGTTTACCCGCCTGCAGAGAAGCCACCGCGATCTCCGTCTTCGGATCGGAATGGCACAGGAGCACGGCGTCCAGATCCGTGGCCAGCAGATCCCGGTAGTCGCTGAGGTGGACGGGGATGCCAAACTCCCCGGCCACGGCTCGAGCCAGAGAGGGGGAGCAGTCGCAGACCGCGGCAACTTCGAATTCTTCCCGCAATTCGGCCAGATTGGGCAGATGCTGAATCTGGGCGATGGCGCCGCAACCGACGATACCGATTCTGACGGGAGCCATCAGCTCTCTCCGGCCGGGAGGGCTGTACCGGTGATCTCGCCTCGGCGACCTCCACTGCCAGGGGCGGGCACGTTGGCCGCGAATCTTGGCCGCCGCATATCTACTGGGTCTCCAGCGTACCCGCCCGCGGCGCCAGGGTGTTCCACTGGTCGGCCAGGGCGAAGAGATCCTGGAAGCTGTTGCGCAGACTCAGCCACATGGCCTCGCGGTCTTCGGCGGCGGCGGCGCCATCCCCCTGGTCAAGGGATAGCTTCAGGTGCTCACCCAGCTGTCTGTGGCTGGCGGCGGCTTCGGCGGCGACTCTTGCCAAATGAGCGCTGGCTGCGACGAAGCGATCCACCAGCTCGATTGCCGGCGTCTGTGTGTCCGTCTCCACGTCGTAGGAGGAGGAGGGAGCGAACCGCGTCGGCAGGCGTTCGCCGAGGGCGGTGCGGCCGGTGTGAGTGGGCTGCACGTGAGGGGTGACCGAGAGGTACATGACCATGGGCTCGTCGCCGACGACGCGAACCTGATGGACCTCGTCGACGCGGGCGACGCACAGCTGTCCCGGACCCAGTTCGGCCTCCTCACCATCCACCTCGAAGTGGGCACGTCCCTGAAGGATGAGGAAGATCTCATGTCCCAGGTCGTGGCTGTGGCGATCGGCGACCTGGCCCGGCTCCATGCGCAGAAAACGGGAGCGGATGTGAGGGGTCACCAGGAGATTGCGGATGTCGGTGCGATAATCGAAGATTTCCAGAGCCATTTCTCCTACTCCCGCTGTCAGTCGAGGTAATCCATTTCCGGGCGCAGATCCCAGCGGCAGCGATCAGGCGGCTGCACGTTGCGCCCCCAGTCGGTGAGGATTCGACCGTCGCAGCGCAGCTCCTCCAGGCGGACCGAGATCTCAGCCGGATCCCACCCGTCCAGCACGCGGCTGGTCAACTCTTCGCGCACGTCCCGGTAGTCAGGATTGGCGGCAAGGTCGCGCAATTCGCCCGGATCCTCTTCCAGATTGAACAGCTGAGGCTCCTGACCGTGGTAGTAGTTGAGCTTCCAGGGCCCCTTTCGGACCATGCGGTGAAGACATCCCTCATCGGTGCAGTATTCGGAGAACGCCTCATCCCGCCAAGCCGTCGCGGTATCTAGAGAGCTGCCCTCGTTGCTATGGTCGCCGTCGGGGCCGTCGGCGCGCAGGATGGGGAGGAGGCTGCGCCCCCTGGACGTCGGCAGGGGCGGTGCGCCCAGGGCATCGAGCATGGTGGCGTTGACGTCCAGGGAACTGATCACCCGGGAGCAGCGGCTGCCCGCGGGCAGTTCACCCGGCCAGCAGAGCACGGCCGGCACTCTCACCGACTCCTCGTAGAAGGTCTGTTTCCACCACAGGCCGTGCTCCCCCACCTGCTCACCGTGGTCGGAAGTGTATACGATCAGCGTATTGTCGGCCAGTCCGTTGGCTTCGAGCGCGGCCAGGATATCGCCGATGAGCGAATCGAGGACGCCGACCAGAGCCCAGTACGCGGCGCGAGCGCGCAGAATTTCCTCTGCTGTGACCGCCTCGATGCCGCATTTGCGGCGCCACCAGCTGAAATACGGGTGCAGGCTGTCGGTGAACGGTTCGGGTTTTCGCGGCATGGTCATGGTGCCGGCGTAGCGTTCGAAATCACGCGCTCGCGCCACGAACGGCTGGTGCGGGAGCATGAAGCCGACCGACAGACTGAACGGTTCGGCCGCTTGCCCCGCCCGTCGGCGGACCCCGAGGCGGTTCAGGTGATCGACGGCGGCGGCGCCGACGTCTTCGTCGTGCACCTGATAGGCACTCTGACCAGGGCCGGATTTTTCGAGACTGACGCGCGCAGGTCCCGCGGTTCCCGAAAGCTCGCCGTGGTCGACCCCTTTGCCGCCTGAATGATTGGGTCCGTGGTCGCCCACCAGGCGCTCGGCGTAACCGTGGAGTTGGTCGGGTCCCAGAGCGTGCATGCGCCCGACCAGGACCGGGTGCAGACCGGCGGCGCCCATGGCGTGCGCGAGGGTGGGAATGCCGGAGTCGAGCACGTGGTTGTTTGTCCACACGCGGTTTTCGTGTGGGAAGCGGCCCGTCAGCATCGACATGCGCGAGGGCACGCAGATGGGCGACGGGCAGTAGGTGTTTTCCAGCAGAACGCCCCGTCGGGCGAGCCCGTCGATATGGGGCGTTTCCACCAGCGGATCGCCGTAGCATCCGGTCACGAACGGACTGTGCTGATCGGAGTGCAGGTAGAGGAGGTTGGGGCTGCCGTCAGTGGACACAGGGACCTTTCTCGTTGCTTGTCGAGGAGGTGGGCGACGTAAGCTAGTGCGCTTGCAATAGAAGAGCAAGCCGGTGCCTCCTCACCAGGGCTGGCGTGTTGGCTGGAAACAGAGGCAGGTCCCAGTGGGTGCACTGCGGACCAAACACCCGGTCGCGTGTCTGAACATCCTGGCTGAACATCCTGTCTGGGCGTTCTGCCACTGTGTTCTGCCCCAGTGTTCTGCCACAGCGTTCCGCCACACGCTCTGTCTGGGCGTTCGTTGCGGATCACTGGTTTATGGTTAAATTGGCAACGCGCCCTGCTTCGTCTGTCAATGCTCCAAGCCCGAGTTTCGGCAAGCCGTTTTTTCCCACCCGCAGCTGAGGCTCGACTGTCCTAGATGAAAAAGCCCCGAAGGCGAAAGCAGACAAAGAGCGGCTCCCAGCCGTGTGTTGCCCCGGCCGTTTCCAGTCTGACCGAACGGGCGGACCAAGCGCTGGCGTCGCCGCTGTGGCGCTGGGCCGTCCCCGCCCTGATCCTGACGGCAACACTGGCCGTGAGCGCCTGGACGTTCGACGAAAAATTGTCGTACACCGGCGACAATACTGAGTTCATCATTCTTGCTCGGAGCGTGGCCCAGGGCCAGGGCTTGAGTCTCATCAGCCGTCCCGTGCCCACACCGGGCAGCAAGTTCCCCCCCGGTTTTCCCGCCATACTGGCTCCGGTCGCCGCCCTCTTTCCCATGGATGGCGAAACGGCGACACCTGACTGGGTCGCCATGAAATGGGTGGTCGTCCTCCTCTTCGCCGGGTCGATGTCGCTGTTCTACCTGCTGATGAGCGATCAATGGGCGCGATTGCCGGCCCTGGCGGTCACCCTCCTCTGCCTGACCAATCCGCTTCTGGTCGATTACGGTCACCAGGTCATGTCGGAGGTTCCCTATCTCTTCTGTTCTGTGTTGAGCTTGCTGTTGATAGAACGCTCGATGAGGAGGAAGGAGGTAGGGCGTAACTATTGGTTCTACGGTGGCCTCGCGGCCATCATGGGGGCGTACTACGTGCGCAGCGTGGGCGTCGTCCTGGTCGCGGCGGTGATCCTCTACACCGTGCAGCAGCGACACTACCTGAAGGCGCTGGTGACCGCGGCGGTGGCGGTAGCTGCGGCCCTGCCCTGGCTGTTGCGCAACCGCGCCCTGGGAAAGGGGTCCTTCTATCTCAAGCAGCTTCTCCTGGAGAACCCCTATTACGCCGAGCGGGGGCTGATGGATCTGAGCTCCTACTCGGACCGGTTGTGGTTCAACGGCATGGGGTATCTGACCAGGGAGATCCCAGGTGTACTGTACCCTCCTTTGCGGCCCCTCGAGGAACTGGCCTCATGGACTCCGGATGCAGGCGCTCTGCTCCACGTTTCCACGCTCATCCTGGTGGCTATTGCGGTCTATACCGTATACCTGTGCATGAGGCGAGGGCAACACCTGATTTTCTTCAACTACGTCATCCTGCTCATGGGCACGCAGATCGTCTGGCCCTGGATGAGTGACCGCTTCTTGATTCCCATGCTGCCATTTTTCGTCTTCTTCGCCGTGCGCGTGGCCGCCGATGTGGTAGAGAGAATGAGAGCGGGGGCTCTCCGTTGGGGAGCGATGGCGCTGGTTTCCGCCGCAGGTGTCGTTTTTCTGGCCGCGAATGTCTCGGCCCTGAACGGCCTGGTGGAGACAGCGGACGGGGAATACGCCCCCAATTACTTCTCGTACTATTCGATCGGGCAATGGCTCAATGAAAACAGCAGTGAAGACGCCGTCATTCTCTGCCGGAAGCCGTTCTGGATGTACGTGGTATCGGGCAGGAAGTCAGTCGTCTATCCCTACAAGGATCCATCGGCGGTGATGGCCTCGATCGATGAAAGAGGGGTCGACTACGTGGTAGTCGGTGAACTGTCGCTGACCACGAGGCGGCACCTGGTGCCCACCATCCGGACCTACCCCCAGCGCTTCGAACTGCTCCTGCAGGTAAGGGACACCGAAACCTATCTGTTCGGGATCCGGCGCTGATGGGAAAAGTCGGTCAATCCGGCACGGGCGCGTCGCCGCGGATCAGGTTCTCCGCCCTGAGTTCCTCCCAGAAGTCAGCGGGAATGCGCTGACTGAGGAGCTCGAAATTCTCGCTGACGCGGTCGGGATTGCGAGTCCCGGGGACGATGCAGGTGATGGCCGGGTGAGCGAGGGGGAATTGCGAGGCTGCTGCCTTGATATCGACGGCGTGACGGTCGGCGACATCCATGAGGCGCCGGGCCTTGTCGATGATATGGGAAGGAGCATCTGCGTAGTTATACTTGGCGCCCTTCCGGGCGCCTTTGGCGAGGATGCCACTGTTGTAGGTGCCGCCGGCCATGATACCGATGTTCTTTTCCACGCACAGCGGCAGCAGCTCGTCGAGCGCGTCCTGCTCGAGCAGGCTGTAGCGTCCCGCCAGCAGGAAGCAGTCGAAGTCCCCTTCGCGCGCAAAGCGGGCCAGCATTTCCCATTGATTCATGCCGGCGCTGACGCCGCGAATGACCCCCTGAGAGCGCAGTGCGTCGATGGCGGGGTAGGCGCCTTCGAGGGCTTCCCGGTAGTGGTCGTCCGGGTCGTGGATATGAAGGATGTCGATGCGGTCGACGCCCAGGCGCGTCAGGCTCTCCTCGAAGGAGCGCATGACACCGTCATAGCTGAAGTCGAAGACGGCTTTGAAGGGCGGTGGATTGGCGAAGATGTCCTGATCCCCGTCCCCCTGATCCCTATCATCGCCGGCTTCGATCGGTTCCAGAACGCGACCCACCTTGGTGGCCAGGATGTAGCTGTCTCGCGCTACTCCTTTTAACCCGGTGCCGAGGCGCCTCTCGCTCTTGCCCGCGCCGTACAGAGGGGCGGTATCGACGAGATTAAGCCCCAGAGTGAGGGCGCGTTGAACGACTTGCGTGGCCTGCTCCTCGGATATGTCGCCGTACAGACCCCCGAGAGAGGCGCAGCCCAGGCCCAGTCGGGTCACCTCCAGTCCGGTGCTGCCCAATGTCTTGCGATCAAGTGGATTCATGCGCGCTTCGCCTCCGTCAGGTCAGTCGTGAGCGTTGTGCCACCTGCGTCCGTCGTCCTCTCAGCTGTCGCCGCGATAATATAGCGGCAGGTGATCATCCTCGCTTGTATCCAGATGCCGGACCTCTCCGCTGGGGGAGGTGTGAGTGCTTGACCGCGCTCTGAAGCGGGGCCCATATTCTCTCGCGCCCTGAGGTGCGGGCACCTGCTCCGACAGAGAGAGAGAGCTATTTCTCCAAGAATTTCCTTCAACGCCTTCGGCGCGCTTTCATGTCTGTTGGCGGCGGTGGGGCTGCACTGCGGGCAGCCGGCCTCCGAATCTCCTCCCTCCGAGCAAGCGGCGGCGCCAGGCGCTGTAGCGGCTGCCCCGGTTCTGCGCTGCGACGATCCGGACATTCAGTGGCGCCGGTGGGATGAGGGCGTTTTCCAGGACGCTGCCCGACGCCAGGTGCCTGTTCTTCTCTACCTGGCCGCACCCGGTGGCGACGGTCTCTTCGCCGCCAGTGATCCGGCGGTGCGCTCTTTGGTGGAGGAGCGCTTCGCGCCGGTTCAGGTGAATCCCTATCGTCGCCCCGACATCGTCGCGCACTACGACCCGGGAGGCTGGCCGGCCCTGCTGGTGCTGCAGGCGGATGGACGCGTCGCCGCGCAGGCCGTGGATATTCCGCCCCGCAATGTGCGGCTGTTCCTCCTGAGAATGGTCGCTCACCATCGAGATCGGCGCGAAGTGGTGATGGCCAAAGTGGACGGCGCGGAGGCGGCGCACCCGTCGGCGGCGTTCGAAATCGGCGCCGCCGCCGTCTACGCGTCCGCGTCCGCTGCTTTTGACAGCGTCTACGGGGGATTCGGCCAGGGCGTGAAATTCGTCGAGCCGTTGGTCCTGCGGTTTTTGTTGCAGTACTATAGGGAGACGGGAGACGCCTGGGCGCGGTCCATGGTGCGGCGAAGTATCGAGCCGATTTTGAGTGCGCCCATGCGGGATGAAGCAGCCGATGGGGTGTGGTCATACTCTCACACGCCGGACTGGCGGACGCCTCGTTTCGCCAAGAGCGCAGCGGTTCAGGCCGGTCTTATCGAGCTGTTGATGGACCTGCGGCAACTCCACGTGGATGGGGATGAAAGGAAGGGGGACAGGAGTTACGCCAGGGAAGCCGGCAGGCTGCTGGAGTATGTCAACCGGGAGCTCTTTGACGACGACAGAGGCGTGTTCCTGGCACGGCGTGTCCCGATCCGTTGCCCGGCGCCAGGGCCGGGAGAGGTGGCCCAGTGGACGGATCCGGCGGTCTACGCCGATGTCAACGCCTTGCTCGTGATAACGGTGATCCGGGCGGCAGTTCAGCTGAGCGACGAGGCGGCGGCGCGGCGGGCGACATCGGCGGCTGATTTCCTGCTGGATAAGCTGATGACCTCCGAAGGGGAGGTCTATCACTGTCTCCACGAAGGGCGTCGCTACGCCCCGGGTATGCTGGTGGACCAGATGCTGGTGGCCACAGCGCTGCGAGCACTGTACGAGCGGGATGGTGATCAGCGCTATCTCGCCGGATCCGAGAGGGCGCTGGCGTGGGCGGAGAGTCGGCTATACGACCGCGACTCGGGTCTGTTCGCGGCAACCCCTCCGACCGCGATCGAGGGGTTGTCCTGGCCCCGGCAGGTGCGTCACCGGGACACCGATCTGCCTTCGGGAAACTCGCTGGCAGCCGATCTGTATATGATGAAAGGGGACCGACAACGGGCGGGGCAGTTGCTGGCGCGGTTGCGGCTGTCGACTCCACCGGGGAGGCGTCACGCCTCCTATGCCAGTTCTCTGCTCCGCTTCGGGGAGAGGTGATTGAGGCAACTGTGAAAATTCTGGTCACCGGGGCCCACGGCTTTCTGGGTCGCAGTGTACTGCGTCAGGCAGGAGGGATGGAGGTGGAGCTAGTGGCCTGTGGCCGTCGCGCCGAACCCCCACCCGAAAATCCGGCTTATCATCGGATCGATCTGCACGACGGTGCGGCGGTGACCGGCCTCCTGGCCCTCGAGCGGCCGAACTGGGTTATCCACACGGCGGCCCTCACCGACGTCGATCGGTGCGAGACCGAGCCCGATCTGGCTCGCGGTGTGAACCTGGATATCGTCGGCCACCTGGTCGACGGGTGCGCTGAAGTCGACGCGGGTCTGGCGCATCTGTCCACCGACTATGTCTTTGACGGCCGCTCCGGCCCCTACGGCGAGAAGGACCCCACCAACCCCCTCTCCCACTACGGGCGGGTGAAGCTGGAAAGCGAGGCTCGCGTGCTGGGGTCGGGTATCAGGGGACTGGTGCTGAGGACTTTATGGCTCTTTGGCTACATTCCCGAGACGCGCCGCAACCTGGTGACGTGGCCGCTGGAGAGTCTCCTCAAGGGAGAGGAGCTGGCCATTGTAAACGACCAGTGGGGAAATCCGACCTTTGTCGGCGACGTGGCGCTCTCTCTGGTGGAGTTCTGTCTGCGGGGCTGCATCGGACTCTTTCACTTTGGTGGCGCCGACTATCTCACTCGGTACGAGCTCGTTCAGGAGCTGGCGCAATTTTTCGGGCTCGACGCCGGGCGCGTGCGCGCGGTGCCAACCCAGCAGGTCGGCCAGAGGGCGATGCGGCCGTTTAAGTCGGGCTTGCGCTCGGACCGCATCGTCGCTGAGCTCGGTCGGAAACCGATGGGATTCACCCAGGGGCTGGCGGCGATGAGGAAAGAACCGGACTTCCACCGCGACTTCGCCGATCTCGTGTAGATATGGAGCCCGCTATGGAACCCGCATTCCGGGTCTCCCTCATCACGCCGACGTACAACGAGCGCCAGAACATCGCGCTCCTGGCTGAAGAGATTTTCCAGGTCATCGACCGCGAGCCGGATATCGACCTGGAGTTGATCGTGGTGGACGACAACTCGCCCGACGGCACCGGGGAGGCGGCGGAAGAGCTCACGGGTAAATTTCCGGTCAAGGTGGTGCATCGAGCCGGAAAGCTAGGGTTGGGTTCGGCAGTGATGGCTGGATTCGGCGAATCCGACCGTACCTATCTCGGCGTTATCGACGCCGATTTGAGCCACGATCCGAGCGAGTTGCCCAAGCTCATCCGCGGCCTGGGGGAGTACGATATCACCATCGGCAGTCGCTTCGGCGAGGCCAGCGAGGTGGAGAAGTGGGCCTGGCACCGGAAGATGATATCCCTCGTGGGGGTCGGCATGGCACGACTGCTCACGGGGGTAGAGGATCCCCTGTCGGGGTATTTCTTCCTCCATCGCGCTGTTCTGGGGGAGATGAAGCTGACCTCGGGCGGATACAAGATCCTGCTCGAGATCCTCACCAAGGGACACTACGACACGCACTTGTCCATCCCCATCATCTTCCGCAATCGTCAGTTCAGCACCAGCAAACTCAACTGGAAAGAGCACGCTCTCTTCCTCAAGCAGATCGCCCTCTTCAGTCTGGACAGACTGGCGGGCAAGAGCGGCAAGCGAGGGGGGAGGAGGTGAAGAGTAGCGTCGCTGCCGTAGATCTGAGCGTGGCACTGGTCAGCTACAACACGCGCGAGCTGATGCAGCAGGCGCTGCGCACGGTGATCGAGGCATCGGCCGGCCTGCAGGTGGAGATCACCGTGGTCGACAACGCTTCCGGCGACGGCAGCGCTGACATGGTCGAGGCGGAGTTTCCGCAGGTGAAGCTCATTCGCAATTCCGATAATGTGGGCTTCGCGGTGGCCAACAACGCCGCCTTCCGCAGTGGACACGGACGCTACGTGATGCTGTTGAACACCGACACCATCATCAGACCAGACACGCTGCGCTGCCTGGTGGAATTCCTCGACAACCATCCGGAAACGGCGGCGGCGGGCTGCAAGATCCTCAACCCGGATGGCACCTTGCAGTTGGAGTCGCGCCGTGGGTTCCCCACGCCCACGGCGGCCTTCTGCAAGCTCACCGGACTGAGCCGGCTCTTTCCCCGGAACCCTCGTCTGGCGCGCTACAATCTCACCTTTCTGGACCCGGAGGAGGTCAGTGAGGTCGATGCTCTGTCGGGCTCGTGCATGATGGTGCGCTGGGAGGTGATCGAAGAGGTGGGCCTCCTCGACGAGACCTACTTCATGTACGGCGAGGATCTGGACTGGTGCTACCGCATGCGGGAAGCGGGCTGGAAAATCCACTACGTGCCGCAGACGGAGATCATCCATTTCAGGGGGGAGAGCGGCCGGGCGCAGGAGATGCGCATCCAGTACCTCAAGAACCGAGCTATGGCCATCTTCGTGCAGAAGCACATGAGGCGGCGGTACCGCTTTTTTCCGCTGTGGCTGCTCCACGTCGGCATAGGTCTGTACGGCCTGTACTCCCTGGCGATCCCGCTGGCCCGGAGGCTGGCTCTGCCGGCCCTGGATGCCATTCTGGTGCTGGCCGGCCTCAGACTGGGCGTGGCTGCGAGGTATCACCCGGATCTGGTCCCGGCAATCCGGGGTGTCGAGCGTGTCGGCGTCGCGATCGGACTGGACGTGCATCCGACCCGGTGGCTGACACCCCCCGCCTACACCGAGGCCCAGTGGATGCTCGTATACGGCGCCTCGGTAGTCATATGGCTGGCGGCCTTCCAACTTCTGGGTCTGTACGACCGGAGACGTTATTCCGCCACCTGGGCCGTCCTGGCGGTGGCGCTGGGATTTACCGGCGTCGTCACCACCGCCTTCTTTTTCAAGGCCTATAACTTCTCGCGGCTGGCGGCGGCGGCGGCGTGGGCGTCCAACACTGTGTTTGTGGCGGGCTGGCGGCTGGCATGGTCCAGGAGACTGGGAAGGGGGCGCGGCCGGCTCGGACGGCGCCGCATCCTCGTAGTGGGCACCGACGCGAGCGCGGTGCAGTTCCTGGAGTTCCTGCAGCAAGCCGGTGGCCTGGACAGCGAGCTCAGGGGGATAGTCAGCTCCGAGCGGGAAGAGGTGGGGAGGATGGTGGCTGGCCGGCAGGTGGTCGGATCCGTGGAGGATCTACCCAAACTGCTCAGCGAGGGTGATTTCGACGAGCTCATTTTCACCTCCTGTACTATATCTCACTCTCTGGGTGGGTTGGCGGGGGCGGATCGGCGCTTGCGGGTACGCTTGGTTCCGGGCTCCTTCACGGATCTCATAGGCGAAGATCGCCCCACGTCGATGGAAGATCTACCCCTCATAGAGGTGATCCCACGCCCGACCGGCGCTTATCGGCGGCACTGACCCGATCGGTGGGTCATGCGCCGGAGGTGGGAAGGACTTTTTACGATTAGATCTTGATTTAAGGGCGGAGATTGAATATATGTTAACGGCGGCGGGCAGCAGCGCGGTTGGCTGTGGCGCGCGAATCTCAACCGAACTTACGGGTAGGAGTAGAACATGGCGCAACAGACCGTTCAATTGGCTGGCGGCAGGCAAATCGTCCTGCCTTTCAGCAAAGCCGTGGAGATCGCTCTTAGAAGTCTCAAGATTCGCTTTGGCAGGTCGCTCATTACCACGAGCGGCATCATCCTGGCTATCGCGTTTCTGATGTCGGTATGGAGCGGCGCCGATATCGTAACCAGCCTCAAGGGGGCCGGTAAGAGTGAAATCGATCTCCTGCTGCAGAAGAAGGGCATAGAGACGGGCAGCGCTCAGGGAGAGCAGGCCACCGAGGAAGACATAGCCCGCATGGCGGAGGAGAAGTCGAAGCAGACCTGGCTCGTGAGCTTGTCGCTGCTGGTCTGCGTGGTGGGGATCACCAACGCCATGCTGATGTCGGTTACCGAGCGTTTTCGCGAGATTGGCACGATGAAGTGTCTGGGTGCCCTCGACTCGTTCATCATCAAGCTCTTTCTACTGGAATCGACCTTTCAGGGAGTCGCCGGGACCCTGGTGGGAATCGTCATCGGCCTGGCGCTGACCACAGCCCTGGCTCTGCTCGATTACGGCACCTTCGTTTTTACCTATTTTCCCACTTCCAGGGTGGTCGAATCCGCCGGAGCGGCTATCCTGGCTGGCACGATCCTGTCGTTGGTGGGAGCCATGCTGCCGGCGTACACCGCTGCCAAGATGGAGCCGGTAGAGGCAATGAGGTCGGATACCTGATGACTGAAGACACACAGGTGGCAACAAAAGCACCTCCCGAAGAACAACGCACCGTCGTGCGGACCCAGGATGTGACGAAGACCTTCACCATGGGGGATCTGGAGGTACACGCCCTCAGGGGGGTGGATCTGGAGATCTACACCGGGGAATACCTGTCCATCATGGGTCCTTCCGGGTCGGGTAAGAGCACGCTTTTCAACATGATCGGCGGGCTCGACAAGCCCACCCGGGGCAAAATCTACATCGACGAAGTGGACGTTGCCCAACTCGACGCTTACGAGCTCGCGTGGCTGCGTTGCCGCAAGATCGGCTACATATTCCAGTCCTTCAATCTGATACCGGTGATGACGGCGCTGGAGAACGTGACCCTGCCGATGGTATTTGCGGGTCTCACCGGCGACGAATCGCGGACCAAGGGAATGGAGCTCCTGAAAAGGGTCGGGCTCGGCGAGCGCTATTCGCACAAACCCCCGGAGCTGTCGGGCGGACAGCAGCAGCGCGTGGCCGTAGCTCGCGCCCTGGCCAATGACCCGGCGATCGTGCTTGCCGACGAGCCTACCGGCAACCTGGATCTGGGCACCGGAACCGAGATCATCGAGCTCCTGCGCGAGATGAACCAGAATTCAGGGGTCACCATCATCTCCGCCACCCACGACCACAAGATGCTGAGCGTTTCGGATCGAGTGGTGTGGATCGTGGACGGTCAGATAGACCGCATCGCCGACCGCGAGGATCTCAGCATCGAGGTCACGTCGGTGGCAGGGGAGGAATAAACCTTTCCCGAGTACCCTACCTTATTCTGGGTCACGGCGGCGACGGCGGTGATCCTGGTGGGGGTGGCCAAAGCCGGCTTTGGCGGCGGCGCGGGAGTACTGGGCACGCCTCTGATGGCGCTCACCATCCCCGTGGCCGAGGCCGTGGCTCTCATGTTGCCTCTGCTGATCGCCTGCGACATCTTCTCCGTCTGGCACTACCGCACCCGCTTTCACCGGCGCAGCGTCGGACTATTGCTGGCCGGCTCGGTGCTGGGCGTCGGGGTGGGGACCGTCTTCTTCGGCTTCTTTATCGGCAATCAGCGGGTCTTGGCGGTCGGAGTGGGGGCGTTGGCCCTGCTGTTCGTGGCTTTCCGGGTTGGTCACGGGTTTATCTCCGGCAAGCTTGAGGCGAGACGCCCCTCCGCGATCGAGGGGGTGCTCATGGGTGCTGCCTCCGGATTCGGATCGACCCTGGCGCATGCCGGGGGACCGCCGGCGGCGATGTACGTGCTGCCGCAAAAGCTGCCCCGGGATCTGTTCGTCGGCACGACGGTCACGTTCTTCGCCGGGCTCAATCTGATCAAAGTGGCGCCCTATTACGGTCTCGGGTTGTGGAAAACAGGCGACGTGGTGACGATCCTGATGCTGGCTCCGCTCAGTCTTGTGGGGGTTCGTCTGGGGATTTTCCTCAACCGTCGGTTCACCGACTCCTGGTTCACCCGGATCATCTACGCGCTGTTGGTGGCCACTGGTCTAAAGCTCGTCCTGCTGGGCTAACAGCCCGTTGACAAGGTCGCTTCATTCGCCGATCCAACCCAGCCAGCTGCCTTGCCCTCGCTTGACAGAGCTGGAGCCGGGGTGTAGATTGCCACTGTTCCATCCCTCACAACCTGATTTGAATGCCTCTCTGATTGCGCGACATACCGCATCTGGGGCCGATTGCAACTGGACTATCGAGCGATGACGCACTTTGCACGAACATTCAGCAGACGCTTTTGGTGGCGCGGAACACTAAGGAGTTTTGGTGCGTCCACCTGTTGAGCCGTAAGGCTGCTGACCAGAAACAGACTACCGCGAGCCGCGGGCGCACTCGATGCGCTCGCGGTTTTCTTTTTTGTCGACCGGCGCCTACCGACGGGACTGAGTTAACGGTGAGTCATGCGCCGGAGCCGAGAAGGACTTCGTCCTTCTCGGCCGGTGGATCGGGCCATGTCCCTCTCTCCGGTGGTGCAGACCCGGTGAGATGGGCCCAAATGCGTGTATCGTATTGGAGGGATTTCGTGATTGAAGCACACTTGGTGTCAGGCGGGGAATAGGTATGGAAACAAAACCGACACTGGCTGAATTTCGCCAGCTGGCTGCGCGGGGAAACACGATTCCCGTGTGCGTGGAGATCCTGGCGGACACGGAGACTCCGGTTTCCGCCTATATGAAGCTTAGATCGGAGAGCGGCGGCTACAGCTTTCTCTTCGAGAGCGTGGAGGGGGGGGAGAGGGCGGCGCGCTACTCCTTTCTCGGGATTCGACCCGACAGGGTATTCCGCTCGAGGGATGACCGCATCACCCTGGAGGAATTGGGCACGGGTGAGCGGCGGGAATGGCGCGGCGATCCGGTGGCGGCTCTGAAGGATCTTATCAGCCCCTACGAGCCCGTTCAGGTGGAAGGCCTGCCCCGATTCACCGGCGGGGCTGTTGGTTATCTGGGCTATGACGGCATTCGGCTGGTAGAGGACATACCCGCCAGTGGTTCCGATGACCTCGAGCTGGACGACATGGTATTCGCCGTCTATAGCGTTGTTCTGGCCTTCGATAATTTGCGCCACACGATCCTGCTTATCGCCAATGCCGATCTGGAGCAGCACGGCGGAGATGTCGAGGCGGCCTACCAGGCGGCGGTCGGCCGACTCGCGGAGCTCGAGGAGCAACTGGCGCGACCGGCCGCCTCGCCACAGCTGACGGCTGGAGAAGGCATGCGGCCGGTGCGCTCCAATATGAGCCGGGGAGACTACGTCGAGAAGATCGAGCGCTGCCTGGAGTACATCCGCGCCGGCGACATTTTCCAGGTGGTGTTCTCGCAGCGCTTTCAGGTAGAAGTGAGTGCCGACCCCCTCGACATCTACCGCATCCTGCGCACGGTGAACCCGTCGCCCTATATGTTCCACATGACGCTCGGGAATCAGCTGCAGGTACTTGGAGCCTCACCGGAGATCCTCGTGCGCGTCGAGGGGGGCACCATCGATCTCAGGCCGATCGCCGGCACCCGACCTCGGGGGAAAACCGCGGCGGAGGACAAGCGGCTCGAGGAGGAGCTTTTGGGTGACGACAAGGACCGCGCCGAGCACGTGATGCTGATTGATCTTGGGCGCAACGACGTCGGGCGGGTCGCCGAGTTCAACTCGGTGGAACTGACCGAGATGATGGTGGTGGAGCGCTACTCGCACGTCATGCATATCGTCTCGAATGTTCGGGGCCGGCTCCGGTCGGAGATGGATTCGGTCGATGCTCTCTTCGCCTGCTACCCGGCGGGCACCCTGTCGGGGGCGCCGAAGATCCGCGCCATGGAGATCATCGACGAGCTCGAGTCCTGCAGGCGGGGCATCTACGGGGGGGCGATCGGTTACCTCGATTTCTCCGGGAATCTGGATACCTGCATCGCCATCCGCACGATGGTGGTCAAGGACGGTACGGCGTATGTGCAGGCGGGCGGCGGTATTGTCGCCGACTCGAAGCCGGAGGAGGAGTACCAGGAGACGGTGAATAAGGCCATGGCCCTGCTGCGGGCGATCGAAATGGCCGAGAGGGGGAGTATTACGCCGTCGACGGCTACCATCAGCGGTCTTCAGGAGGGGAAGGAGCCATCTTTTCTGGCCGTAGACGATCGTGGGGACGGTCCTGAAGGCGATCGTGGAAACAGGTCGGGGAGGTGACGAGATGATACTGGTTCTTGATAACTACGATTCCTTTACATACAATCTCGTTCAATACCTGGGTGAGCTGGGAGCTGAGCTCGAGGTCTATCGCAACGACAAGATCTCTCCAGCGGGTATCGCCGCGCTCGAGCCGGAGAAGATCGTCATCTCTCCCGGGCCGTGCACTCCAAACGAGGCGGGCATATCCCTGGAAGTGGTGCGCAAGTTTGCCCCGCGAATCCCCGTTCTCGGTGTCTGCCTGGGCCATCAGACGATCGGCCAGGCATTTGGTGGCGTGATCAAACGAGCTCCCTACATCATGCACGGCAAGACGTCGGAAATCCGTCACGACGGGCGCGGGGTCTACAGTGGCATTCCCGATCCTTTCACCGCGACGCGTTATCACTCGCTCATCGTCGAGCGGGATACCCTGCCCGCTTGTCTCGAAGTCACGGCCGAGACCGACGACGGCATCATCATGGGGCTTCGCCACCGGGAATTCGAGGTGGAGGGGATGCAGTTCCACCCCGAGTCCATCCTCACCGGCGAGGGGAAGGCACTGCTGCACAATTTCCTGACAGGAGGTGAACGGTGATACAGGGTGTGATCCAGCAGTTGGTCGACGGGGAGGATCTGGACCGTGCCACGGCGCGAGGTACGATGGACCAGATCATGAGCGGCGGCGCCACCGACGCTCAGATCGGCGCCTTTCTGATGGCGCTACGGTGCAAGGGGGAGACCGTTGCCGAGGTCGCCGGCTTCGCCGAGGCCATGCGGGAGAAAGCGACGCCCATCGGCGGCGGTACAGAACCGATGGTCGACACCTGCGGTACCGGTGGCGATGGCTCGGGCACCTTCAATATTTCGACCACGGTGGCGTTCGTCGCTGCCGGGGCGGGCCTGTGTGTGGCCAAACACGGCAACCGCGCCATGTCGAGCAAGTGCGGTTCGGCGGATGTGTTGGCCGCTCTGGGCGTCGACGTGGAAGCGACACCGGAGAAGGTGGGGGAGTGTCTGGCCGAGGTGGGCATCGGTTTTCTCTTCGCCCCCAAGCTGCACGGCGCCATGAAGCACGCCATCGGGCCGCGGAAGGAGATTGGCACGCGCACGGTCTTCAATATCCTGGGGCCACTGACCAACCCCGCCGGCGCCAGGCGTCAGCTCATCGGCGTCTTTGCCGCCGAGCTGACTCAGCGGATGGCGGCCGTGCTGAGGGAGCTTGGATCGGAGCGCGCCCTCGTCGTCCACGGCAGCGACGGTCTGGACGAGCTTACCCTCACCGGTCCGTCGCGGGTGACCGAACTGCGAGACGGCGAGCTTGAGACCTACGAGGTGGCACCCGGTGATTTTGGCTTCGACGTCGTTGATGGATCTGCTCTCCAGGGCGGGGATGCGGCTGAGAACGCCCGCATATTGACAGATGTGCTGAAGGGCATCGCCGGGGCCCCCAGGGACGTGGTGGTCATGAATGCGGCCGCCGCTATTGTGGCAGGCGGTCTGGCAGACCACCTGCAGGAGGGCGCCGTGCTGGCGGCCGCGGCGATCGAGTCTGGCAAGGCGTTGGTGGCGTTGGAAGGCCTGAAGATGGTGAGCAACAGTTGACATGGCCGATATTCTAGCGGAAATAGCCACCTATAAGCGCGAGTTTGTCCAACGGGCGAAGTACGAAACCCCACTCGCGGAGGTGAAGGCAGCGGCGCAGGATACCCCGGATCGACGGGATTTCCTCGCTGCGCTGCAGGGAGGGGGGGTGGCTCTCATCGCCGAGGTCAAGAAGGCCTCTCCGTCCAGGGGCGTAATCCGCGAGGACTTCGATCCGGAGGCGATCGCCGCCACGTACGCCGAGAACGGGGCCCGGGCTCTTTCGGTACTCACCGACGAGGCTTATTTTCAGGGGAGCAACGCCTACCTGAGCGCCGCCCGACAGGTTTCCGGCTTGCCCGTTTTGCGCAAGGATTTCACCATCGACCCGTACCAGATCTACGAGGCCAGACTCATCGGGGCCGACGCAATCCTGCTGATCGTCGCCCTCATGGACGGGGGGCAATTCGGCGATTTCATCGGTCTGGGTGAGGAGCTCGGAATGGCGGTCCTGGTGGAAGTACACAGCAGGGAAGAACTGTCGCGGAGTCTGCAGGCCGGCGCGCGTCTGATCGGCATCAACAACCGCAACCTGAAGACTTTCGAGACTACACTGGACACTACATTCGAACTGGTGGAACTCATCCCCGAGGACATCACCACCGTCAGTGAAAGTGGCATCGAGTCCGGGGAAGATGTGAGAGAGTTGGAAGCGGCCGGTATCGATGCCGTGCTCGTGGGCGAGTCTCTTATGAGAGCTGACGACATGGGAGCTAAAGTGCGAGAGTTGCTAAGGTGCGAGAGTGATTGAGCGATGAAGAACAAGAAACGCGTATTCTCCGGGATACAGCCGTCGGGGAGTTTACACATCGGCAACTACATCGGCGCCATCCGCAACTGGGTGGCGGATCAGGACGAATACGACAACGTCTTCTGTGTCGTCGACCAGCACGCCATCACCGCTACCTACGATCCCGAGGAGTTGCGGAAAAACGTCCGGCAGCTGGTGACGTTGTACCTGGCGTCGGGTCTCGACCCTGATCGGTGCAGCCTCTTCGTGCAGTCCCACGTTCCCGAGCACACGGAGCTGGCGTGGCTCCTCATGTGTGTGACGCCCATGGGATGGCTCGGCAGGATGACCCAATTCAAAGAGAAGTCCGAGGGCAAGCAGGAACAGGTCAGCGCCGGTCTGTTTACCTACCCGGTCCTGATGGCGGCCGACATCCTGCTGTACCAGGCCGACCGCGTACCCGTCGGCGATGACCAGAAGCAACATGTAGAGCTGGCGCGAGACACGGCTCAACGCTTCAACCATCTCTTCGGCGAGACGTTTACGGTGCCCGAGCCGATTATCAGACCTGTCGGTGCTCGGGTGATGGGGCTGGATGATCCGACCCGAAAGATGGCCAAGTCGGATACCGGTCAGTATCACAGCATCGGATTGCTGGACGACCCGGATCGCATCCGCAAGAAGCTGGGGCGAGCGGTCACAGACTCGCACAAGGAGATCGTCTTCGATCCCCAGCGGCCCGGGGTTTTCAATCTCCTGACCATCTATCGAGCCCTGTCAGGGCAGAGCCAGGAAGAGATCGAGGCCCGCTTCGAGGGGAAGGGCTACGGAGATCTGAAGCGAGAAGTGGCCGATGTTGTTATCGCCACGCTCGAACCGGTGCAGGCGCGGTTTCGCGAACTCACCGAGGATCCCACCTACATCGACGAACTTCTGGCTGAACACGCCGCCAGGGTGCGGGTCATAGCGAGTTCCACCATGGACCAGGTGCGACGGGCGATGGGCCTGAGGTAGGGGATGCCGACAACCTCGACAACGATGGAGTGGGAGGAGAGCCATGGACCTGAGTGACTGGCGCGCTCGTATCGATACAGTCGATCGAATTCTACTTGATCTCATCAACAGGCGACTCGAATACGCCGTCGAGATCGGACGGATAAAGCGCGCGCACGGTCGGGAGGTCCGGGACGAGCAGCGGGAGCGGGAGGTCATCGAGCAACTGACGACGCAGAACGCGGGACCCCTGACCGCGGCAGCGGTAGCCGATATTTTCAATCGCATCATGGCTGAAGCTCGTTCGCTGGAGTGACCGGCGCTTATCGGAGTGACTGTCCCTAGGGTGGTTCATGCGCCGGAGGTGAGAATGACTTCGTCTTTCTCACCCGGGGTTGCGGACCCGTGCACGTGCAAGATGGTGTGTTGGATTTGATACGATTAGGCAGGAGGGAGTTAACTTCTTCAGGCGAATAGCAATTATCGGCGTAGGGCTGATCGGTGGGTCGCTGGGGCTGTCGCTGAAGCGCACCGGATTCAAGGGGCGGGTGGTGGGAATCAGCCGCCCGGAGACTATCGCTCAGGCCCTCGATCTAGGGGTCGTAGACGAGGGTGTTTCCTACGATCAGCTGGCAGACGGGCTGCGGGATGTCGATCTGGTTTTTCTGTGCACGCCGATCCGGCGCATCATCGACCTGCTGCCTCAGGTGATGGCATTGGCGGCGCCTGGAACGCTGGTGACCGACGTGGGCAGCACCAAGCGCCATCTGGGGGAAGTAGCCGCGGCCTGCGGGCGGCGGGATGTCCACTTCATCGGTGGACACCCCATGGCCGGCTCGGAGAAGGCGGGGGTCACGGCAGCCGATCCCTTCCTGTTCCAGAACGCCATCTACATTCTGGTTCCGGGGGAGGGGACTCCCCAGGACCTGCACGCGGCGCTCCAGGATATGCTGGCTCAACTCGGGGCCAAGGTCCTCGAGCTGTCCGCCGAGACGCACGACGAAGTCGTGGCGGCCATCAGTCATCTGCCGCAAATGATCGCCACCTCTTTGGTCGAAATGGTCGGCAGGATGAACGAGGAGGGAGACGGCCGTTTCCTGCCGCTGGCCGCGGGCGGATTCCGCGATCTGACCCGTATCGCTTCCAGCCCGTTCGCTCCCGTATGGGAGGACATCTGCGCTACCAATGCAGACCAGATACGCCACATGATCGACCGCTACATCGACTTGCTGCAGGATATCCGCGGGCGTCTGGCGGATCCCGGCAGTCTGGAGCGGGACTTCGCCTTCGCCAACGACATCCGGAGTCGGATCCCGAAGGATGCCAAGGGATTCATCCACACCCTGCAGGAGATCCTCGTGGTGGCGGAGGACCGGCCTGGAGTCATCGCCGAGATCGCCACTGAACTGGCGGCCCAGGAGCTGAACATCAACGATATCGAGGTCCTCAAGGTCCGCGAAGGTGAGGGGGGGACGATTCGTCTGGGATTCGACAGCGGCGAGGCGGCCGAACGTTCGCTGGTGGTACTACGGGGTCTGGGATATCAGGCGCGCCGCCGGTGATGGTGGAAGCGCGACAGACGGTAACCCCCGCCACCAAGCTCACCGGCGACATCCGCGTCCCCGGCGAGTTGGCGGAGGCAACCCTGACGCTCATCCTGGCCTCCCTGTCGGAAGGGGAGTCGCAGGTGGACAATACGCCTCCCGGCATCGCGCCGCTGGTCTCGACTCTGGGCGGCCTGGGAGTCGAGCTCCAGGCGGGCGTTTCGTGTGTGACGGTGCGGGGACGGGGACTGCGGAGTATGACTGCGCCGTCGGCAGAGGTCGACCTGGGCGGCACCGGCGATGCCGGTCTGTTGCTGCTGACGGCCATGGCCTGCCAGCCTCTCGCCGTTAGAGTCAGGGCGCCGACAGACGGCACGGATCTTTGCCGCAAACTGCTGGCGATGCTCGAACAGGCGGGAGTAGGGCGGGTGGCGGAGGAGGAAGAGGGTGTGTTCCGCCTCTCTGGAGATGGCGAAATGAAGGGGGTCGACTACGCGGACACGGACCTGGAGCCGTCGCTGAAGCTGGCGCTCCTGCTGGCGGGAATGTACGCCGACGGTGAGACGACCATCAGAGAACCATCGAAAAGCCGAGACCGCGTGGAATTGGAGCTGAAACGACGAGGCGTAGAGGTCACGGGCATCCGGCCGGATCCCGCAGAGCGGGTCTTGAAGGTGAGCGGAGGACAGACTCTCGCCCCCCTGTCGCTGCCGATAAGCGGGCAGATGGAGCTGGCCCTCCCTCTAATGGTCGCCGCCCTGACGGTGAAGAGATCGGTAGTACGCATCCGCAAGGTGGCGGTCCGATCCGACAACAGGGCATTCTACGATCTGCTGCGCCAGTTGGGTGGGAGACTGGAACTGGAGGATGAAGATCAGGGTGCGGCCGATATGGTCGCCCGCTTCACTCCGCTCAGATCGACCCGGGTGGCGCAAGGTCGGGCCGAACGACTCATCGCCCACGTGCCCCTGCTCGCCGTGCTGGCCACGCAGACGGAGGGGGAGTTCATCATCAGGGACATCGATGCCCTGCGCGGGAGCGAGGATGCCCTGCGCGGGAGCGAGGATGCCCTGCGCGGGAGTGAGGATGCCCTGCGCGGGAGTGAGGCGGACTACGATCTGGTCGCCCACCTGCTGTCCCTGCTGCGACTGATCGGGGCGAAGGTGGGAGAATACCCGGAAGGGTTGGTCATAGATGGCGGGCATCCGCTGCAGGGGACCAGGATAGACAGCAAAGGAGACCCGGGCGTGGTGCAGGCTTTCGCCGTCGCCGGATTGCTCGCCTCGGGCGATATGGAGATCGAGGGAGCCGAATGCCTGGATGGGGTGTTTCCCGGTTTTTTTGACTCTCTGGCCATTTTGAAGGGGAGGAAGAAATGAGCACGCTATTTCGATTGTTCGTTCTCCTGGCCGTGTTTTTCGGCGGCGGGGTGGTAATGATCAAGCTGTTTTACGGCGTTTCCTGGAGCGAGAGCATGGAAATCGCCGACCAGTTCGTGGAGGACCTGCTGGGTTGATCAGCGGCAGGACGGGGATTCTGGGGGTCATCGGCGATCCGGTGCAGCACACGGCGTCACCGGTCATGCACAACGCCGCCCTGGGCGCGACCGACCTGGATTACGCCTACGTGGCGTTTCACGTCGCCGCCGATCAGGTGCGGACGGTTCCGGCTGCCATGCGAGCTCTCCAGATCAGGGGCCTGAACGTCACTGTGCCTCACAAAGTGTCGATCATGGCGGGACTGGACGAGATTTCCGACGAAGCCCGGGTGATCGGGGCGGTCAACACGATCTCCAACGACGACGGTCATCTCACCGGTCACAACACCGACGCCTATGGCGTCGCCGCCAGTCTGGAGCACGACGGGGGACTGCGGACGTTCCCGGCAAAGGTGGTCCTGCTGGGGGCCGGCGGCGCGGCGCGGGCGATCCTCTACGTGGTCCTGCAGCGACCGGAGGTAGAGGAGGTGGCTCTGTTGAATCGCAGCGCCGGGCGCGCCCAGCAGCTGGCCGAAGACCTGGACCCGGAGGGCAAGCGGGTGCGGGTAGGTGGGCTGGAGGATTGCGATCAGGTGGGCGATGCTGGCCTACTCATCAATACTACTTCGGTGGGTATGGAGCCGGAGGAAGACAAGTCGCCGCTGGCGGATGAGACCTGTCTCCACGGCGGCCTGGTGGTTCTCGATATCGTCTACAGGCCGCTGCGAACCCGACTTCTGGCCCAGGCGGAGGCAGCGGGCGCGCGGGTCGTGGAAGGGCTGGGTATGTTCGTGCACCAGGGGGCGCGGGCTTTTGAGATCTGGACGGGGGAGAAGGCGCCGGTTGATGTCATGAGACGGGCGCTGACGGGCGCCCAACGGTGATCTGACGGGCGCCCAACGGTGATCTGACCCCGGCGGCAGATCATGCGCCCGAGGAGAGAACGACTGCGTCCTTCTCTCCCGGTGTGTCAGGAATCTGACCTTGGCGGTAGTTCATGCGCCCGATGGGAGAACGACTTCGTCCTTCTCCCCCGGCGTGTCTGAATGTGACTTCGCCGGGCATGCGTACAGGCTTTTGCTGTGCAATCAGTAGTGATTTACTTATAGAGAATGGAAGGAATCGTGAATCCGTTTGTAGAGGAAATTCTGGAGAAGACGGCGGCGGCTACGGGGTTGGAGGTGGGGGTGCTGCGGGAGTTGCTGTCGGTGCCGCCGGATGAGGGGATGGGGGATTATGCTATTCCCTGCTTTACTCTGGCAAAGACGCTGCGGAAGAGTCCGGTTGAGATCGCCAGGGAGGTGGCGGGTGAGGTTGCGCCTCTGGTGGTCGATGGGGAGCGCATAGCGAGGGTGTCCGCGGCTGGTCCTTATGTGAACTTCAGTCTCAATCGCCGCTGTTTTATCGAGTATGTTCTGGGTGAGGTCCGCTCTGGCGGGGAGAACTACGGGTCGGGGGACCAGGGCGCGGGGAAGACGCTGGTCATCGATTTTTCGTCCCCGAATCTGGCCAGGCCGTTCAGCATTGCCCACCTGCGCTCTACCGCCATCGGCCATGCCATCTACCGCATCCACAGGTTTCTGGGATGGCATTGCGTCGGCATCAACCACATGGGGGACTACGGGGCGAATTTCGGTCAGCTGCTGGCGGCTTACATCAAGTGGGCGGATCCCGAGAAGGTGAGGGCCAACCCGGTGCCCGAGCTGCTGGCTCTGTACATCCGGTTCAACGAGGAGAAAGAGGCGAATCCCGATATTCAGGAAGAAGCCAGGGTGTGTCTCCGGCGACTGGCGGATGGCGATGAGGAGATGGTCTCCCTGTGGCGTTTCTTCATTGACGAAGGGCGCGCGGAAGCGGAGCGGATCTACGACATTCTCGACGTTCACTTCGACGAGTTTCTGGGGGAGAGTTTCTTCGCCGACAAGCTCGATGACGTGGTCGAGCTGTTCCAGAAGGCGGGATTGGCGGAGGAGAGCGACGGGGCGCTCATTGTCCGTCTCGACGGCGATGGCGAGGATTTGCCGGCGCCTTGTATGCTGCGCACCAGCAACGGCACCAGCACCTATCACAGCCGCGATATTGCCGCTCTCCTGCACCGGCACGAGAAATATGGATTCGACCGCATGGTGTACGTCACCGACATGCGGCAAATGCTGCACTTTCGCCAGCTCTTCAAGGCCCTGAAGCTGCTGGGAGTGGATTGGATCGACTCCAGCTCGCACGCCCCTTTTGGCATGATGAGCTTCAAGGGCGAGGCGATGGCGACGCGCAAGGGGAACATCGTCTTCCTGGAGGAGGTACTCGACCGGGCGGTGGAGCTCACGACGGCCATAATCGACGAGAAGAACCCGGATCTAAAGGATAAGCAGGCAGTCGCCCGGCAGGTCGGCATCAGCGCCGTTATCTTCGCGGACGTCAGCAATCGGCGCACGCGAGACATCATCTTCGACCTGAAGGATGTGCTGAACTTCGACGGCGAAACCGGCCCCTATATTCAATATACGCACGCCCGTTTCTGCAGCATTCTGCGCAAGCACGGTCGGCCGGTGGACCCGGAGGCCGATCTGTCAGTGCTGGATCAGTTGGCCGAAATGCGGGTGGCGCGGAAGCTGTCGGAATTTCCCCGCCAGCTGCAGTCGGCCGCTGAAGAGAGCGAACCGTCCTACATCGCCAGTTTTCTCATCGATCTGGCGACGGTGGCCAACAAGTTTTACAACGAGCTACCGGTCCTGGTAGGCGGCGACGAGAACTTGACGGCGGCGCGGATCCGGCTGGTTGACGGGGTGCGGACGGTGATGCGAACCGGGTTGTCGCTGCTGGGTATGAACGCCCCAGAGGAGATGTAAAGAGCGCTATGACCGAACCGGCAAGAAGGAAGCTGGTGTGCGATACGTGCGGCCGGGAGGTGGATCAGGTGCGGCGCGACGTGGTGGACGGGGAGTACAACGCCATCACCAAGCCTCCCCTGTGGAACTGCGAGACCTGCTACGCGCAGAAACGCACGCGCCGGCAGGCTGAGATAGATGGAGACGGCGGGGCGGGGTCGCCGTGACCAGAGACGCTGTGACCAGGGCCGTCCCGGTATTCCTCACCGGTTTCATGGCTACTGGGAAGAGCAAGATCGGTCGACTGCTCGCCTCGAGGATGCGCCGAATTTTCATCGACACCGATGACATGATCGAGGCGCGTGCCGGCAAGGCGATAGCGGCGATCTTCGCCGATGAGGGGGAGGAGCGCTTCAGGGCCCTGGAGCGCGAGTGCGTCGTGGAAGCGGCTTCACAGGCGGCGGTCATCGCCCTGGGCGGCGGCGCCATCGCACAGGAGGAGAACTGGAAGGCAATCGGCGACACCGATGGAATCCTCATCTGTCTCGAAGCGGATGTGGATACGATTCTGGAACGGGTCTCACGAAGAGATACTCGTCCCCTGCTGGCGGGGCTGAGTCACGAGGAGAAGCGGGAGAAAATCACGGCCATGCTGGCGGAGCGAGCCCCCTACTACCGACGCGCCCACATCACTGTGCGCAGCAGCGAGGATCGGCGACCTGTGGATACCGTGACCGAGCTGCTGGACCTGCTGCAGAGGCGAGCCAAGTGCTGACTATCGACGTGGGGTCCCAAGGGGGAGTGGGCTATCCCATTCACGTCGGACACGGGATTCTGCCTCAACTCGGGCGGCGCTGCCGGGCACTGGGTCTGGGGCCACGGGGAGCCGTCGTCGCCGACGCCGCTCTGGGTAGTCGCGTCGACGCGGTTGTCGAAAACCTCCGCAAAGCCGGATTCGATATGATCACCATCGATCTGGCCGGCGGAGATGCGGGGAAGAATCTGCGGTCGGCGGAGCAGATTTTCGGCCGTCTCATCGAGGCGGAGCTGGATCGCAAGTCGTGGATTGTGGCGGTTGGCGGAGGAGTCGCGGGGGACATGGCCGGTTTCGTCGCCGCCACCTTTCTCCGCGGCGTCGACTGGGTGACTGTCCCTACGACCATCGTCGCCCAGGTGGACGCCAGCATAGGCGGCAAGACAGCGGTCAATCACGAGCTCGGCAAGAATATGATCGGTTCGTTTCACCAGCCGCGTATGGTGCTGACCGACACCGAGCTCCTGCGGACGCTGCCCAGACCCGAGCGCGTTGCCGGGTTGGCGGAGGTGGTGAAGCACGCGGTCATACGAGACGACGCCCTGTTCACCTTTCTGGAAGAGCACCTGGAAGACGTAGTGGAGATGGCGATCGACGCCGACGGCCTGGACTGGCTCATCGGCCGCAACGCCAAGATCAAGGCGGCCGTAGTCGAAGCGGACGAGAAGGAGGGGGACCTCCGAGCCATCCTCAATTACGGCCACACCATCGGCCACGCCATCGAATCCGTTGGCCACGGCATGGACCCGACCACCGGATACGGGCGCTATCGCCACGGCGAGGCCGTAATCCTGGGGATGGCGGCGGTGGCTGAAATCGCCGAACGCAGGGGGATGTGGTCATCCGCCGACCGCTGCCGGCAAGACGCCTTGCTGGAGCGGTTGGGCGTGCCTCCCGGAATGGCCGACATGTCGCTCGACCGCATCGTCCAACGCACCCGGGCGGACAAGAAGCGGCTGGCTGGAAAGCTCCGCTTCGTGCTACCCCGTCGCATCGGGGAAGTGGTATTGGTGGACGATGTGGACGAGGAGGCCGTGCGGGCGGGCGTGGCGTACATTCAGGACAGATACCCATGAGCCCACGACAGCGATCCGAGGTAATGAGCCCACGACAATGAGCGGAGCGCAGAATAATGAGCCCACGACAATGAGCCCAGGAATAATGAGCAAGACAATGAGCGGAGCGCAGGAGAAGCACAAGATCCACCTCGTCAGTCTGGGGTGTCCCAGGAACACGGTAGATTCCGAGCGCATGCTCGGACTGCTGGGGGGGAACGACTACGGCCTGACCACCGATCCCCACGAAGCCGACGTCGTTATCGTCAATACGTGCGGCTTTATCGGTCCTGCCAAGGAGGAGTCGATCAACGCCATCCTGGCGGCGCACCGCCTGCGCCAGGAGGGCCGCTGCCGCGGGGTCATCGTCACCGGGTGTCTGTCTCAGCGCTACGAAGCGGATCTGCGCAAAGAGTTGGCCGAGGAGGCGGACGAGATCCTGACGCTGTCACAGGAAGCGGATATCGTTCGCTACGTCGATCGCCTCATGGGCCGCGACCGCGAGCGCTACATCGACAGTACACCGCGTCTTTCGCTGACTCCCAAGCACTGGGCCTACTTGCGGATATCTGACGGTTGTGACCACCACTGCTCCTTCTGTGCCATTCCCGCCATCCGCGGCAGGCACAAGAGCGAGTCCGTCGGACAGTTGGTGGCCGAAGCAGAGAGATTGGCGGCGCAGGGCGTGCGCGAGCTCGTGCTGATCTCCCAGGACTCGGTCCGCTACGGTCAAGATCTGTACGGCAAGCCTCGACTGGTGCCGCTGATGGAGGCGCTGGCAGAGGTAGAGGGAATCCAGTGGCTGCGGCTGATGTACACCTATCCGGCCTTCTGGACCGATGAGATGGTCCGTTTCTTTGCTGAGAATCCTTCCGCCTGTCGCTACGTCGACATGCCGCTGCAGCATATCGCCGATCCAGTGCTGGCGCGCATGAAGCGCGCTACTACCAGATCGAAAACCCTGAAGCTATTGACCTGGCTGCGAGAGAGCATTCCGGGAGTGGGTATGCGCTCCTCTTTCATCGTCGGGTTTCCCGGTGAGACGGATGAGCAGTTCGAAGAGCTGTTGACCTTTGTCGAGGAGACGCGATTCGACAACGCCACCTGCTTCATGTATTCGGACGAAGAGGGAACAGGGGCATTCGAACTCGACGGCAAGCTCTGTGAGGAGGTCATTGCAGAGCGTTTTCGGCGATTCACGGAGCTGCAGGACAATGTCTCGGCCGAGATCAATCACGGCCTGGTGGGAACCAGGCAGACGATTCTCGTCGATGGAAAAGAGGGAGAGGAGGGCGATGGGTCTCGCTATTGCGGTCGCATGCAGCGGGATGCGCCCGAGATCGACGGCCAGGTTGTCATCGACACTGACACCGGCACCGCAGTATTGGGAGCCGACAGTTCGGAGTCAGTGGATCCGGTGGGGAAGTTCGCCGAAGTAGAGGTAACAGGGGCCCATTCGTACGAACTCGCGGCGCGCTTCGTGGGCCGGATCTGGTAAAGGTCGGTAGGAGGGGGCTTGAGAGGGAGCTAAGCATGGCGGATCAGAATAAACGCAGGCGGCGTCCGAGCAAGGTCGAGCTGGGAGAGACTGAGCTCGCGATCCAATGGATCGATGGTGAACTCAGCCATTTCTCACTGGCCGATCTGCGGGGCAGCTGTCCCTGCGCCGTGTGCCGCGAGGCACGCGACCAATCCGAGCAGGAACTGCAGCTGCCGGGAGGCGAACTACCCGTATTGACCGGAGGGGCGGCCACAGCAACGGCGTCGGCCAGCGCGTTCACCTATGTCGGGCGCTACGGGATCCGCATAGAGTGGGCGGATGGCCACAATACCGGCATCTATACTTTTGAGTCTCTGAGAGCACAGGCAGAGGGCTGAGGCTCTCCAGGTCCTTCGAATTTCGTCCCACACCTTCAGCACCCGCACCGCAATCTGACGTATCTATTAAGTCGCCGCGGCCCGCTTTTCCCGCGGCGCTCTCGACAGCCACAGCTCCCACAGCAACAGGCAGACGGCCAGAATCAAGCACTCGCGCCACAGCTCACGCCCGTAGCGGTTCCGCAGGACCGCCTCCCGCAGGTCGTCGTCCGGGCGGATCAGGCGGAGGCGGTCGGATCCGAAGATTCGTGCCAGTTCAGCGACGGGAATCGGACCCAGGTCCGATTCCCTGGTGTCGACATTGACGGGAAAACGGTCCACCACCTCCCCTTCCGACAGCAGGCGCCACAGGCCCGACTCCGACAGGATCGGCACCTTCCACAGAGTTCGCCCACTCGACAGCTCCGCCTCGAGGTGGAATTTCCTCCCCGAGGGGGACTCGGCCTGTACGCGCGCGCCGGCCGAAAGCGGGGACGGCAGCTGCCGTTGGGCGGTCTGTCCCACCAGATAGCTTAGTCCCTGATCGGGAGGTAGACTGAGGTAGCGGCTCAGGCGGTGCAGGAGGGGGACGAAGATGCCCCGCCGCGGCAGGTCGTTCCACGTCAGATCCAGGGGTCCGGCGAAGAGCAGGACCCGCCCTGCCGCCACCCGTCCCTCGACCAGGGCGGGATGGCCGTCATCGAAGAAGGCCAGGGTCTTGAGATCCGGCTTCGGGAGGATCTCAAACGAGGCCCAGAACCGGGGTAGTTCGGGATCGGAGGAGAGCAGCCCATCGAACAGAAGATGATAAGGCCGACTCGGATCCAGACGCTGATACTGCGAGCCGTCACTTCCGGGCACACCCCGCCTGCCCTTTACCGTGGCCGGCACCAGGGCGGGCAACAGGTGCCGGTTGAGATAGCTGAGATCGACCCGGGGGGAGGGAAAGATGATGATCCCGCCACCGTCGGCCGCGTAGTCGTGCAGGAGGCGAGTGCGTTCAGGGCTGAGGCGCACGAGATTGCACAGCGCGACCACGTTGGTCCCGGCCAGGATTTCCGGGCTCAACTCCTCCATCAGTGCCTGACGCACGTCGAGCACGGGATCGATCGATGATCCAGCCGTGAGGGCTCTGCGGGCGTAGTAGGTGTCGCCGCGCTCGGCACCTACGAGCAGGACCTGCAGGGATTCGGGCACGTAGAGGGTGAAGTAGCGCCGGTTGTCCAGCACCAGTCCATCGTCCTCGATCTCCACATATCCAGAGAGGGGACCGGGCCCGCGGGGGGTGAAGGTGAAATCCGTCTGCAGGAAGTCACCGGCTGGCAGGTCGAACTCTCGGCGTTGGATACGCTCGCCATTCACGTACAGATCGGCCGAGGTCGCTGTTGCGGGGCGAGAGGAGGAATTGCCGAACACGACGTGGATGGTATGCTTCCTGCCCGCCGTCTGCATCCAGCTGTCCAGAAGGAGATCGCGGATGTATATATTGGCGCGCTCACCATCGGCGGGATCGCTTACGTAGACTGAAGCGCCAGGCAGCCAGTCGGCGTCCCTGGGCGTCACGTCAGACCAGTTGTAGCGTGCCAGGTCGGTCAACAGGAGGATCTCCCGATTCCAGTCGACTCGCGAAGTCAGCAGCTGGGCCGCCCGTTCGAGGGCGGCCTCGATATCGGTGATGCCCTCCCCCGGAGCCAGCTCCTGAATCAGTTCGCGCAGCCGATCGGGGTTTTCCAACACCTGTTCGGGCCGTGCCGCGAAGGGCACAACAGTGACCTCGTCCCGGGGGGAGAACAGGCTCAAGAGCGCAGTCGCCTGGCCGCGGAGCAGGTCGAACAGCCGACCCGCAGGTTGCCGATAGGCGCTACTGTAGGAGCGGTCCAGCAGAATGACAGCGGCCGTGGGCACGGAGCTGCCTAGAAGACCGGTACCGCTTTCTTTGAAGGAGGGCCGCGAAAAAGCGAGGATTATGAGGGCTACCACGAGCGTGCGCAGGAGCAACACCAGCCACTGCCGCAGTCGCAGCGACCGCATGCGCGTCTGGTCGAGGGCCCGGAGAAAGCGAAGGTTGCTGAAGGGAAGGGGGCTCGACCGACCGCGGTGAAGCAGGTGGATGGCCAGAGGTATGATGGTGGCCACCATCCCCAGCAGGGCCAGGGGATTGAGGAAGTGCACGCCGGCGCCTTCTTCAGCCCGCGGCGGGGTGCTCTTTCTCTTCTGTCTTTATTATCTCGAGGATTTCCTCAGCAGTCGACGCGTCGATGAGCTTCCTCTTGAAGTCGTCGTTTTTGAGGAGACGGGAGATGCGGGCCAAGGCCTTGATATGCGGACCAGAAACGTCGGCGGGCGACACCAGCAGGAAGAAGACGTACGCGGGTTCGCCGTCCAGCGACTCGAAGTCCACGCCGCGCTTGTGAATCCCCAGAGCCGCCGCCAGGCCATTGACGGCATCGGACTTGCCGTGCGGAATGGCGATGCCGTCGCCGATTCCGGTGCTCATAATTTTCTCGCGTTCGAGCACGGCCTGCAGGACTTTCTCCCTGTCGGTGATGGCGGTCCCAACCTGGAGGCAACCGACCAACTCCCCGATGATGTCCTCTTTATTGTCACTCTTGAGGCCGACGATGGTGGAATCGAGAGAAATGATGTCCAACAGGGTCATTCGCGTTGCTCCAAGTGCGTGGGGACCGCAGTCCTGCGGATGCTGGTAGTCCAGACCGACCAGACGGGAAGTTTATGAGTTAGACGAATATAAGTCAATATCGCGGCGGCGGCTCGTGCGGGCAGTCAGTCCCCGGTGGCATCCTTGAAGGGAGTGTGGTGAGCGGCTATCTTCACGACGGCTGCCGCGCAATTTTCTCTGGCCTCTCGCTGGCCCTCACAGTCGGGCGCCTGGCGGCCGCTGGCAACACATGAGGGAACTGGACGCCACAGGAGGGCGAAACGGGTACTCAGCGCACGGCTCTCTTCATCGCCTACCACTTCCCGCCGGCGCGGTCGTCGGGGATACAGCGCACCGCAAAATATGTGCGTTACCTCCCCGATTTTGGATATCGGGCCAGAATCCTCACCACATCGGCATTCGGATGCACGGGACGGGATGGCGAAGACGTACTGCGGGCCTGGGAGCCGCTGGCCTGCTATCGCTGGCTGCTGAACGGCGCTGCTCGTCGAGGCAGGGCCGCCGCAGCCTCGCGGCGGAGTGATCCGGGTCCTGCCAGAGGACTGGTTCGACTGCTGCGCCGATGGGTGATGATTCCCGATGGCCAGATCACGTGGCTGCCCGCCGCTGGGGCCGTCGGGCTGCGGAATCTTCGCGACGATCCGGCACAGGTCATCTACTCCACCTCTCCACCAGCGAGCGCCCATCTACTGGGGATGCTGTTCAAGAATCTGACCGGGTTGCCCTGGGTGGCGGATTTCCGCGACTCGTGGGTCAGCGACCCTCTCGACCCCGATGTTTTCGAGGTGCCCGGGCGGCGGCGCCTGGAGCGACGCCTGGAGGGGGCGGTGGTGGGTGCCGCCGATGCGGTCGTTACCGCCACCGAGATCAGTGCCGGACTGCTGTGCGATTCCCACCCCGAGATCGGGGAGAAGATACGGGTGATCACCAACGGTTTCGATCCCAATGACGAGAACGCTTCGCCGATTGGCGCCCAGGAGTGGTCGTCGGGAGGCGAGAGGAAATCCGCTCTCGGCGGCGATCCCGAGCGACTCGACATTGTGCACACGGGGAGTTTCTCACTGAGCCATCCGCAGCGAGGGCCGCAGCCCCTGTTCGCCGCGATCCAATCGCTGGTGCGGGAAGACGCCCGCTGGGCGGGCCGTATCAGGCTCATTCTGGCTGGGACGCTCACCGCTGCCGAGGCGGCGGCAGCCACCCAGCTGGGTGCCGCCGGTGTCGTCGAGGTGCGAGGAGAGTTGGATCGCGCCGCCTGTCTGGACCTCCAGCGCCAGGCCGGAGCGCTGTTGCTGCTCGACCACCGCAGGCAGGGGGGGTTGCTCTCCTCGAACGTACCGGGCAAGCTCTACGAATACCTGGCCACGGGACGACCGATTCTGGCGCTGTGCGGAGAGGGCATGGTGGCCCGTATGATCGATGACCTGGGCGTAGGCATGCGCGCTGTGCCGGACGATCCGGAGGCCATTCGACGACTCCTGATCGATGCGCTCGAGCGCTTTCACGCGGGCACGCTGAGCTTCGCGGCGCCGGCGGCAACGTTGCGGCGCTTTCACCGCCGGGAGCTGGCACGTCAGCTGGCCAGCTGTTTCGACGAAGTCGTCGGCAAGGGACAGGCGCGCTGACTCTGCGCTGGTGTGGGGGCCTTATCGCCGGTGATAGTGCAACGGCCTGACAGAATGCTGTGGGTAGTCTTCGTCACTGCCGCGGTGTCGAGAATGGGGTACGTGCTCGCCGGCTTCGACGTCCCTCTCCAGGACACCGCCGATTACGACGAGATCGCCCGGAATCTGCTCAACGGTGCGGGGTTTGTGGCCCGAGAGAATTGGTTCGGGTACGAGCTGCACTCCTGGCGCGCCCCGCTCTATCCGTTCTTTCTGGCGGGCGTGTACGGCCTGTTCGGTTACAGCCACCTCGCGGTGCAGCTGGTCCAGGTGCTGATCGGCGCCGTCACCGCCGCCCTCGTCTACGCTCTTGGGCGCAAGATCCACCCACCTTCCGCCGCCACGGCCGGCCTGGTTGCCGCGGTGTACGGTCCCCTGGTGGCGAGCGCCAATGAGGTGATGTCGGAAACGCTCTTCACTTTCTGTCTGCTGCTGCCGGTCTACCTCCTGAGCCCTGCCCAGGACGCAGGTGGCACTACCGCGTGGCCGGCCGACAGATCGCGAGGCAAGCGCGACCGTTACCGTTTTCTGGCCGTGGGGATCGCCATCGGCGTGGCGGCTCTGGCCCGCCCGGTGGCTCTGATACTGTGGCCGGTGGCGGCTCTGTGGGAGCTGCGCCGGCGGCGGATGGCCCATCCCCCCTCCCCCCCATTGACCTGGCCGGTCCTGTGGCTGAGCCTGGGCGTGGTAGTCGCTCTGGCTCCGTGGACGGTGCGCAACTGGCAGGTCCACGGCTCGCTGGTGACCGTCTCCACCCACGGCGGCTTCATCATCGCTCGCAGCAACTCCGCTGACCCGGACTGGCGCAAGGCGGATGGCTGGCGCATCGAGCGCAGTACTTTCGAGGAGACCCCATCCGAAACCGAGCGCGATCGCCAATGGCTGCACCAGGGACTCTCCTTTGTCGCCTCAAATCCGGGGTTGTATCTGAGACTGGCAGGTGAGCGCTTTCTCAGATTCTGGTACTTCCTGCAGCCCGCATACAACATCTGGTTCGCGGGTCTCTTTCCGTTTTTCGCTCTCGGTCTCTGGCGATACTGGAATCGCGGCTCCTTCGCCCTGCCTGGTTGGTTGATCCTGAGTTCGACCGCTGTCTTCTGCTTTGTGCTGTACGGTTCGACGCGGTTCCGGCTTCCCCTGGAGCCGTTTTTCATCCTCTTTGCCGCGGCTTTTTTCCACGACTGCTGGCGCACCCGGGGTCCAGTCGTCACCGCCGCCGCGACAGCTGCTATCGCCACCCTCAACGGGCTGTTCTGGTGGCAGTCAGACGCCCTGCGGCAGGTTGTTCTCCAGTGTCTGACCAGCATGGGTTTGAGATGAGCACAGAGAGCGAGGGGAGGCGTCCGCTGCTGTCGGTCTGCATTGTCAGCTGGAACACCAGGGATCTGCTTCGGGACTGCCTGAGAGCCCTTTTCGCGGATCCACAGAGCCGCGAGTGGGAGGTTCTGGTGGTCGACAACGCCTCCGATGACGGCTCGCCAGCCATGGTGGCACAGGAGTTCTCCCAGGTGCAGCTCATCGTCAGCGACGAGAATCTCGGCTTCAGTGGCGGCAATAATCTCGCACTCGAGCAGGCCAGAGGGAGGCACCTGCTGTTGTTGAACTCGGACACGCGGGTGGAGTCGGGCGCTCTCGGGCAGCTGGTCGCCTATCTGGAGACTCATCCAGGCGTGGGAGCGGTCGGACCGATGCTGAGTGACGGGGACGGAAGGTTGGAGCTGTCGTGCGGAAGAAGCCCGAGCCTCGCCACCGAAATCGTGCATAAATTGTTATTGCACAGACTGTTGACCTTCTTTAGATTTGGCGGCTGGCACCATCGCAGCCAGCGCTCGGTGGATTGGGTGACGGGGGCCTGCCTCATGGTCCGGGCCGAAGCCGCCGACCAGACCGGATTCCTTGATTCGAGGATGTTTATGTGCTTCGAGGATCTGGACTGGTGCATGCGACTGCGCCGGCAGGGGTGGGAGATCGTCTACTGCCCCTCCAGCCGGGTGACCCACCTGCGCGGCCAGAGCATCGGGCAGGACCTGGGAAGGATGCTGGTCATCAGCCAGCAGAGCCTGTTCTATCTGTTTCAGAAGCACTTTGGCCGAGGTCACCTCCAGGCGTTGCGTTTGCTCACCGCCATCGAGATGGTGCTGCGCTCGGCCCTGTGGGGGATCGGCTACGGACTGACTAGGAGCCGGCGAGAGGAGCGGCGCCAGCGCCTCAAGGCGTATGGCCAGATTTTCTATCGCACGCTGGTCGAATGCTCTTACTGGTCTGGCCCACAGACCCATAACACGGCCGATTGCACGGCGAACTACGAGTCCGATTCCAAGTCCGTTTCCGGGTTTGCTGCCAGCCGGGTCGAGGTGAAACAGATCAAGTCGCAAGATGAGAATAAACAAGCAGATGAGAATAAATAGCCAGATGGAATTAAGTACCCAGACAGGGCAGCCAAGAGTAGCCACAACAGGCCAAAACGACAGGATAAGGACGTGAGTGACAGGATTCCCCTTTGCAGGCCATTCTTCGGCGCCGAGGAGTCCCTGGCGCTGCAGCAGACCCTGGAGAGTGGCTGGTGGGGCCGGGGACCTCGGGCGATCGAGTTCGAAGAGAGCTTCGCTCAGTTTATTGGCGCGGAGCACGCCGTCGCCTTGAACTCGGCCACGGCAGCACTGCATCTGGCGCTTCTGGTGGCCGAGGTGGGCGGGCAGGAAGTGCTGACTACCTCCATGACCTTCGTATCCACCAATCACGCCATCCTCCAGGCCGGAGGACGTCCCGTCTTCTGCGACATCGAGGCGGAAACGATGAACATCAGCGCCGATGAGATCCGGCGGAAGGTGACACCGACGACCCGGGCTGTGGTGGTCATGCACTACGGTGGCCATGCCTGTGACATGGATCCGATTCTCGAGGTCGCCAGAGAGCATGGTCTGTGGGTGATCGAGGACGCAGCCCAGGCGTGCGGGGCGACCTACAAGGGTCGCAAAGCGGGGTCCATGGGCTACATCGGCTGCTTCAGCTTTCAGGCCACCAAGAACATGTCTACCGGCGACGGTGGCATGCTGGTCACCAACGACGGCGAAGTGGCCGAGCGGGTCCGCAAGCTGCGCTGGGTGGGGATCTCCAAACCGACGTGGGAGCGCTTCAGGGCGGGAGAGTCTCGGCGTTCGTGGATGTACGAGGTAGAGGAGGCGGGCTTCAAATACGAGATGACCGACCTGGCTGCCAGCCTTGGGCTCGTGCAGCTGACCAAGCTGGAATCGTGTAACCAGGAGCGCCGGCGTCTGCTGGAGCGCTACCGGGAGGCCTTTTCCGGCCTCGACGGCATAACGCTCCTGGATCACAAGGATTACACGCAAAGCGCCTGCTACAACGCCGTGGTCAAGGTCGAGGCCCGGGACGAGCTCTATTCCTACCTCGACGAGTGCGAAATCGACTCCAACGTGCACTACTATCCCAATCACCTGCTGCCCTTGTACCGTCCCTACACCACCCGCCTGCCGGTGACCGAATCGGAATGGCAGCGGATCCTCAGCATCCCCCTGTTTCCCGATCTGGGAGATGCCGATCAGGATCGTGTCATCGACAGAGTCCGCGCCTTCGTGAGCGGAGAGGCGGCAGCTGCCCGACAGGCGTGAGGATACTACCGTGGCGCCGAGAGGCTGCCTGAACCAGTGAAAGTACTCTTCGTAACCCAGTACGGAGCCCTGGCGGCCAGCAGTCGCACCCGGGTATTTCAGTACCTCCCCTACTTGGTTCAGTGCGGAGTCGAATCCAGCGTCATCACGGTGCTCCCGGATCGGGCCATTGCCGGCTCTCAGATCGTGGTGACGGACAACCCGCTCGGCAAACTCCGGTATTATGCCTGGGCCCTGTGGAGGACGCTGTCCAGCGGGATTCTGGCGTGGTGGCGGGCCCGTCCGGCGGACGTCCTTTTTATTCAGAAGGTCATCTTTCCGCGTCCGGTCCGCTGGCTCTTGCGGCGCTGTCGGTGTCCGGTGGTCTACGACTTCGACGATGCTATCTTCACAACCGAAGTTCGGGAAACGCGGAGCTGGCTGGCCGCTTGGAAGGAGCGTCGCAACGCCACAGGACTGCCCGGCATGCTGAAACTGGCGGCCGTGGCGGTGGTGGAGAACGAGTACAACGCTGATTTCGCCCGCTCCTACTGCGAAGTCGCCACCATCACAGGTCCCATCGACACCGAGCTTTACCAGATGAGTGACAGGGTGAGTGACAGGG
>Ga0066376_10000463_pt1 | contig 37675 bp, 44 predicted proteins | sample Knorr_S15_td_Bot_FD_77009 | JGI IMG/M metagenome (GOLD analysis project Ga0066376, IMG submission 77009) | Marine microbial communities from Southern Atlantic Ocean transect - Knorr_S15_td_Bottom_ad_5009_LV_A | ecosystem: Environmental > Aquatic > Marine > Oceanic | place: Southern Atlantic... | reverse complement strand
TTGAATAATAGGTTCTGAAACTCCAAACTCATCAATTCTATTTCTTAGTACTTTGATTGCACTTTGAAGGGCTCGATCCCTATCAATTTTTAATTTTTTAATAACTTCCTGATCATTTGATGCTTTGTATTGAGGAAATTGCTGAGTTAATCTAATATTATTTAATTTACATAATTCTAATAATTCACTAAAAAAACTGGAACCATTATCATTCACCTGATTAACTAATTGCTTAAATTCTTTATTAGATCTATTTGTATTATTTAGGACTAATTTAGCGATGTCTAATTCAAGCTGTATATACATTCCTCCCTGAAGATCTAAACCTAATTTAATTGCGCCATCTTCTTTAAAATCTTCTTCAATCGAAGGAATAAAATTATATGTTTGCACTGCGCCGCCCATGGTATTATCTACACATCCATCATGCGAAAATTTAAATTTTGAAATTTTCACTGAAGTATGATAGTATAATATTGAATTTTCTATAGCAATACAGACATCCATATCATCCAAGCACTTAACACCAAGATTTTTTATATTCTGATTAGACAATTCTAATTCTCCCCAATCAACAGTTAATTGACTAGATTCATTTAGCAAAAGAGCTTCTATAGAATCAGCCCCATCATTAGAATAAAATTCAAAATTTGATAGGCATTCCTTATTTACAGATTCGTTGCCTTCCAAAAGAATACCAGCTCCAATGGGAATAGATGTTGCTTTATCAGAGGAATTAAATATTATTTCATAATTATAAGTAGTAAAATATTTATTATATGTTGGAATCAGAAAGTAACAGGCAATCCCAATTAGTAAAAATATTAGTATGAGTCTACTTTTAAAATTTTTGAACATTTTTATTAATTTCCTTTAAGGATACAGTTTGTAAATTTAATTGTATCCACATTTGTTAGAAAGGATAATTATAAAATTAATTTTTTAATAATTATTTTTATATATAAAATAAATTATTATTATAAAAGTTCTAATGAGCAAAAATATGGGCAAAAAAAACAAATCAAAGATAATTGCAATTATTAATCAAAAAGGTGGTGTAGGAAAAACCACAACAGCTGTAAACCTTTCAGCATACTTTGCTGCTTCAGAAATACCCACATTGGTTGTTGATATGGATCCTCAGGCTAATTGCACTTCGGGACTTGGAATTGAAGTAGGATCATATAAAAAATCTGTTTATGATGTAATTATAGGTAGAAAAGATATTAAGGAATGTACTTTAACAACAAATTTAGATTATTTAGATATTCTTCCTGCTAGCGCACAACTAGTTGGTGCTGAAATTGAATTAGTTGGCATGCTAACTAGAGAAAGGATGCTAAAAGATCAGCTATTAAAGAAAGAGATACAAAACAAGTATAAATACATTATTATAGATAGTCCGCCATCCTTAGGTTTATTAACTATCAATGTTTTAACTGCAGCAAACTCATTAATTATTCCAATTCAGTGTGAATACTATGCCTTGGAAGGTTTATCTCAATTATTAAATACAATCCGATTAGTTCAGAAAAAATTAAACAAAAATCTTTCAATAGAAGGGATATTAGCGACCATGTTTGATAATAGACTTAACTTATCAAAAGAAGTCGTCAGAGAACTTAAAGAATATTTTAAAGATAAAGTTTATAAAACCATAATTCATCGGAATGTAAGATTAGGTGAAGCGCCTAGTCATGGACAACCCATACTATTATATGATGCCTCAAGTATGGGAGCAAGCGATTATATGGATTTAGCATTGGAGTTTCTAAAAAATAATGAGTAAGAAATCTAATTTAGGAAGAGGTTTAGAAGCCTTAATATCTCAATATGATACTGAGCAGGATAGCAATTATATCAATGATTCTATTCCATTAAATAAAATCAAAGCGAACCCCAATCAGCCAAGAAAAGATTTTAATGATTCAAAAATGAATGAGCTAATATCATCAATTAAGGAGAAGGGGATATTACAACCAATAGCTGTTCATGAATTAAAAAACGGAAATTATGAAATTATAGCAGGAGAAAGAAGATACAGAGCGGCGAAGTCTGTAGGGCTAAAGAGCATTCCAGCATATGTCCTATCAATCTCTAATGAATCAGAAATTATGGAGTATTCTTTAATTGAAAATATACAGAGGGTCAATTTAGATCCCATTGAAGAGTCAGAAGCATTTGCGCTACTTAAAAGTAAATATAATTTATCTCAAAAAGAAATTTCTAAAAGAGTGGGGAAAAGTAGATCTCAAATAGCAAACTCTCTAAGGCTATTAAAACTTCCCAGCTCAATTAAAAAGGATATAAAGAATAAAAAAATTACCACAGGCCATGCTATTTCATTACTCGGATTAAAAAGTAAAACACAAATGTTAGCAATTGCTAATAGAATAGTTAATAAAAATTTAAGCGTAAGAAATACTGAACAAATAGTTTCTAAAATCAATATGCTTTCTACTAACAGAATAAATGGCAAGAAAACAGCAAAGTCTAAATTATTAAACGAAATAGAGAGTAAATTAATTCACAAATATGGGACCAAGGTTTCCATTTTATTTAATAAAAGTAAAAAAGGTAAAATAATTTTTGAATATTATACCCCAGATGATTTAGAACGAATTCTACGTTTATTAAATAAGTAAAAAAATAATTTGATAAAAAAATACTACACTCTTTTAATTGCTTCAGATTCTGGTCATCTTAATAAATCATTTAGACTGTCACGCGCATCCATGGTATTTATATCTATCCTATTAATAGTTACATTATTTTTTTGCTATTATGGATTTAAGAATTATTTTTCCCCAAGTAATCAATCATCTCATTATAGTACGTTAAAATTTTTTAAATCAGATATAACGGATATTGTTTTTAATAAAAATTTATCTAGAGATTCTGACTCTTTGACCTTACGTCAAATTAAAAATCTTATTATTTCAGGAGGACCAAACATATCAATGACAGCACCAATTGATGGGTATTCTACAGAGGGATTAAATAAAATAAATGATCACAATGGTATAGATATAGTATCTAAAAAAGGCGATTTAATTAAATGTGCTGAAGATGGGATCGTCGTTTTTTCAGGTGAGAATGGTGATTTAGGTAAAACGGTGATTGTATCACACCCATTTAACTACTTTACTATTTATAGTCATTGTGATTCTATCCTTGTCAGACAAAGAGATGTAGTTTCAGAGGGCGATTATATAGCAATATTAGGTAATACAGGAATAACTACAGGGCCACATCTTCACTTTGAAATTTGGCATAATGATATTATTATAGACCCTAGAAATATAATTAAAAAATATGGAGAATTAGATGTTTCAGCAAAATAAAAATACAATGTGTTCAATTATTGGTCCTGATTTAGAAGTCAAAGGAGACATTAATATTAAGGGAGATCTATTAATATATGGGAAGGTGGATGGAAATATTATTTGTGGGGGGCTAGTTACAACAGCGAAGGACTCTGTAGTGAAAGGACATATAAAAACTAAATTCGCTGATATTAGTGGACAACTTGAAGGAGATTTAGAGGTCCAGCAAAAAGCAAGTCTATCATCTACTTCTATTCTACATGGTGACCTACTAGCCTCAATCCTTGTAATTGAAGAGGGGGCCAAATTTAGTGGGTTATGTAAAATGACTACAAAATTAGACACATCAAAAGCTTCAAATAGAAAGGTCGCTAATCTTAATGAAGGGTCAAAATAATAACTGGCTAACCCTTTCTTCTATTGGGATTCAAATTACAGTAGTATTATTATTATTTGGATGGCTTGGAAGCCAAGTAGATAAATATTTTTCTATTAATCCATATGGATTAATAGTAGGTCTTTTGATAGGCGCATTTTTTTCATTATATGTGATATGGAAAACTATAAACTCTAGTAAATGAAAATATTATTTATTTTTTTAATCTCCATCATATTTATTCTATTTAGTATTAATAGATTATTTTTTAAAAGTTTATTAAAAGATAATGATAAATATATTTCTAATCAGTTAAAATACTTTATTTGTAAAGTTATAATAATAATATCAATTACATTCTTTTTTTGTTTTATTTTTCCATTAAATAGCATCAAATTTATACTATCAGCTTTAGTTATATTTATAATGTTTCATTTTGCGGAGGCAATAATTATTCAAAATAAAATTAATAAAATAGATAATTAATGGAAAAATTTGATGGAAATACAATTTTTCACCATGTAACCAATAATACACATCAATCATTATATGAATTTGCTATATTGGGGATAGATTTATCAATAACAAAACATGTCCTAATGCTTTGGATAGTTTCTCTTTTCTGTGTTGTGTTGGCAGTATATGCGACCCGAAACTATCGCAGAGATAAACAGGCTAGACCAAAGGGAATTTCTCATCTATTTGAAATTTTAATTGAATTCATAAAATCTGATATAGTAATTCCTAATATAGGTGAAAAAGGATATAAAACTTGGACACCTTTAATAGCGACCTTTTTTTTATTTATACTAGTAGGCAATTATTTAGGACTGATTCCTTTTTTTGAAAAAATTCCTGGTGTTGCTGGGAGCGCATCAATTACTGGAAATATAGGTGTAACATTAGCACTATCAACAATAACATTTTTTTCAATAATTATAGCGGGGACATTGAAACATGGCTTTTTGGGACACTGGAAGAATATGATTCCAAATGATGTCCCGGCTCCAGTTTTAATTATATTAATTCCTATCGAAATAATGGGATTGATTATTAAACCCCTTGCATTAACTCTAAGGCTTGGAGCAAATATGACAGCAGGACATATCGGATTAGTTGCTATTTTTGGGATTCCAATGATTTTATATCAATCATATGAGTCTGTTTTAATAGGATTTTCAGTGGGTATAGTTTCAGTAATATTAAATGTAGCAATTTACTTTTTAGAAATTTTAGTTTGCTTGGTACAAGCGTATGTATTCTCATTGCTATCAGCAGTATTTATAGGTATGGCGATACATCCACAGCATTGATTATTAATTCAATTAACAAAGGAGTAACAATAAAATGAGTAATAGAAATATGTATTTAATGGTATTTTGTCTAATCGTATCATCTGCATTTGGTCAAGCTGAGATTGAACTTGCAAAAGCTTCAAACATAGCCAAGGGTCTAGCTGCTGTAGGAGCAGGTCTTGTGGCTATAGGAGCTGGAATTGGTATTGGTAATATTTTTGGGCCAGCAGCAGAGGCAGTTGCGAGGCAACCCGAGGCGACCAATGATATAAGAGGGACAGTCAACCTTCCTTTATTCTTAGTTGAAGGAGTTGCAATTATTGCATTGGTTGTATGTATTCTAGCTGTTGTTATATAGTCTTATATTTCAAATAACATTATAAAGGTTAAAATGATAAAATTAGTAGCATCATTATTGATTGGTAATATTATTGCACAACAAACACCCCATTCTCAAGAGGGGGGGGACTTGCATTCAGCTAATTGGATTGAGGGTTGGTTAATGCCTGAACCGGGACTTTTCTTTTGGACTTTAATCACATTTTTTATTGTATTATTTATACTTAAAGCTAAAGCATGGGGCCCCCTTATGAATGCGCTTGATGATCGAGAAAAAAGGATTGATGAGGCATTATTATCTGCTGAAAAAGCAAAAGAAGAAGCTCAAAAAGTTTCAAATGAATATGATATAATGATTAATAAGGCTCAAAGTGAAGCGCAAGAAATTATAGCAAAAAGCAAAAAAGCTGGAGACAAACTCAAAGAGGATATAGAGAATAAAGCCAAGGAAAAGGCTAATGAGTTAATGTATAAAACAGAAAAAGAAATTGATTCAGCAAAAATCAGAGCGATTGATGACATAAAATTAGCATCTATAGACTTGGCAATACAAGCAGCGTCCAAGATTATTGATAAAAATTTAGATGATTCAACTAATAAGGATATTGCTAAAACAACAATAAATGAGGCAAATTGATGCGAGACCCTCATAAAATAAAAAAATATGCTAGTTCCTTGATAAGCATATCAAACAAATCAAATCAAGATCTCAAGGATATCATTAAAAATCTACTATCATTTAAAAATCTGTTAAGGGACCTACCCGAATTAAGGTATTTATTATTATCAAAAAGAATATCACTTACCAATAAGCTTGTAGCTGTTAAAAATATTTTTGATAAATATTATGGACAACTCGAAATAGAATTTATATCAATATTATTAGAGAATGGTGAAATGGGGATGTACAATGATATAATAAAAAAGATGGTTTTTATTTTTGAGTCTACGGACAATTTTAAAAAATTAAATATTGTATCATCTAAAGAATATAATAGAGATGAGAAAAATGAAATTACCAATTTAATAAAAGATAAATTTAATATTACTAATGCTTCTGAGGCATCATTTAGTATAGATAAAAATATTTTAGGGGGCATTAAGATAAGAATTGGAAATAAAATTATAGATGGATCTATATCAACAAAATTAAATAAAATAAAAAGAGCTTTAACAAGTACTTAGAAAGAGGTATTTATGGAACAAATTAAAACAGATGAAATTTCATTATTGCTTAAAAAGCAATTAAATGAACTCAAATTAGAAGTGGATGTAGCAGAAGTTGGTGAGGTTATTTACGTTGGGGATGGAATTTCAAGAATTCAGGGGCTAGAGAATGTTTTGTCATCAGAATTATTAGAATTTCCTAATAATGTTTTTGGAATGGCCATGAATCTTGAAGAGGACAATGTTGGGGCTGTTTTATTTGGTGAAAGTAGACTTGTTAAAGAAGGTGATTTAGTAAAAAGGACAGGGAAAGTGGTGGAGATCGGTGTAGGGAAAGAATTCCTTGGAAGAGTTATAAATCCTTTGGGACAACCTATAGATGGAAAGGGACAGATCAAATCTAAAGAGTTTCTACCAGTCGAACGAAAAGCAACTGGAGTATTATCTAGACGAAAGGTTACTGAACCTCTTCAAACAGGACTCAAAGCAGTTGATTCTATGATTCCAATTGGTAGAGGTCAGAGAGAATTGATTATTGGTGATCGTCAAACTGGAAAAACAGCTCTTGCCATTGATACGATTATTAATCAGAAAGAAACACATAGTTCTGATAAACCTGTTTATTGTATATATGTTGCAATTGGGCAGAAGGAATCAACTGTTGCCAAAGTAGTAGCAGAGCTGGAGGGTGCTGGAGCGATGGAATACACTACTGTTGTGACAGCTAGCGCTAACCAACCAGCCCCATTATTATTTTTAGCTCCATACACAGGAGCAACTCTAGGTGAATATTATCGAGATAATGGTATGCATGCTCTAGTTATATATGATGATTTATCAAAGCATGCCTCTGCGTATCGACAAATGTCTTTATTATTAAGGCGTCCTCCTGGTAGAGAGGCATATCCAGGAGATGTATTTTATTTACATAGTAGACTTTTAGAAAGATCTGCAAAATTAAATGAAAAATTAAAATCAGGATCTCTGACTGCTTTACCTATAATTGAGACACAAGAAGGTGACGTCTCTGCTTATATACCTACAAATGTAATATCTATAACTGATGGTCAAATTTATTTAGAATCAAATTTATTTAATTCAGGTCAAAGACCTGCTGTAGATGTTGGCCTATCAGTTTCAAGGGTGGGTGGAGATGCTCAGATAAAAGCGATGAAGAAAGTTGCAGGGACCTTGAAATTAGATTTAGCACAATTTAGGGAACTTGAAGCATTTTCAAAATTTGGTTCTGATTTAGATAAAGAAACGCAGAAGCAACTAAATCGCGGCTCAATATTAATGGAGCTATTAAAACAAAAACAATATTCCCCTGTTTCAGTAGAAAAACAAGTAGCACTAATTTACGCTGGTACTAAAGGACATCTAGATGAAATCCATAAAAGCAAGCTAAGTGAGTTTGAAGAAAAGTTTTATGATTTTTTAGATGCTTCATGTCCAGATTTATTATCTAATATTAAAGATAGTGGTGAATTAACTGAAGAAACCGAATTCAATTTAAAAACTAAAATTAATGATTTTGTAAAAGGATTTTAATTTGTGGCAAGTTTAAAGGATCTTAGAAATAAGATAAAATCGATTAAAAGCATTCAGCAAGTAACTAATGCCATGAAAATGGTTGCGGCTGCAAAGCTTAGAAAGTCTCAAAAAAATATGGAGAATGCTAGACCATATACAAATTCTATTGAAGAGATGATCAATCATTTGATTCCAGATATTGATAGATCTTCACTTCCCATTTTAGAATCAAGACCAATTAAGAAAAAATTATTTCTAATAATTTCAGCTGACAGAGGTATGGCTGGAGCATTTAATTCAAATATAATAAAGAAAACAGAACAAGAAGTATCTGAATTTGGAATTCAAAATTCATACTTAATATTTGTAGGAAAAAAATCTCATGATTATTTTAAAAGAAGAGACTATAATATTTTGGAAAGCTATAGGGATTTCTGGAACACGCTTGATATTAACATAGCATTAAAAATTGGGGAATTAATTGTAGACAAATATTTAGATAAAGAAATTGATGGAGTTGATGTTATTTATAATAAGTTTATTAGTGTTGCTTCACAAAAGATAATATGTAAATCATTTCTTCCCATAGAATACAATGTAGAGGAGAAGCAATCATGTAATTTATTATATGAGCCCAGTAAAACAGATGTTGTTAGAACACTTGTTCCAAAGCATCTAAATGTTCAGTTGTGGCAATTTTTATTAGAATCAAATGCATCAGAGCAGGCAGCTCGAATGGTTGCGATGGAGAATGCAACTGAGAATGCAGGAGAAATAATATCAGACTTAAGTATTGAATATAACAAAGCTCGACAAGCTGCTATCACTACAGAAATTATTGAGATAGTTAGTGGCGCTAATGCATTGGAGGGATAATAAAGGAGAGATATGAGAAAACAGGGAAAAATTTCAGCTATTATGGGTGCGGTGGTAGATATAAGATTTGAAGATGGTAATCTGCCAGAAATATACAATGCAGTTGAAGTGGATAGAGGACAGGAAGCAAAATTAATAGTAGAGGTAGCCCAGCATCTTGGAGATTCAATGGTTAGAGCTATAGCCATGGATTCAACTGATGGTCTGCAAAGAGGAACCATTGCAGTTGATACTGGAGGACCAATATCAGTTCCCGTTGGAGATAATGTATTAGGCAGGATGTTTGATCTTCTAGGTAATACAATTGATGAAAAAGGTGATTTTAAATCAGATGTTAGACTTCCAATACACAGAGCAGCTCCCAAATTTGAGGAACTAACTACGAGTTCAGAGATACTTGAAACAGGAATTAAAGTTATTGATTTAATGGAGCCTTATACAAAGGGTGGTAAAACAGGATTATTTGGAGGAGCTGGTGTTGGGAAAACAGTGCTTATCCAAGAATTAATTAGAAATATTGCAACTGAGCATGGTGGATATTCAATTTTTGCGGGCGTTGGTGAAAGAACCAGAGAAGGGAATGACTTGTATTATGAAATGATCGATTCTGGAGTTATTAAAAAGACAGCCATGGTGTTTGGGCAGATGAATGAACCCCCAGGAGCTCGATTAAGAGTAGCCCTTAGTGCACTTACAATGGCTGAATATTTTAGGGATGAACAAGGGAAGGATGTCCTGTTATTTGTTGATAATATTTTTAGGTTTACACAGGCAGGGTCTGAGGTATCTGCGCTTCTTGGAAGAATGCCATCTGCTGCAGGTTACCAACCAACACTTGCGACTGAAATGGGTGAGCTACAAGAAAGGATTACCTCAACTAAAAAAGGTTCTGTCACATCAATTCAAGCTGTATATGTACCAGCTGATGATTTAACGGACCCAGCTCCAGCTAATACATTTGCTCATTTAGATGCAACAACAGTTTTAGATAGAAAGATATCTGAACTTGGAATTTATCCTGCCATAGATTCACTACAATCAACCTCAAGGATACTTGATCCTAGGGTTATCGGTGATAGGCACTACAGCGTTGCAAGGAAAGTTCAGCAAATACTACAAAAATATAAGGATTTACAAGATATTATAAATATCCTTGGCATGGATGAACTTTCAGATGATGATAAATTAGTTGTTGGTAGAGCCAGAAAACTTCAGAAGTTTATGTCCCAACCCTTCTTTGTGGCAGAACAATTTACTGGAACTGAAGGAAAATATGTATCATTGGAAGATACTATTTCTAGTTTTGAAGCAATTATAAATGGGGAAATGGATAAATATCCTGAAAATTCATTTGCTTATGTTGGATCTATAAATGAAGTTGTTGAAAAGGCAAAGAAAAAATGAGTAAAAAATTTGAATTAAATATAATTACCCCTACTGATACGTTTAATTATTCAGATGTTGAATATTTAAGGGCTCCATCTATCGATGGGCTGTTTGGTGTTTTATCAGGTCATATTTCATCCATTATTGCGCTTGATGTTGGTGAAGTTAAAATTGTTAATAACAATAAATCAACACGGCTTGCAACTAGTGGTGGTTTTGCTGATATTAATAAAAAAAACGTTACATTAGTTCTTGAAACTGCCGAAGAGGCAATTAATATTGATATAAAGAGAGCTAATGAATCAATTGATAGAGCAAAAATATATATAAATGATAAATCCACTGATATAAAAAGAGCTTTAAATTCTATAAAACGAGCAAAAAACAGAATACGAATTTCAAAGAAAAAAAAATTAATTCAATAATTTTATAGCACCTCTACATACATCAATAGAGATTGGAGTCCTACCAACAAGCTCCCCATCAATATTTAAAATACCATCTTTATTAGGTTTAAGTATTAATGAATTTGCTTGCAAGTAATTTACTTTATCATTTTTTATATGCTCACCCGCAAAAAGTGTTGGGAATAATTTTAACAACTCTAGCTTATTAAAGTTATCTTCTATTAATATAATATCCATCTTACCATCATTTAATTTAGCATGTGGTGCCATTTTCATTCCCTTCCCGATATGAATTGTATTACATATAATAATAAATGCAAATTTTTTATCAAACCTAGCTTCATCAATTATTACCTTTGCTTGCTTAGCTTTATATGTAAATATTTTTATAATGCTAGATACATTATATCTGATTGGCCCCATCCATCTCATTTTTTCGGCTAATATTCCTATTTCATTCACCATCCCCCAACCTACTAAATTTATTGAATAATATATCATATCAGAGCTTGTTATTTTTAGAATATCAATTGTTTGCGTGTTATGATTGAGAATTTTATTTAATGTAGTTTTTATGTCAAACTTACCAATATCATGTAATAGTGAATTCCCGCTACCAGCAGGAAGAAGTCCTATTGGGATATCCCTTATTTCATCTCTTTTAAGGAGCCCATTTACAGCTTCATGCATTGTTCCATCACCACCTAATATAAGAATTCCATCTATATCTTTTAGGTTTGCCTTGGAAATAATTTTTTCTGCGTGATGTTGATACTCGGTAAAGTGAGAATCAAAGGTATGACCTCTTTTCTTTAATTCTGGAGCTACAATTGAATTAAATACATGTATTGAATTTTTTGTTCCACTATTTGGATTAATAATAATAAAATAATTCATTATTCTATATCATTTAAAAGAAGGACCAATCTACCATAATTAATTTTCAATTCAATTTTTATTGGATATCTATTTTCATCATTTGTAAACCATATTTTCATATCACCATTATTTCTAATAATGGAAGAATCATTATTAGAAACTGGACTTACAACAATAGTATTAAATTTTCCAAATGATGTTTTAATCATTTCCTGATCAACGACCTTCATATCTATTTTTTTTATTTTACCAAGATTATATATATGATATTTATAAATATCATTTATGTTTAGTAATTCGTTTCTTAGTGAGTATATAATCGAAAGAGGAGAATATGCTTTATCTATTTTAATTTTTTTTTTTGCTGTTACAATATTATTTGAATTAATATCAAAAATAGCATTATGATTTTTTTTATATAATCCCTCATGAATTTTATTTGTAACCTTTAATAATGAAAAATCTTCTGAATTCATATAAACTGTAATTTCATCTCTAATTTTATAAAAAAGATCAAGAAATTTATTAGTTTTCAGTTTACTGTTTAACCTTAATATATTTTCATTTAATAAGGTATCCGCTTCAATTTTTAGATACGCTGACCCCGCATCAATTCCTCTAAATTTTATTTTATAGTTTAGCTTTTTATTGATCAGATTCTCTGATAGGAACAAATTAAATAACAATAGAATTGATATTATTTTTATGCAAAGTTGCAAAGGATATCCTTAATTATTTCATCAGAGAATTTAGATTTAGTTTTTAAATATTTTTTCATTTCATTTTTATGTTTATTAAGCTTATCATCTTCATTTATTAATTTTAATACACTAGACAACTCATTTGCATTATTAATAGAAGAGGCTAATTTATTATCAACCAGTTCAATAGCTTCATTTAATATTTCATAATTGGGACCAAAGCAAATCATATTGCCATAGATTGCAGGCTCAATTACATTATGAACTCCCTTTCCGAATCCACAACCAATATAAGAAATTGAACTAAACTTATATGCCTCTGCTAATATTCCAATTTTATCAATAATCAATGCCTCTATTTTATTGTCTTTATAATCAATATTAGTAAGACGAGAGGATGTAATCTTTAGTTCCATCAATTGTCGCTCTATATCCAGCATAAATTCTTCTGTGGGTTCATGAGGGACAAATATTAATTTTGTATTAATAAAAGAAGTATGATTATCATTTAATGATTTAAATATTATTGGCAAATCATTATTATCAATACTACCAAATAAAATGTTTTTTGAATTATCAAAAAGAGGTATCAAAGATTCATTATTATTAAATCTATAGTTAATTTGATCAAATCTCGTATCTCCAATAATTCTAATTTTGTCAGCTCCAACTATTTTCTCCAATTTATTCCCCATTAATTTTGATACCGTATATATACAATCAAATTTCCTAAAAATATATTTATATAGTGTAATAACAATGGGAAATGATCTTTTTGAATATTTTGGAAGATTTGCATTTATCAAAAATATATTTTTACAGTATAGCTTAGAGATAACTATATGATGCGGCCATATATCATGCCGAGTAATGATATACTTGTCTGGCCTTACAATTTTAAAGAATTTATTTACAGTCCATGGGAAATCAAAGGCCTGGTAGCAATATGTATCAACATCATTCTCAGAAATGTGTTTAAATGATGATGGGGAAGATATAGTTAAAAATATAAAATATCGCTCTCTATCTATAATTCGAAAGATGGGTTTAATCTGCTCCAGCTCCCCATTAGAAGCAGCGTGAAACAACAGCACACTTTTATTTGTTGCCTTTATTTTTTCTATAGATTTATTAAGTAGAGAATGATATTGATTTTGTCTTATCTGAATTTTTTCATTAAATAATGAAATCACCATGGTAAGGACCCATAACACAGGAGAAAGTAGAAAATATATTATGTATAGGATCATTTTCTGTATTTAATAATTAAATCAGAAAACTCTCGAAAGGCACCATTTCCACCCGCTCTTTTTGTAATGTAATCCGGATTAAAAATATCAAGTATGGGGCTGGTGCACGGCATGGCACTTAGACCAACATACTTTAGAATCTCTAGGTCATTAACATCATCCCCTATATATGCGACCTCATCTGATGTTATATTTAATCTATTGCACAGATACTTTATTCTAAATAATTTTTCATTTTCATTAATGTACACATATTTAATTCCAAGTTTTTTAGCTCTAGATTTAACAATTTGTGAATTTTCACTTGTGAGAATAGCAATTTCAATTTTTTCATTTTTTAATAGGGCCGTTGCCATTCCATCGTATGTTGAGAATGATTTCATATATTCACCATCCTCCGTGTAATGCATTTTAGCATCTGTCCACACTCCATCTATATCAGTTGCTATCAGTTTGATATTTTTAGATTTCTTTATAAAAATTTGTTTACTCATCCTGACCTTTCATATTTATATAATTTGTGGTTGCTTTTAGCACCTCTAAATCTAGATAGGTATCCACCTGCCGACCAAATTCTTCAGGGAAAATCTCATAACCAATCTTACCCCCCAAACGATTTTTCTTTTCCATAAATAATTTTTGTGTAAAGATATATACAGATCCATTTTCATCATACAGATAATCATCTATTTTAAATTCCTGTCTCATTGGCCTATTATTATAATCATATTGACAAATCAGCTCATTTGAATCTAGTTTCCAGTTAAGGGGGTGGCATGGGCTTATTGATATCATTGAGTCATATTCTTTATCAATAAAATTCTGTAGCATTCTATCTAATGCTTTCTTTGGTCTAATCGGGCTGGTTGGCTGAAGCAACACAATAATCGCCGCTGAGTCTATTTTCTCCAGCATTATAACATGCTCAATGGCAAGCTCAGTAGAAGAATCATCTTTTGAGATATTATCTGGCCTTTTGATTACCTTTGAATCAAATTTTTTAGCAACATTTTCGATGTCAATGCAATCCGTGCTCACAATAACATGATCAATAAAATTAGAGCTCTGGGCATAAAGGATGCTGTGGGCAATCAATGGAGAGCCATTAAAGTCTATTAGATTTTTTTTTGGAATTCCTTTGCTCCCCCCCCTTGCAGGGATGATGGCATATACCCTCTTATTATTAATCATTAACGTTGGCCAGCCTTTTTATTTTATTCTTATCAATCAAACTATTTATAAAATCATGCTCTTTCTGATTATCATGTTTATGACCTTTATTTAAAACATTCTCATTGAAAAAATTCGTTAATTTCGAGTCATAGTAATGAGATTTTGAATTTATGAAAAAATCAAATCCATGTATATAAATATCTTCATAATTTTTCAATGCCCACATAATTGCGTATAGTCCTGTCGTGAGCCTAGTGTGACCCACTATGCTCTCATAATTTAGTATATCATCCTTTGGTATTAATAAGAATTTTTCATATTTCATATTTATTCTTTTTGATACATAGGAAAGTATATCCTCTTTATGTTTTAAGAATACCCTTGATGGGAGGGCCACCACCACCCTACCTGGGATTTTCTCTGGAGTAGTTAGCTTGCTATTGGCTCCATTAAACCAGACATCAGTTTTTGATCCAAGAAACCGTTCATACCCATTAATTTTATAGTTATTGATTCTTGCAACAGTATCAAAATTATCAATTTGATTTTTCAATTTACTCTTAAGAATTGATTCACCATTTCCTATTATTAATATTGATTGATTATTCATTATCTAAATAGTTCCTTGAAGGCATTCGATAATCTTATTGTGTTATTCCTATCAAATCTAACAATATCCTTTACTCTTTTATAATAAAAATATAAAAACCAATTATAACTACCAGTTTAAACATACATGGTTAAAGATCATTAAATAATTTCGATGAAATTGAAAATATTTTCTTTAATATTCATATATATGAAGGTACTTTTAATAAGAATTCAAAGGGATGAGCTATTATAGATTTAACGGGAAAACTGTCAAGGTTATAAAACAAGGTGATGTAATTATATAAAATATGAACACATTTATAAGAATATTAAAATATACAAAATCTTACAGATTGCTAATGGCAGGAGCTGTTTTAGCTTCTACAATATTTGTATTATTAAATTGCATGTCAATTTGGTTAATTGGAGCTATGCTTGGCAATGTAATGGGGGGGGATTCAATTTCTATTACACAACCTTCCTCATTGAATGAATATTTAAATTATTCAGTTCAGAATTTAATTGGGAGAGGAACACAGATTGAACAATTGAAAATGTTATGTATACTATTAACACTAATTTTTATTTTTAAAAATATATTATACTATATTAGCAATCTGATTATGGCATATGTTCAAAATAATGTTATAACAAATATTAGGATAAAACTATTTAGACATATTAGCACCCTATCTCTTTCATTTTTTAATAACACAAAAATTTCCGAATTAAGTTCAATTTTGATAAGAGACATAGGAGGAATGAGGGTTGCTTTTTCACAAAGCCTACAAAAAATAATTGTAGAACCAATAAGTATACTATCTTTTATAACTCTACTTTTTATTATTAACATAAAATTTTCTATTCTAGTTATAGTTATCATACCTGTATCAGGATTTTTTAGTTATAAAGTAGGGAAAAGCATAAGAAGAAAATCAAAAAGAACTAGCATACAAAGTGCTGGGATATTAAATATTATAAAAGAAACGCTTAGTAATATTAAAATTATAAAAATCTTTAATTTAGAAAAATCAGAAAATCAGAAGTTCCAAAAAGAAAATCAAAAATATTTCAATTTAATTTTTAGACAATCAAAATTATCTAATCTTCTAACTCCAATAAATGAGACTATCGGCCTATTAGTTGGAATATTATTGATTTGGTTTGGAGGAATAAGTGTCTTGCAAGATCAAACCATGAAACCTGATGATTTTATAAAGTTCATACTTTTACTATTTGCGATGTTACAGCCCATAAGAAAACTTTCAACTTTAAATGTTTTATTTCAAAATGGTATTGCTGCTGCTGAACGAGTATTTAGTATTTTTGATACAAACAATAAAATAATTGAAGATAAAAATGCTATTGAAATAAATAATTTTAATTCATCAATACTATTCAAAAATGTGAATTTTAAATACACAGATAATGAAAATATCATTTTAAATGATATCAATATAGAAATAATGAAGGGACAGACTGTAGCTATTGTCGGGAAAAGTGGTTCTGGAAAAACAACGGTTTCTGATTTAATACCAAGATTTTATGATCCTACAAATGGTGAGATTTTAATAGACAATCTTAATATTAAAAAATATTCTCTAAAAAGTTTACGTAATCTTATTGGTCTAGTGACTCAAAATATTATTTTATTTAATGATACAATTCAAAATAACATTGCATATGGTAAAAGCAATGCAACTGAAAATGAATTATTAAGAGCTTTAAAATCTGCTAATTTAGAAGATTTAATTTCAAATCTAAAAAATGGCTTAAATACTATTATTGGTGAAAATGGAATAAAACTATCTGGAGGAGAGAAACAGCGTCTATCTATTGCAAGGGCACTAATTAAAAATCCTGATATATTAATTTTGGATGAAGCAACAGCATCTTTAGATTCTGAATCAGAAAAAAAAGTACATTCAGCAATTGATAATATAATTAAAGATAGAACAGTAATAGTTATTGCCCACAGATTATCAACAATAATTAATGCAGATAAAATTTTAGTAATGGAGAAAGGACAAATAATTGAACAGGGAAATCATTCAGAATTATTAGAAAAGAATGGTACATATAAAAAGTTATATGAGTTGCAATATAGTTAGTCTATATAATTAATAATGAAAAATTTTTTATTTATAATACAATTTGACTCCTATGCAAAAACACTTATACCGGTAATTAATCAATTATTAAAAAATAATCATAGATGCGATGTAATATTATTAAAACAAAAATTTTATAAAAAGCCCTGGCTTTCAAATGATATATTATTATTGTTTAAAAATATAAAAAATAATCTAGATATTTTTGGTTTCTACTCTAAAAGAAATTCTATAAAATTTATTAATAAAAATAAATATGATGTTATTACAATTGGAACAACATATACTGCTCTAATAGAAAAAATACACAAGGAATTAAAAAAAAATAATTTAAAAACTAAGCTTGTGTCAGGATATGTTGGTGCATTATTAAGCAATAACAATGATAGTTTTATTAAAGGAGTAAAAAGAAGAGCATATACTGATTTAATTTGGGTTCCAGGACAAGAAGCAAAAGATCAAATTTTATTATTAAATATAGTAAATAATAAAAAAACAAAAATTGCAACTACTGGATTACCACGTATTGATGAATTATTTAATAAACGTGATTTAATTGAGAATTCAAAAAAAAATAAAATTATTTTTTTTGAACAACCCACATTCCCAAAAACTAAACAAGAACGAATTATATTAGTTGAAAAATTAATTAAATTAGCAGAAATATATAAGAATAATGATATAATAATAAAACCTCGATTTCATACAAAAGTTGGACATGCTCATAGACCCAAATATCTATTACAAGATATTCTTTTAAATAGAAATAATAAACCTAAGAATATTAAAATATCAAATGAAAATATTTATGATTTATTTAAACAATGTAAATTATCTCTAACAATAAGCTCAACAGCTGGATTAGAATCTTTATTAGTAAAAATTCCAACATTATTTATTAAAGATTTTTGTAATAACGAAAATATTTATGGAAGTGATGATTTTAAAAAATTCAACGCAATAGTATCATTTGAAAATTTATATAATAAAAAAATACCACAAATTAACTACGAATCGATTTTTAACACATTAAGATTTGATGGTAAAAACACCTTAAGATTAACTGAAGAATTAATTTTATTATCAAATAATAATAATTATTAAGATTAATCAGGAGATGGATTTAAAAATGAAATTTGATAAAGCTTATGTAATTGGTTCAGAGAAAGTATCGAAAAAAAGATTAGATAATTTTTTTAAGAAAAATACTTTAAAAAATAAAGAAATTAAAATTTGGCCAGCAATTAATGGTTTAGATGTTAATATTAAAAAATATCAAGACTTAAAATATTTAACTGAGGACTTTGAACTTAATATGTCAGGAAGTTTAGGTTGCCTCCTTAGTCATATCACCCTATGGCAAAATTGTTTATCAGATAAAGATTGTAATATTGCATTGATTTTTGAAGATGATGTTGTACTCAAAAAAAATTTTGAGAATTTACTTAATCAAATTGATGCAACAGAATTACCACCTGATTGGACTATACTAAGATTATCATACAAGGGCCTCATTGGGAAACAAGTTTCAGATACTATTGTAAAGCCCGATCTCATCAAAAAAAGGGGTGTAAATGTAGGGAGTTGGTGTTATCTCCTTAATTCAAATAATGCACAACAACTTATTGATACAATAATTCCCTATGATAACAAAAGATCAATGGATATAATTTTGAGAAATAACATTAATAAACTCAATATATATTTTTCCAAAAAAAATCTTGCTAAGCATGCAGAAAAGAGATACTCCCCTAGAAAAGATTTAAATAATACAAAAAAAATTAGTTTTCAATATATAAAACAAAAATTAAGAAAATATTTTTATCACTAAACACGATTTTGAACATTTTCTAAATACAGGTAAACGTATTTAACTATAAATTCAGGATGCTTTTTGCAGTATGAATGTCTTCTAATGTTGTAATTTTTATATTTTGTGGGGATCCTTGAATAATTTTACATTTTGTTTGATTTAAATCTAATAGTGATATATCATCTGTTACATCTTTTTTGTTAATTTTATGTGCATTCATAATTGTTTTATAATCAAACCCCTGGGGTGTTTGATTGAAAAATAGATGTTTCCTATCTTCAACATTAATGACTTCGTTATCTACAACTTTTATAACAGTATCTGTAGCTGGGATGGAAGTGACAACTGCTTTATATCTATCTAAACCATCAATACAAGATTTAATGATTTTTTGTGAAACAAAAGGGCGGGCTGCATCATGAATAAGTATTTTTTTACTATTTTTTGGGCAAGCAAGGAGGCCATTGTATGAAGATTCTACTCTTGATTCTCCGCCAACAACAACGATGTGATTTGGGTTTTGCATTGAAATTTCTTCAACATATTTATTTGTTACTACAATAATAATTTGATCAATAAATTTTGAAATTGTAAATGCATCAATTGAATATTGAATAATTTTTTTATTTCCAATTTCAATATATTGTTTAGGAATTTCAGGATCAAAACGAGTACCACTGCCACTTGCAAGAATAATAGCTATATTCATATTTGATATTTACCCTCTCCCATTCGAATTACTTTTTCTGGAGTTTGGCTAAAATCTATAATAGTAGAGCCATTAGAAATAAGGTTTTTTTTATTATAAAATATGGGGATAGATGGAAATATTTTTTGCATTTCTTCAAGGTTTGTTATTGAAGGCATACCATGTTTGTTTACGCTAGTAGTTACAATTGGTTTCCCTAATTTAGATATGAGATTATTACAAAAATCTATATTAATCACACGCAAGCCAATAAGATGTGACCCCCCTTGAACAAGATCAGAGATATTATGATTTCGTTTTGATTTAATTAATAATGTGTATGGCCCAGGTAGCAAGCTTGATATTTTTTTTATAACTACATTATCTATTACTCCATATTTATTGATTTCATCAACACTAGATAATAATATAGATAGTGGTTGCATTCTATTTTTTAGTTTATTGAGTTTATTAATTGCCCTCTCATTTGAAGCATCAACGCCAAACCCGTACAAAGTATCTGTTGGATAGATAATTATATTCCCAGATTGAAGCACATGCAGCGCTTGTTCTAAATTTTTTGAGTTTGCTTTTAAGATTTTCTTATTATTCATGATTTATATATTTTTTTACTCCATTTTTTATGAAACCAAAAATATTGCTCGGGATGCTGTTTAATTTTAGTGCTCAGCTCCTTGGCATAGGTAAGAATAATTTGCTCAATGACTGCATCCTCTGAGTCATTTGATCTGTCCACCTTAATTTCTTTTGTGTATACATAGTACTTTAAATCACTTCGGAGAATGCAGAATACAATAAAGAGCTTACACCCGGTTTTATAATAAAATTTCCCCGCACCCTTAGGGAATGAAGATAACTCCCCAAAAAAATTAATTTTAAGCCCCCTGCTTCTGGCGTTTTGATCACTGGCAAGGCCAACCATCCGCCCCTGATCAATGGCTTGGTAGAGTCCCCTGAGAGCTCCATCCTTAAAAATTAATTTGATATTGGAGAAGCTCCGCAGCTTTAAGTAAAAATTGTTTGCAGCTTCATTTTTTTGTTTCATCACCACCGTATCCATTTTTATTTCATGCAGCCCCATCGCAGGCAGGACCATCTCCCAATTTCCAATATGAGCAGAGAGAATGCATCCACCACCAGATAATTGTAGATTCTTTTTCGCCTCGCTGGAAAAAACAAAATAATCATCAAGATTATGCTTGTTAATTGATTGCTGAGACAAAAAATCTACCAGAACCATTCCATAGTGCCTGTAGCAATTAAAGAGTATCCGCTTTTTATCTAGACTTGAGCTATCACTAAACGCAATATCGATATTTTTCCTAGCAACCGCCTTTCTAAATGGGATCAGGTAAAGAACCATTCCAATCTGCCTTCCAATCAGCAGGCTTATTTTTCTGGGCAATAATGAAAACGTGGCAGATAGACACGTTAGAATACCATGGGTGATATAATATGAGAACTTCTTCATAATAAAGAGTTGATCTATATTAGCTAAATATACTTTTAATTTCATTAATTCTGCTTGTAAATTCGCACATGCAAGATCGATACTCAAATATCCCAAATCATCTAAAAGAATTCATTGTTTCTCAAGATTATGATGATTACACCGCCATCGATCACGCGTGCTGGAGATTTATTATGGAGATTTCTAAGCGGTTTTTTAAGGACCACGCGCACGATGCGTATCTTGGTGGGCTCAAGGCCACCGGAATTACAATTTACTCTATCCCAAAGATCTCGGATATGGATGACAAGCTCCAGGAGATTGGCTGGAGAGCGGTTCCGGTTAGAGGATTTCTGCCACCCACAATTTTTATGCAGTTTCAGGCCCACTCCATTCTGCCCATTGCATCTGACATGAGAACAGCTGAGCATATGACATACACACCCGCCCCTGATATTGTGCATGAGGCCGCGGGGCACTCCCCAATTATTGTGGATGAAGATTACTCTAAATTTTTAAAGAAGTACGGAGCATGCGCGGTGAACGCTCTCTACTCAAATGAAGACCATGAGATTTATCTGGCGATACGAAGGCTATCGGATATAAAAGAGAATCCAGGTTCAACGCCTGAAGACATAAAAGAGGCCGAGGAGAATCTACAATCATCGGTTGGCAGTATAACATTTATAAGTGAGGCGGCGTATCTGGCCAGGCTAAACTGGTGGACCGTTGAGTATGGACTGGTTGGAGAAATGCACGCCCCAAGGATATACGGAGCGGGATTGCTTTCCTCCGTGGGAGAGAGCTATAACGCGATCCATGGGAATGTTAAGAAAATTCCACTGTCCTTGGATTGCATCAACTACTCATATGATATCACGGAGCAGCAACCACAGCTGTTTGTTGCCAGGGATTTTGATCATCTCAGTGAGGTGCTCAGTGAGTTTACCAATAAGATGGCATTTGTTAGGGGGGGGATCAAGTCCATTCAACAGGCGATCAAATGCAAGAGTGTATGCACATTTAAATTAGATAGCGGGCTTCAGGTTTCTGGGGTTCCATCGGAGGTGATTGGTGAGGATAAAGAGCAGTACTATATCTTTAGTGGCCCGGTTCAGCTGTCATGCAACGGAAAACAGCTCGATGGGCATGGGGGCGAGTATCACCACAGTGGATTTAGCTCCCCGCTTTGCAGTGAGGATATTATCAATCAGATACAGACTATGGAGACTGATGATAAAGTGATTCTGGATTTTAGCGTTGGGATTCAGCTTACAGGCACACTCTCTAAAAAATTAATCCTAGAGGGAAAGCTTCTGGTTGCCTCATTTTTAGATTGCACAATCACAAGGGGTGATAGAGTGCTTTTTGACCCCTCCTGGGGAACATTTGACCTGGCCTGTGGAAGCGTCGTGGCATCTGTCAGCGGCGGCCCCGCGGACATGCAGTCATACATCAAGCACATGCAGATGGAGCTTCCAAATAAAAACAAGCCTGATTATCTGGTTCATCATTCACAAAAAGAAGAAAATCTAATTGATTTGTATCATGAGGTCAAAGCGATGAAAGGCCAATCCGTCTTTAATAAAGATGCAATCAAGATGATTCTAGCAAAGATAGACCTATTATTTCCAAAGGAATGGCTGCTACGTTTTCAGCTTTTAGAGATTCTCAATTCCCATGGCCAAACGGATCTCTGCGGGGAGATAGAATCAAAGATTCTTTCTATTGCCAGCGGCAGAGGGGACCTGCTCAGCTCAATAAAAAGAGGAATCTCTAACCTAGGAATCTCTAATCTAAAATAAAAAGACTTCTAAATTAACTTTCCACTAATTTTTACATTATCAGAGGTGTACTCAAATGGGTCATCCCCATCAAAATTTAGCCTGTCTCCTGCCTATCCAAATCCATTTAACCCCTCAACCATCATTAATTTTACCATCGGCTCTGGTGGACATGTTCTTCTTTCGATCTATGATATTAAAGGAAGAGAAATTTTGAGATTAGTTGATGAATCAATGGCAGCAGGGAGCCATCAAATTAATTGGGATGCCTCCAGCTACGCAAGCGGAATTTATTTTGTTGGGATACACTCCAACGATAAAAGCCTTTCTCAAAAACTCGTTCTGATTAAATAATCTAGAGTATTCACTCTTCAAAATTTATTTATACGATCATTTTAGTCGCATATAATCCTTGCTATTATTTAATAAATCAATTTAAATTATAATAAAGTTGGAGTTTTAATGCTAAAGCTAACAAAAAAAGTGGAATATGCGCTAATATCACTGGTCCATATAAGTGGCCAGGAGGCTGGGGTTAATTCATCTGCAAAGAAAATTGCAGAAAAGTATTTTATACCTGGTGAGATTTTAGCTAAAATATTGCAGCAGCTTGCATCCCTTAAAATGATTAAATCTATCAAAGGTCCCAAGGGGGGATATCAGCTCTCCTGTGATATTAACAGCATTAATATTTTTGAGTTCATTGAGATGCTTGAGGGACCCATTGGACTTGTAGATTGCATGATCTCTCATAATTGCAATCAACTTGAGTATTGCACCATTAAAGACCCACTCATGAAAATTAATAGTAAGATTATAAAAACATTAAAAAATATAACCCTGGATCAACTTAGGTAAAGGAAGTAAATGTGATGAAAGAGAAAGAAAAAGTAAAAGTAATTGAGAAAATTAAAATAACAAAGAAGGCGGCCACGCGCATTAAAGCGATTTTAGATGCTGAAAAGAAAGATGGATTCGCTCTTCGACTCTCTGTGGTTGGAGGAGGTTGCTCTGGAATGAACTATAACATTGCTTTTGATGATAAGAGGGGTGAGTTTGATAAGGTATACAAATCAATGGGAGTTGAGATTTTTTGTGACCTTCAAAGTTGGCTTTATTTAAAGGGAACCACCATTGATTTTTCAGATGACATCCTATCAGGAGGATTTAGGATAGATAATCCAAACGCATCAAGAACATGTGGCTGCGGAACCAGCTTTTCGGTATAGAGTATGTCAAATGATACCATACAAAAGCAACTGGATAAAAAATATGAGTTTGGCTTTACCACCGATGTAGAGCAAGAGACACTTCCACCCGGCTTGAGTGAGGATGTAATTAGAACTATATCCGCTAAAAAGGAGGAGCCAGCATGGCTTCTTGAGTGGAGATTAAACGCGTATGAGAAATGGAAGAAAATGAAGGAGCCTACATGGCCAAATGTTACCTATCCAAAGATTAATTATCAGGATATCAGCTATTTCTCAGCTCCCAAACAAAAGAAACTAAATAGTCTTGATGAGGTAGATCCAGAGATACTACGAACCTATGAAAAGCTTGGGATCCCCCTTCAAGAGCAAAAAATGCTAGCGGGAGTTGCGGTGGATGCAGTTTTTGATAGCGTCTCAATTGCAACAACCTTCAAAGAGGACCTTGCAAAGGTTGGTGTTATATTTTGTTCATTCTCAGAGGCGGTTAAGACATTTCCAGATCTTGTAAAAAAATATTTAGGGTCGGTTGTCCCTCATACCGATAATTTCTTTGCAGCGCTTAATGCGGCTGTGTTTAGCGATGGTTCCTTTGTTTATATACCAAAAGACACAAAATGTCCAATGGAGCTCTCTACCTACTTTAGAATCAATGCGCTTAATACCGGTCAATTTGAGCGAACTCTTATAATCGCAGATAGCGGCTCACATGTTAGCTACCTAGAAGGGTGCACCGCTCCCATGAGAGATGAGAATCAACTCCACGCAGCTGTGGTTGAATTGATTGCATATGATAATGCAGAGATAAAATATTCAACAGTGCAAAATTGGTATCCTGGAGATGAAAATGGAAAGGGTGGAATCTTTAATTTTGTTACCAAGCGAGGGCTGTGCAAGGGAAATGACTCAAAAATATCATGGACCCAGGTTGAGACAGGCTCCGCCATTACATGGAAATATCCCAGCGTCATTCTTAAGGGAGACAGGTCAAATGGTGAATTTTACTCAGTAGCACTAACAAATAATTATCAGCAAGCCGATACAGGAACAAAGATGATACACATTGGAAGTGATACAAAAAGTACAATTATTTCCAAGGGAATTTCTGCGGGTCATGGGCAGCAGACATACAGAGGGGAAGTGAAGATAATGAAAAATGCTCAGAATGCTAGAAATTATTCACAGTGTGATTCAATGCTCATTGGGGATGAGTGCGGCGCCCATACATTTCCCTATATCGATGTAAAAAATAAATCCGCTCAGATGGAGCATGAGGCCTCCACATCCAGCATAGGGGAGGATCAACTCTTCTACTGCGCACAACGGGGAATCAGCGAGGAAGCTGCAATCTCATTAATTGTCAATGGCTTTTGCAGAGAGGTGTTCAAGGAGCTACCAATGGAGTTTGCTATGGAAGCACAGCAGCTAATGGAGGTTAGTCTTGAGGGGAGTGTTGGATAGTATGATAAAATTTGAAAATTTAAATGTCAGGGTAGAGGATAAACTAATTATAAACAATTTTAGCTTAGAGGTCCTTTCAGGTGAGCTTCATGTTATCATGGGACCCAATGGATCTGGGAAAAGTACATTAGCAAATACAATTGCGGGTCATCCAAAATACACAATTGAAAGTGGAAAAATAATTTATAAAAACAAGCTAATTAACGATGTATCTCCAGAGGAGCGAGCAGCAAGCGGAATATTTCTCTCATTTCAATATCCAGTGAGCATCCCTGGTGTTAAGAACATATATTTTTTAAAGGCAGCGGTTAATTCTATTCGAAAATCAAAAGGACAGGATGAGATTGATACGATTGATTTTCTAAAAATGGTGAGAGGTATCCTTCCACTTGTTGGACTGGATGAAAGTTTTTTGCATCGATCAGTAAATGATGGATTCTCTGGTGGTGAAAAAAAGAGGAATGAAATTCTTCAGATGTTGGTTCTGCAACCGGATTTATCCATCCTTGATGAGACTGACTCAGGCCTGGATATAGATGCACTAAAAATTATAGCAGAGGGAATAAAAAATTACAGAAATAACAATCGTTCTATTATACTTATTACCCATTATCACAGGATATTAGATTTTCTTAATCCTGATCATGTGCATATTCTAATTAATGGGGAAATCGCATTATCTGGGGATCCTCAGCTTGCTAAGGATCTAGAGAAAAGGGGTTATTCTTGGATAAGGGAGATGAAGGTTAAGTAGATTATGTTATCAGAGATTCAAAAGCAAGCTAAGAATGTTTTTTCTAAAATGGGCTATCCTCCTATGAGTGATGAGAATTGGAGATACACAAACACAAAATCCTTTTCTAATTGTAAATCACAAATCAAACAATCTGATTTTAAATCCATAAATTCTGGGAAAATAGATAGCGCGACTAATATTATTTTATGTAATGGACAAATTGCAGAAGGAATAGATAAAAATATTCAGGGGCTAACGCTCCTTAATCTAGAAAAACATAATTCATCCGTGGGATTAGCTAAATTTTCACAAATATCTGATTATCATCACAGTGGAGTGATCGCTCACAATACATCAGAATTTACAGATGTTATTCACCTTAGTATTGGTGCTGATTATAATTCTGATGTCCCAATTAATATTGTAAGTATAGCTCAGAATTTAGAAGATAATCATATTATTTTCCCTCGGATTTATATCCATGCAAAAGCTAGCAGCAATTCAAAGATTTTTATTCAGCATATAAATAATAATGCTCTGGGAGCAGCTAATTCAGTATCTGAATTCTACTGTGAGGAATCATCTGCCATTGAGGTTATCCATGTATCTAATATTAAAAATCATAAGTTTATTGATTCGATATTTTTCAATCAAGAGGATAACAGTAAAATTAAATTCTTATCTACTGCATTTGGAGGGGAGCTGTATAGATCAAATATTGATATCAATATTAATGGGAAGAACTGTGATAACCAATTTGGTGTATTGATACTTGGGTCAGAACACGATCATATTGATTATCATACAAACATAAATCATCTATCAGGTCATTCTATTAGCAACTTTTTGTGCAGAAGTATGCTAAAGGATAGTGCCAACGGAATTTTTAATGGAAAGATATTAGTTAGTCAGGGTGCATCTGGAACCAATGCGAGACTAAATAACAATAATCTGCTGTTATCAGATAAAACTCAGATGCAATCAAATCCACAGCTAGAGATAAACTGCAAGGATGTAAAATGTTCGCATGGATCAACAACAGGGAATATAGATAAAGATGCTTTATTCTATTTAAGATCAAGGGGAATAGATAAAACCGAGGCCAAGGAGATTTTGATTGAGGGATTTATTAGTAAGTTACTAGCATCATTTGATTGTGAGCTTTTATCTCTTGGTGAAAAGGTAAAAAAATGGATACAGCTCTAAAGATAAATTCAGATAGACTTAAAGAGATAAAAGATATGTTCTCATTATTTTCTGATCCTCTTGATATGTACGCTCAGCTGGTTGATGTTGGGAAGGGAGCTCATAATATGAATGATGATGAAAAGACAGATAAAAATATTATTAAGGGATGCACATCAAAAGCATGGATGATTATTTCAAAATTATCTAATAATAACTATATAATCAGAACAGATTCAGATTCACATATAGTTAGTGGCCTTCTTTATTTATTTTCTCTATCAATAAACAGTCAATCAAAAAGCTACATAAATAATGTAGATGCGATTAAAATTTTGAACTCTATTGGACTTGATGGGCATATTACCAGCCAGCGAACCAATGGATTTATAAGTGCAGTTGAAACACTAAAAAATCGTATTAACTAAAGGATATATGGAAGTCCCTATAAAAATATTAAGAGATTGTGATTCAACCATCATACCATCTGGAGATAAAATCACTTTAATTAAAGGCACGCTAGTACGAATCACTCAGGCTCTAGGGGGAGACTATACTCTGTATGTGAATGGAAATCTTGTGAAGCTATCTGGGAAAGATGCAGATGCCATTGGAAAAGAGATTGAGACAGACACAGATAAAACCAATAAAATTAATAATGGTGAGTACAGCGAGGGACTTGTGTGGGAGCAGCTTCAAACTTGCTTTGACCCAGAGATTCCAGTAAACATCGTTGATCTAGGACTAATTTACGATCTCTCAAAGAAAGGAAATAAGAAGGATGGGTATAGTTTAACGATCAAAATGACGCTAACTGCTCCTGGGTGTGGGATGGGTCCATCAATTGCGCAGGATGTTGAGAGCAAGGTTAAGGAATTACCTGGGATTAAGGATATTTTTGTTGAAATTGTATGGGATCCAGTGTGGGATCGGTCAATGATGAGCGAGGATGCAAAGCTAAAGCTTGGAATGTTCTAATGTCTTTTGATGTAAATAACATAAGAAATGATTTCCCATTCTTCCATCATAATCCTGATTTGATATATTTTGATAATGCTGCGACAACACAGAAACCACGTTGTGTGCTTGATGCTTTAGAGCATTACTACTCATATAGTAACTCTAATGTCCACAGGGGAGTCTACAAGTTAGCGGAAGAAGCTACAAAGCAATTTGAATCTACCAGAGACTGTGTGGCTAGCTTTATCAACTCTAAAAATAGAGATTCTATTATTTTTACAAGTGGTACGACTGAATCTATAAATCTAGTGGCTCATGGATGGGCAAAAAATCACCTATCAAAGGGTGATCATATACTCCTTTCAGAGATGGAGCACCATAGCAATATCGTTCCGTGGCAGATGATTGCAAAGGAGCTTAATCTTATTATTGATTATATTCCCATCAATAAAAATAGTGAGCTCAATATATCAAATCTTGAGAATTTGTTTTCAAATAAAACAAAATTAGTTTCCATCACACACCAATCAAATGTACTTGGAACAGTAAATCCAATTAAAAGGATAATTGATTATGCGCATTCTAATAACGCGGTTGTAGTAGTTGATGGAGCACAGAGCACAGCGCATCAAGCAATAAATGTAGATGAACTGGATTGTGATTTTTTTGTTTTTTCAGGCCATAAAATTTTTGGACCAACAGGGGTGGGGGTGTTGTATGGAAAAATGGAGCGGCTTGAAGAGATGTCTGCTATTATGGGTGGTGGAGAGATGATTGATAAGGTTAGTAAAGATAATTTTACGCTTAATAAAATCCCATGGAGATTTGAAGCGGGGACACCCGCAATTGCGCAGGTAATTTCTCTCAAGAGCGCTATTGATTATTTAAAGAAAATTGGATTAGAGAATATATCTTCATATGAAAATGAATTAATTGATAATGCACAAAGAAGATTATTAGAAATTAAGGGGATAGAGTTATATAGCCCAATGAAAAATAAAGGACCCACGCTAACATTTAACATCAAGGATGTGCATTCATATGATTATACAAAGCTAATGGATCAAATGGGAGTAGCAATTCGATCAGGGCATCACTGCGCTCAGCCGCTTCATGATAGCTTAAACATATCATCATCTAGCAGACTAAGCCTATCTTTTTATAATACAATTGAAGAGGTTGATATTTTTTTTGAATCAACAGAGAAAGTATTAGATATACTATTATAACTAATAAATTTATTGTTTTAGGAACCAAAACACAAAGGGTAAGCAAACCAGATACATCAATATTCCATACACACCAGATGGAAGGCTTAATATTGATAGGCCTGTTCCTTGGCTAAGTATTAAATTGCCGATTGTAATCCCAACTGTTGCATTCTGGATACCAGATTCTATAGCTATAGTAGCAGCCTTCTTTTTACCCAAACTAAACCACTGAGCACTATTATAACCTATAAATAACATTATTATAATTAATGCAATAATAGCAGGTCCCAGCGTATATAAATTACTGATAAATGTATCCCACTCACTTATCAACGCACCAGCAACAATGATAATAAACAATACAGTTGAAATTTTATTTGCAACAGGTGTAAACGAATTAGCAATGTTATGAAATTTTGTATTAATAAATAAACCCGTAGAAACAGGAACCGCTGTAATAAAGAACATTGTTAACCCTAAAGAAAGAATATTTATGGTTGGCGCATCAGATCCCATAAAATATTGCATGGAAAATCCTACAATCAAAGGAAGTGTGATGACAGTTACAATACTAGCCACTGCAGTGTATGATATTGATAGTGCAGTATCACCCTTTGCAAGTTTCGTAATTATATTAGAAGTAACTCCACCAGGGCAGCAAGCAAGTATCATTACCCCCACGGCCATTTCATTAGTTAATCCAACAACAGTTACAATAGAAAATGCAACTATTGGAAGAATTATCAATTGATTTATAATGCCCAATCCAAATGCCTTTGGTTCGCGCAAGACATTTTTAAAATCTTGAGTAGATAATCCCGATCCTAATGTGAACATTATAAAAACAAGTGATAAAGGTAAAAAAATATCGATAATCATTAGAATTCTCCTTTAATAATAATTATTAAAAGTTAATAATCATGTTTTTATCTTTACGGCTCCAGGTGTCATATTTTTTCATTATTGAAATAAATAAATTAGATGAACAAATTTCCTCAAACCAATATGTTAATTTATTATAGTTACTATCAAACCATTTATGATCAACATTAATAAATTGTCTAACAAATGGAAATATTGCAATATCTGAAATACTCATATCATTCCTTAAAAGATATTTTGTATTATTTAATTGAGTCTCATAATCAGACAAAATATAGTTGCATTGTTTTCGATAATATTCTTTAGAATTTTCTGGATATTTATCATAATACTTATATCTATCAAGCCATTTCTTAAATAAAGTATCATTTCTATTAATCATTTCTAGTTCTTGATTGAAGTTTTTAGTTAACCATGTTTGATTTAGATCATTCTTTAATGTCCACAACATTATTTCAAGGCTTTCATCAATTACTAAATTATCAACTGTAATTAACACTGGAACTGTTCCTTTCTTGGATACTTTATATAATTCTTCTGGCCTATTTTGAAGAGAAATTTCTCGAATTTCAACCTGAACATCTGTGTATGCAAGTGCCATCCTAGCACGGATTGCATATGGTCATCTACGATAAGAATATAAAATAGGATATTTCATTTATAAAATAATTATTCAGTTTTATCAAAAATATTTCTAAGCTCACCTTTTTTATGCAATTCCATTGCGATATCACACCCACCAATGAGCTCACCATTGACAAACAACTGGGGGATAGTAGGCCAGTCTGAATATTCGGATAGTTTGACTCTAATTTCTGGGTCCTCAAGGACATTAACAGTTTCATATTCAACACTATAGGTATTTAGAATATTTATTACAGTAGCTGAGAATCCACACATCGGCGTTAACCGAGTTCCTTTCATATACAGCATAATTGTATTGTTTTCTATATCATTTTTTATTTGATCTTTAAGATCCATTTTTTTATCCTTTGCTTGTGCAAATAAGTATAATTATTTTTAGATTATAACATAAATTTATAATAAGATAGCATTTAAACCAACTGAAGGGTAAAATATGTCCGAGCCGATGGCACTTACAAGAGATGAGAAAAGAGAGTTAATCTCAACAAAAACCGAAAAAGAATGGTATGCAATCTGTGATAAAATTAAGATTAAAAGAAATGATCAATATCCACCTTACCTTTCTAGGGAAATTTTACATCTCTATCAGCAGAAATTTCCTGATAAGTTAATTGAAGATAAAACACAATGAAATCAATAGAACAATTGATTGAGGAGTATGGTGAAAGTCATCAGAATTCTACCAACAAAGCGATTCACTGGATATGTGTCCCCTTGATTATGCTAAGTCTATTGGCGTTAATATCAATGATTCCATTTCCAATTCATGATATTACATTGTTTAGCATCAATGGTGAAAAAGTGTTTTTAAACTGGACCATTATCTTTTTATTGTTTGCTGTAATTTTTTATTTAAGACTTTCAATTTCAATAGCAGTTGGAATGCTATTTATAGCAATCGGAATGATTGCTTCCATTAATTGGATTGAACTTTTTGATCCAACAATATGGAGATTATCACTTTCTATTTTTGTTATGGCGTGGATTGGTCAATTTATTGGCCATAAGATTGAAGGCAAAAAACCATCATTTTTTGAAGATTTACAATTTCTACTTATTGGGCCAGCATGGCTTTTGAGTTTTATATATAAAAAGATAGGCATAAGACTATGAGAAAATTATTGAAAATGATTTTAGTATCATGTGTAGTATTATTTATTTCTGGATGCTCTTTTGTAGCTTCAAGGCTTATCCCACTTCATGATATTCAACCACCAACAGGAGAATATAATGTAGGAACACAAATATTTTTTTGGGTTGATGATGCCCGGGATGAATGGTTTTCCGAAGAGGAAGGAGATAAAAGAGAACTCGTTGTTCAGGTTTGGTATCCATCTACTGAATCAGAAAATGATACAGATCCATGGCTAGATTATGCATCCCTTAGAGAAGAGGCAATCATGGACAGCTTTAAGGTTCCTAAATTTATTGCAAAGGCAGTCGATAGAGTAGGCACAGATACATTCAAGGATTCAAAGCCCCTATCTGGGAGCTACCCAGTAATCATTTTCTCTCATGGATTTGAAGGATTTAGATCCCAAAATACAACGCAAATACAAGAATTAGTTAGTAATGGCTATATTGTTTTTGCTCTTGACCACACCTATGATGCGGTGCTAACAATATTACCAGATGGGAGAGAGATCCCCACAGCAAAAAAATATTGTATTGATTGTGATACTGAAGAATTTTATAATGTGTTTCTACCCCAAATTAATACTAGAATAGCAGATATCAGATTTTTAATTGATCAAATAGAGAAAATCAAATCTGGTAAAATTAAATCAAATTTTTCTGCTTTCATGGATATCGATAAACTGGGTATTTTCGGCCACTCATTTGGTGGAGGAACAAGCCTTGCTACAAGCATTTTAGATTCAAGGATAAAATCATGTCTTAGTCTTGATGGCTGGTATACTCCCATTCATCCTGATATATACAACCAAGGGCTATCAGTACCATTCCTTCATTTAGGGCAAGTTGAGTGGGAGGATGCTGTAAATTATAAAATACTAGATGAAATACTTGAATCAAAAGTAGATCTGGGGTACAAGCTTAGTTTAGAGGGTGCGAATCACTATGATTTTACTGATTCTCCACATCTATCTAACTTCTCTTCAACATTTAAGCTATCCAGTGATTTAGATAGTGAAGAAATTCTAATGGTCACCAATACAGCTGTTGTAGGTTTTTTTGATGAGCATTTAAAATCTAAAAAGACTAATTGGATTGACAAGTTAAAAAACAATGTAAATACAAAGATCGAAGAATTTAATTCTAATGAAAAATAAATTTCTTTTGTATCAGCTCCCTATTATATCAATTTGCATTGCTCTTATTATGTATTTATATACATTTGATAAAGAAGATTTAAATCCAGGACATCCAACTCCAACTGAATTTATACAGAAGAAAAAAGATAGAAAGATATATAAAGAGCATAGAAAAAATTACTTTAAACAAATGCATAAGGCATCTCCTGATACAGATTGGGGGCAAATGAATCAAGATTATAGAACATCAAGGTCAGTAGCCGGCACTCATTTTCGAAGCAAGCTAAATCCAAGTTTTGCAATCAATTACACAGAATCATTTTTTAATCGTGATTTAGAGGGTGCTTGGGAAGAGAGAGGAAGCAACAATCTAGCAGGTAGAGTACACACAGTAGACGTTGATTTTGATACTGGGATTATATATTGTGGATCATCTGGTGGCAATATTTGGATTGGATCAACCAATGGAGAGGGCTGGGTTTGCGCCAATGATTATATGCAGATAAATAATATAAATATGCTTAGAGCTCTTCCCAATCAATCCAGACAAAATAGATTATTAATTAGCGCAGGAAACTCTTTTTATTATTCAGATAATGAGGGATTTACTATTAATCAGTCTTCTGGATTAGAGGGAGTAGAATCTTGGGGTGAAATATATCGCTCAACTGTTACCTATTATAATAATGAACCAGTTATTTTTGTTTTAACTAAAGAATGGGATAGCGGAGATAGTGACTCTTTAGATTGTGAGAGCTGTCTATATGATTATATTGAATATGGCTCTGGGTGCTGTGACACAGCGTGGGATGAGTATGTAATTGATTGTGCAACTCTTGAATCCCAGTACTACTGGGATTGTACAGATTGTGAGTGTCCTGGTGATAATGGTGCGACTAATGGACCAGTTGCTAAAATTTTTAGATCAGATGATTTTGGTGAGAACTTTTATGAGATATATTCAACTCAGCTTGTAAGTGAGCGGGCATATGATATTTGGTCTGACAGATATGACCCTTCTGATATTTTTTTCCTAAAAAATGGCGCTCTCTATTTGCTGTCAATAAACAATAATAATCTTAGTTTTATTGGGGATGCTGGTCCACTAAATCAAGGTGAAAATATTTTAAGTGGGGGGAAAGATCAGGATAATGATGGAGAATTCCACTTCCATGCAAAGATAGGTTCTAGATCTTATTTTTCTAGTGATGGAGGGATAACATGGGATGATAAAGGCGAACTCCCATCCTATACATTTTCACGAAATAGTTTTAGCTGTTCATATGATAATATGAATTTAGTTGCGATAGGAGGAATAGATCTCTATAAAAGTCTCAATGCAGGAAATAATTGGGAAAAAGTAAATGACTGGTGGGAATACTATGGTGATCCATCAACGTATTTGCACGCTGATATCCCAGCAGTTCAGTTTCTAAAAAACAATAATGGGACAGAGTTAATCTATGTGAGTACGGATGGTGGTTTGTATGATTCTAGCAATCAACTTCATAATGTTGACAATTTATCTCTGAATGGCCTTGGCGTGAGTCAATACTACTCAACCTACACCAAGAGAACTTATCCCTATCAAATTTTTGCTGGAAGCCAGGATCAAGGATTTCAAAGAAGCACAAATCATACAAACAGTGTATATGATTTTGAACAAGTAGTCAGCGGAGATTACGGTCATCTCTCTTCAGGTGATGATGGAGCAAGCATCTGGTCTGTTTATCCTGGATTTGCAATGTACTATCCTGATGCCTCCTCTAATTGGAGTGGAATTACCTGGGATTTTGAGATGAGCGGAGCTCTGTGGCTTCCCCCATTAATGGAGGATCCATATGACCCCTCTTCTGTTTATTTAGCTGGCGGAGGATTATCTGGAGGGCATCACATTCTAAAATTAACTAGAAATGGGAATAGTATCCAGGTTGATGAGGGTGATTACAGTTTTAATAATACTATTACAGCTATGGCATATTCGCCAATTGATCCCTCTCATAGATATGCTCTAACATATAGTGGTAATTTTTATTACAGCTCAAATAATGGACATAGTTGGATGATGTCCAGTGGATTTACGGGGCCAGGATCACACTACTTCTATGGTGCAAAAATTCTTCCATCTAAAATTGAATTAGGAAAAGTGATAATTGCTGGAAGTGGCTATTCTAATCCACCTGTATTTATTAGCTATAATCATGGGAATACATTTCAGAATATGAGCGAAGGGATGCCCAGCACACTAATATTTGATTTAGCTTCGACTGAAAGTGAAAATTTTATTTTTGCAGCTACAGCTGTAGGGGCTTTTGCCTATTCATTTGAAGAGAATCAATGGGAAGATATTATGGGTTTTGAAGGCCCTGATCAAACATATTGGACTGTTGAATATGTTCCAGAGATTTATACTGCAAGATTTGGGACATATGGAAGAGGGATTTGGGATTTCATTGTTGACGAGAATATTGATATTCTGCTTGGGGATCTAAATGGTGATGAAATAATTAATATTCAGGATGTAATTATACTAATAAATATATCACTATCAATCACAAATCCAACAGACTACCAAATAACTTCTGGTGACTTGAATGGTGATGGTGTTATTAATATACTAGATATTATTAGCTGCATTAATATTATTCTAAACAACTAAAGTATTATTTTTTGAAATAAACTTTTCAAGGGATGGGTTCTCAAGAGTGACAGCAAATATTAATTTTTATTTTACTAGATAATTAATATAACATATAATGAATTGTTTATTTAATTTTAGATATGTCACAAAAAAATAAAATATTAATCTTAATTATATTCTCATTTATCTTCAGCATTGACAGTGATGGAGATGGATATTCAGATAAAGATGAAATTCAGATAGGGACCGATCCCAATAATAAAGGTGATAAATATTACCTAGGCTCATGGCCATATAACCCCCACAAAGATCAGATTAAAGGCACCGAATTCCCAATTTCATGTCCAAACAATATCAGCTGCGAGTGTACAAACAATGGTGATTGTATAAATGATAATTGCCAAAGAAGCATTAGGGGTGGATCGTTTTGCACTCCTCAGCCAGGAGATGTTTTTCCCCGACTAATAGCTGTTGATCAGCATGGAGAATTTGTAGATATTTATGATTTTGCGATGCAAGGAAAAGATATAGTGATTGAGTTTGGGGCCACCTGGTGTAGACCCTGTCGAGATTTATCTTATTGGCTCTCAACTGGAGATGATTCAATAATAAAAAACAATAGGTGGTGGAAAAATCAATATAGTATTATTCGTGATAAGGTTATAAATGATGATATTTTATTTATAACTATTCTATTTGAAAATGAATTAAAAGATCCAGCTACTTTTCAAACAGTTTCAGATTGGCATGATAAATATCCTAATAAAAAGATAGTAATTCTAGCTGATGAGTATAAGGACATTCATCAGTGGATAAAACCAACAGGGTATCCATGCGTTAATATAGTAGATCAAGATATGAAGTTAATTACTTTTACCGGGAGAGGTCTAACAGAGGCTTTTGATATTTTATCTAATCTAAAGTAATTTTTTCATTAACATTATCAGAGCTCTCTCGATTCATAATTCTATCGGTTGCATTATCAATTGTCATGTATACAAAAGCTCCAATTATCAGTATTAATAGAAATTCATAGATTCTTCTCATTGATTATTTTTCCTGTTTTTTTAAAATGGGTTAATTAATGACATTTGAATATATTGAAATGGAGTTTTTTCATCTAACCATCTATTTAATGTTTGAGATTCTCCATAGCTTATAAATAGTATGGCTCTATTTGAGGCTAGGATAGAAATTTTTGCCTCATAACCGAGAGTATGGACAGACTCCTTATCAATAATTCCATAATCCTGAAACAGCGCAATAGAAGTTTTTCCCAAACTTGTTCCAAGAACCTCTATCGGGAT
>Ga0066376_10000461_pt1 | contig 37851 bp, 34 predicted proteins | sample Knorr_S15_td_Bot_FD_77009 | JGI IMG/M metagenome (GOLD analysis project Ga0066376, IMG submission 77009) | Marine microbial communities from Southern Atlantic Ocean transect - Knorr_S15_td_Bottom_ad_5009_LV_A | ecosystem: Environmental > Aquatic > Marine > Oceanic | place: Southern Atlantic... | reverse complement strand
GGATCACGCCGCTGTCTTCGAAGGGCGAGGCACCGGCCCCCGGTAGGTTGCCGAGCAACATCCCGAAGCCGATCGGCACCAGCAGCAGGGGTTCGTATTGCTTGTGGATCCCGAGAAAGACGAGCCCGAGGCCCACGCCCATCATCAGCACGTTCAGCCACAGCTTTGGATTGCTGTAGAGGAGGCCGAAGACGGTGCTCTCCAGGAAGATCTGGATTCCTTCGAACATCGCTCTCTTCCGTTACGGCTCGATCGTGACCAGCAGTTGGCCGGCGGCGACTTCGGAGCCCTCGCCGATGTCGATCCGGGTGACGGCCCCGGAGATCGGAGCGACCACGTTGTTCTCCATCTTCATTGCTTCGAGTTTGAGCAGCAGTTGGTTGACCTCGACGCGGTCGCCGACGGCGACTTCGATCGAAATGATCTTTCCCGGGATGGGTGCGGTGACGCTACCGGGACCGGCGTTCGACGGGGCCGCCGCCGGACCCGCGCCAGAGGGTGCTCTCGCGGGGGCTGCGGGTGCCGCCGGTGCGCGAGCGGCGTGCACTTCAGGCAGGCCCGCCATCGCGGCGGGGACTTCGGCGCCGCCACCGGTGAACTCGACCTGAAAGGTGTGCTCGTCATCGACGGTGACGGTGGCGCCGCCTCCGGGGTTGTCGACGACCTTGACACTGTGTTCTTCGCCGTTTGCCTTGACCTTGTAGGTGGCCATGCTCGCTTTCTCAGTGGGAGCGCGTCAGCGCTCGGATGCGCCCAGCGACTTCCCATTGGGTGGGAATCGGTGCGCTTCGAACACGCTGGCTGCGACGTCGGTGGGTGGCGTAGGCGGCGAGGGCGACGTTGGTGAGGGAAGCGCCGTCGGCGACCGGCGCAGTCTCCTCGGCAGGGGTGGCACGAGCGGAGTCGAGTGCCCCTTCGGCGGCAGCGGGCCTCGGCGCTAGCAGGCGCGTCATCAGCGACACGACGCCGATCAACGTAACGAGGGCGGTGAAGACGATGCTCACCCCAATCAGCGAAAGTTCCGCGCCGCCAGTCATCGAAGCTTCCTGCTGCCCCCTCGCTGCCGGGCGACCCGTTGTCCGGGCCGCTTTGCTGCGCCCGTCGCCCCCTGCGGGCCGCGACTCTAGCGCTTTTCGGTGGGGTCGCCCCTCGGTTTCAGGAGCGACCGCCCGCCTTCGCACGGGTGTCGTGGTGTGCGCCATCCTCCGGCCGGATGGCGGCTGCGATGCTGTCGGCCAATTCGGCGACGGCCTGGCTCATGGCGCTAACCTTGGCGTTCGCGCCTTCCCCGGCGACAGCGACGCGAATCGACGCGCGGCGCTGGAGGGATGCCTCGCGGCTGTCGGCGCGGCGCAGGGACCAGCGCGCCTCGAGGTGGACCGCGCCGTCGGCGCGCACTTCGAAGGCCTGGACCTCGACCCGCAGTCGCAGCCCATCGCGCGGCGAGGCACTGCGCAACGACTCGACCCGAAAGGAGGGCAGGCGCGTTGCCAGGTTTTCGGTCAGCACGCGGGTGGTGTTCTCGGCGAGATCCGCGCCCCAACGCGCAGCCGGGACGAAGGAGAGTTGCACCGGGTTCTGGCGGGTGACGATTTGTGATCGATCGAGGTAGTCCGGGAGCGTAATCGGATCGACCACCAGCGCGGGCCCGTCGGCGGGGTCGCCGGGGAGTGTCTCCGCCGGAGGCCATGCCACGAGCACGAAGGAACGGGGCGGCGAGGCGGATTGGCAGCCGAGAAGGGCGACCAGAAAAAGGCCGATCGCGCTCTTTGCGCGAAGCGTCGACGTCATTCGGATCTCTCCTCGCTGCGGCCAAAGAGCAGGCTATTCGGTTCCTCGTCGAGAGTGTCCGCGAGGCGCCGCAGTGCCTGGGCGGCCTTGCGAACCTCGCCGAGGGTGCGGTCGAGTTCCACCGGGATGGCGGCGTCGGGCTCGAAGCCCTCGAAGGTTGCGGTGGCGGCCTTCGCCAGCGGGCCGATGTGTTGGTCGAAGCTTTCGAGCGAGGCGCGCAGCTGTTCCAGGGTTTCACGGGTCGCGACCAGGACCGGCCCGGACTTCTCGGCGAGTTCGGCGGCGAATTTGCGCGTCTCCACCAGCGCCGCCCGCAATTCCTCCACCGAGGCTCGCAGGTCCTCGGAGTTCACGATCTCATCGATGCCGGCCAGCACGGAGAGCAGCCGATCGGCGATGCGCTCGAGCGGAATCTCCTGGAAGCGGCCTGCGAGTTGGTCGGCGGCGCGCTGGAAGCGCTCCATGTCCGAGGGCAGCGTCGGGAGCTCGGGGTAGGGGGTATTGAAATCGACCAGGGTGATGGGGGAGCCGGGGTAGAAGTCGAAATCGACGTAGAGTTGCCCCGTGAGGAAACTCTGCGACTTGAGCTTCGCGCGCATGCCGCGGTCACGGACCAGCGCGGCCACGGGGAAGGTGCCGCTGCGGTCGTCGTCGCCGTCGATGGTGCGGAAGGCGGCGGCGTCGGTCTCGATCTGGACCTGGATCTGGACCTCCTCGTTGGGGATGTCCATCAGCGCGAAGACGCCCTCGACCCGGCCGATCGTGACGCCGCGGAACTTCACCGGGGCGCCGACGCTGAGGCCGTTCACCGAGCCGTCGAAGAAAAGGGTGTAGCGCCGCTTTTCCTTCCAGAAGTCGGCGCCGCCGAAGAAGAGCAAGCCCGCCACCAGCAGGGCCACGGCACCCAGCACGAAGGCGCCAATCGTCGTCGGATTCGCTTCTCTAGCCATTCTCTCCCCTCCGCAGGAAGTTACGTACTTTCGGGTCCGGGCACTCGTCCCGGAGCCAGGCAGGCGATCCCAATGCCAGCTGCGTATGACTCTCGGCGTCGAGGAACAGCGCCTTGGTCCCGATGCCGAAGATGCTCGCGAGTTCGTGGGTGACCATGACGATGGTCGAGCCGAGGGTCTCTTGCAGCAGCAGGATGAGTTCGTCGAGGCGCTTCGAACTCAGGGGGTCGAGCCCGGCCGAGGGTTCATCGAAGAAGAGGATCTCGGGGTCCAGGGCCACGGCCCGCGCCAGCCCCGCACGCTTGCGCATCCCACCGCTGATCTCCGCCGGTCGGAAATCCTCGAAGCCAGCCAGGCCCACCAATGAGAGCACCCAACTGGCGCGATCGCGGATTTCCGCCTTGGAGAGGTCGGTGTACTCGCCGAGCGGGAGCGCGATGTTTTCGGCCAGCGTCATCGACGACCACAGCGCCCCGGCCTGGAAGAGCACGCCAAAGCGCTGCATCCAGCGCTGGCGCTGGGCCGTCGGGGCTTCCCAGAAATCTTCGCCGCGGTAGAGGATGCTTCCACGCTTGGGCCGCGTGAGGCCGAAGAGCGCGCGCAGGAGCGTGCTCTTGCCGCAGCCGCTGCCCCCGATGATCACGAAAATGTCGCCGCTCTCGATCGAAAAATCGAGGCCGTGCTGGACACTGAAATCGCCGTAGCCGATCTCGAGGCCGCGGACTTCGATTTGTGTTCCGGTAGAAGACATGATGTCGCCGCCTCAGATTCCGAGCACGTTGTAGACGAGGGTGAGCGCAGCCGAGGTCAACACGATCCACACGATGGCGGTCACCACGGCGGAGGTCGTGGCTTCGCCGACTGCAGCCGAACTTCTTCCGCTCTGCATTCCGCGCAGGCATCCAGCGACTGCGATGGCGACGCCGTAGACCGCGCCCTTGAAGAGGCCGGTTCCGAAATCGGCGAGGTCGAGGGCGGCGCGGGTTTCATTTACGTATTCGGCGAAGTTCAGGTCGAGAATCGTGACGCCGACGACCAGACCGCCGAGGATGCCTACGAGATCCGAGTAGAGCACCAGCAGCGGCATCATGGCCACCAGCGCGATCATCCGCGGCAGCACCAGGAAGTCGATCGGGGGAATGCCAAAGGTCGAGAGTGCGTCGATCTCCTCGTTGGCGGTCATGGCGCCGAGCTGCGCTGCGAAGGCCGCGCCGGTGCGCCCGGCCATGATGATGCCGGTCATCATGGCACCCATCTCGCGTGCCATTCCCAATGCGACGAGATCGGCGACGTAGATCTGGGCACCGAAATATTGGAGCTGCACCGCTGCGACGAAGGCGAGGATCAGGCCCACGAGGAAGCTGATCAGCGAGACGATCGGCAAGGCGCTGGGCCCCGCTTCCTGGATCACGCGCCACACGTCTCCGCCCCGGAAGCGCGCGCGTCCGCGAACCAGTTTTATGACGGAGAGCGCCACTTCTCCGACGAAGGTCGTGACCTTCTGCGTCTCGACCCACGCCCCGGCAGCGCGCACCCCGGCGCGGGCCAGCTTTCCGTGGGCAGCGACCTCGGGGCGCGCGGGGTCCGCTTCGGGCACCGCCGTGGCCAGCGCCAACAGTCGGCGCGCCCCGCTGGGAAGCGCATCGAGTTCGACCGCGATGCCGAGCGCCTCGGCGCTGCGGACGAGCTTCAGCAGGAACGCCATCAGCGTGCTGTCCCAGCTGCGCAGGGCATTGGTCTCGAAATGGATGCTGCGAATTTCGTCGTCGATCGCCGCGAGAGCGGCCGCGGCGTCCGGGGCGGGGCCCGGCGACTCGAAGGTTCCGGCCAGGCGGATGCACAGGCTTTCGTTCGAGGGTCTGGAAACAAGGACTTCGAAAGCGGGTTGCATCGGGTGGGGTGGCCTATGCCTCGGGGATCGATTCGCCCCGCACGAGATCTTCGACGGTCTCGCGCCGGCGCACGAGGTGGGCACTGCCGTCGCGCACCAGCACTTCGGCGGCGAAGGGTTTCGAGTTGTAGTTGGAGGACATCACGAAGCCGTAGGCACCTGCGCACTCGATCGTCAAGATTTCGCCCACACGGGCCTCGAGGACCGGTTCGCTGCGGACGATGCCGCCCTCGTCCTGGGTGAAGATGTCGCCGGATTCGCAGAGGGGGCCACCGACCACCACCTTTCGCAGCGAGCGCTTTGCCGCCTCTTCGGCGTCGAGGGCCAGCGAGATCGGGTGATGCGAGCCGTAGAGGATCGGGCGGGCGAGGTTGTTGAAGCCGGCATCGACGAGGTAGAAGGTATTCGAGCCCATCTTCTTGGTGGCACGAATTTCGGTGAGCAGGCTGCCGGCTTCGGCCGTCAGAAAGCGACCCGGTTCGATCTCGAGTTCGACGGCGTGGCCGAACGTCTCTTCCAGAGCTTTTCGATCGCGATCCCAGATCGCGAAGTAGGCGTCGATATCGATTTCGGGGTCTTCTTCGCGGTAGGGCGTGGGCAGCCCGCCGCCCGCGGAGAGGGTGCGTACGCTGGAACCGACGCGCCGCGCAAAGCCAACCGCCGCAGCGCTCACCTTGGCCAAGTGCTCGAAGTCCACCCCGGACCCGATGTGCATGTGGATGCCGGTGACACGCAGGCCGTGTTTGTCTGCGAGCATCACGGCATCTTCCAGGTCCGCATGCCAGATCCCGTGCTTCGAATGTTCGCCGCCCGTGTTCGTCTTGCGGCTGTGGCCGTGCCCGAAACCTGGATTGATGCGCAGCGTGATCTCGCCTCCCGGGACCCGCTCGCCGTACTGGTCGATCATGTCCGGCGACCCGCAGTTCACCGGGACGCCGCGATCGAGGACCATTTCGAGGGAGTCTCGGTCGAAGATGTCGGCGGTGAAGACGATGGGGGCCGGTTTGCCGGAGGCCGAATAGCCGGCCAATTCTGCGCGGTGGATCTCACCGGCGCTGACGGCGTCTACGAGCACGCCCTTGCGACGCACGAGGTCGAGGATCGCGAGGTTCGAGTTCGCCTTCTGCGCGTAGCGGACGGTGTCGAAGGCCTTGAAGCGGTCGATCTGCGCCTCGATCCGGGCCGCGTCGTAGACGTAGGTCGGAGTGCCGAACGCGGCGACCAGATCGGCGATCGGAACGCCCCCGATGGCTGAGCGCGCGGCAGGAAACCGGACTTCGGGAGGCGCCATGGCCGAAGCCTACCACTTCCCCGTGTTCGGCATCGAAGCCCAGGGTTCCTGAGAGGGAAGCGCGTCCCCGTCCTGAAGCAACTCGATCGAGACGTTGTCGGGCGAACGCACGAAGGCCATGTGGCCGTCTCGCGGCGGCCGAAGGATCGTGACTCCGGCGTCCTGCAGGCGTTCGCAAATCGCGTAGATGTCCTGCACGCGATAAGCGAGATGGCCGAAATTGCGCCCCTCGTCGAGTTCTTCGGGGTCCCAGTTCCAGGTGAGTTCGACCTGGGCTTCTTCGTCACCGGGAGCCGAGAGGAAGACCAGGCTGAAGCGCCCCGCTTCGACATCGATGCGGCGACGCTCCACCAGCCCGAGTTTGGCGCAGTAGAAATCGAGCGAAGCGTCGAGATCGCGGACGCGGACCATGGTGTGGAGGTACTTCATCAAGGTGTTTCCTGGTGGGCGAGAGGCAGGGGGCGGCGTCAGTCTAGTGCGGAAGGGGAGTGCGGCACCCTTCTCGATGACAGGATTGGCCGGAGGGCCTAGGCTCGCCGCGGGCGCGCCGCCTCTCCCGGACTTTGTCTCGAACTGGCGGGTGTGGAGTGAATGCGGATCTCAAAGGCAGACGAAACGCGACCTGTATTGGTGGGTGTCGGGCAGTGGCTTTCGCGCGAGGACGATCTCGCCGTGGCAGCGGCCCCCCTCGAGGCCATCGAGGCCGCTCTGCGCCGAGCCTGCGAAGACGCGGAGCTGCGTTTTGCGGACCTCGCCGGATTCGACACTGTGGCCCTGGTCGATCCGATCGGCTGGCGGGCCGAGAACGCCTGCGGGCTGCTGGCCGAGCACCTCGGCGCACACGGAGCACGCCGAGTCCAGACCGTCCTTGGCGGCGAGATGGGTTGCCGCCTGCTCAACGAGGTCGCGGGAGCGATCGTAGAGGGCCGTTCGAGGCGCGCCTGTGTGACCGGGGTGAACCTCTTGCGGACGGCGCTGCGGGCCAAGGCAATGGGCGTGAAGCTGGATTGGCCGAGCGGCGGCTCGGGAACGGTCGAGCGCGTCGGCCGAGTGAAGCCCGGTGTTTCGGATCTCGAGATGGCCTACGGGCTCGGCGTTCCGGTCACGGTCTACCCGATGTTCGAGAACGTCCTTCGCGCCAAACGCGGGCGCTCGATCGCCGAGCATGCAGACGCCCTCGGCCGACTGATGACGCGCTTCACGAAAGTGGCGGCCGCGAATCCCCACGCCTGGTTTCCCCGGGAGCGCTCGGCCCACGAACTCGTCACCGTGAGCGAGACGAATCGCATGATCGCTTTTCCCTATCCGAAATACCTGAATGCGGTGATCGCGACCGACCAGGCCGTGGCGATCCTCGTGCTCTCGGCAGCGGAAGCGCGTCGCCTCGGAATCCCCGAGGCGCGTTGGGTCGATTGGCGCGGGGGTGCGGGGAACATCGAAGCCATCTGGAACCCCGTCGAGCGTCCCGAACTCACCCGGAGCGAGGCCCTCGCGCGCACCGGGCAGGCGGCACTCGCCGCCGCAGGGATCGAACTCGATGCGATCGATGCTTTTGATCTCTACAGCTGCTTTCCGGTGGCGGTCGAGGTGGCGTGCGAGATGCTCGGCCTCGATGAGGACGACCCGCGCGGCTTCACCGTGACCGGCGGGCTTCCCTATGCCGGCGGGCCCGGGAACGCCTACACCCTCCACGCCCTCGCCGCGATGGTGGAGAAGTTGCGCGAAAATGGCGCTGCCAGCGGGCTCGTCACGGGAAACGGCTGGTACCTCACGAAGCATTCAGCCAGCGTGCTGGCGCGCGGCCCGGGTGCCACGCCGGCGTTGCCAGCGATCCATGCCGACGCCCCCGAAGCCAAGGGGCGCCTGAAGGTGGTGGTCGAGGCGAACGGATCCGCGCGGATCGACGGCTACACCGTGTTCTACGGGCGCGGGGGTGGGCCCGAGCGCGGGATGATCGTGGGTCGGCTCGAATCCGGGGAGCGCTTCCTGGCGCAGCTTTCCGCAGAGCCCGGTGCGCTCCTGGCCTTCGCCGAAGAGGAAGGCGTTGGGCGAACGGGGCGCGTGGCTTTCCGCGACGGTATGAACCTCTTCACGCCCGCGTAGCTCCGTGCACGAGAGTGCCCCACGCCAGTCCGATCAGCAGCCCGCGGGTGGCGGCACTGGTTTCAGGCCTGTCCGAGGAGCAGCCCGCTGGTGGGGACACCGGTTCCCGCGGTGACGAGCACGTTCTCGACATCGGCCACGGGGTTGCAGGAGGTGCCGCGGATCTGGCGCACGCCTTCGGCCACACCGTTGAGGCCGTGGATGTACGCCTCGCCCAGCTGTCCGCCGTGGGGGTTGATCGGCAGGCCGCCGCCGATTTCGATGTTGCCGCCCTGCACGAAATCCTTCGCCTCGCCGCGCTCGCAGAAGCCGAACTCCTCGAGTTGGCAGAGCACGAAGGGAGTGAAGTGGTCGTAGATCACCGCGGTCTGGATGTCCTTCGGCGTGATCCGCGCCTGTTCGTAAAGCTGGCGCGCGACCAGGCCCATTTCGGGAATGCCCGTCAGGTCGTCGCGGTAGAAGCTCGTCATCATCTGTTGATCGTCGCAGGCGCCCTGCGCCACCCCGGTGAGAATCGCAGGCTTCTGTCGCAGGTCGCGGGCCCGTTCCGCGCTGGTGACGACGACGGCGACCGCCCCGTCGCTCTCCTGGCAGCAATCGAGCAGCCGCAGGGGCTCTACGATCCAACGCGAGGCGGCGTGATCCTCTAGCGTGATCGGTTGCTCGTAGAACCAGGCGGCGGGGTTGTTGGCCGCGTGGCGGCGATCCGCCACGGCCACATGGCCAAAGGCCTCGGTGGTGGCGCCCGTCTCGAAGAGGTAGCGCTGGGCGAACATGGCGACCCAGGAGGCGGGGGTCAGCAGGCCGTAGGGTGCGTACCAGCCGTAGTGCGAGCTTTCGGTGGTGGTCGCGGCCTGGAGGTTCTGTATGCCGGTGCCGAAGCGATGGCCCGAGCGCTCGTTCATGGCGCGGTAGCAGACCACGACTTCGGCCACTCCGGTGGCGATCGCCATGGCGGCCTGCTGCAGGGTGGCGCAGGCGGCGCCGCCGCCGTAGTGGATGCGGCTGAAGAATTTCAGTTCAGAGCCGCCGATCTGGCGAAAGACCTCGATCTCGGGGTTCGTCTCCATCGTGAACACCGACATGCCGTCGACGTCCTTCGCCGTGAGCCCCGCGTCGTCGAGGGCCATGCGGATGGCTTCGACGGCCAGACGCAATTCGCTGCGCCCGGAGTTCTTCGAAAACTCGGTGGCACCGATCCCGACGATGGCCGCCTTTCCCGAGAGCAAATTCGTCATGGCTGCGCCTTTAGCCTGCGTCCGTCACCGGGCGAAAGCGCGGCAGCGTCTGGCCCTCTGCGGGGGTGTGAAACTCGACCTCGACGGGCATTCCGATCTCGACGGCGTTGGCTTTCACCCCGACGAGATCCGCTACGAAGCGCGTGCCTTCCTCGAGTTCGACGAGGGCCACCGGGTGCGGATAGTCGAAGGCGGGGACCTTGGGGTGGTGGACGACCACGAAGGAATGAATGCGGCCGCGGCCGCTGGCTTCGACGTGGTCCCAGGCGAGGGAGGCGCACTTCGGGCACGCGGGTCCGGGCGGGTGTCGCAGCGCGCCGCAGTCGACACAGCGCTGGATTCGGAGTCGGCTTTCGGCGACCCCCTCCCAGAAGAAGGCGGTGTCCCGGGTGATGCCGGGTCGCGGTCGCGGGGCGCCGCCCGTCGATCCTTCGCTCATCGCTTCGTTTCCTCCCGGCGTCCGTGCGGCCTCGGGTGCCGATCGCGACGCTAGGCGCTCTGCAGGCGCTCGCCAATGATACCGGCGCTTCGCAAGGCGGCGATGGCGGTGCTGTCCTGCCCGAGGCGCTCGCGGAGGATGACTTCGTTGTGTTGGCCCAGGGTCGGGGCCATGGCCGAGTGGATCGCACGCGGGAGAAAGGAGGTGTCCATCGGCCAGGTCGGGTAGCGGCGTTCGCCACTGACGGGGTGCGTGAGAGTCTGGAAGTAATTGCGCGCCACCAGTTGGGGGTCGTCGTACATGCGCGACGAAACGAGGGGGACTGCGGCCGGCACCCCGACGGCTCGCAGACGCGCGGCGAGCCCCGCGGCCTCGTGTTTCGCGATCTCGTCCGCCAGCAACCGATCGAGATCGGAAGCGTTCTCGACGCGAGACGCGACGCTCCCGAAGCGTCCGTCACCCGCCCATTCGGGGGATCCCAGAATTCCGAGAAGCGCTTGCCACTGCGTCTCTTCCCGCGCCGAAAGCGCGATCCAGTCGGAGTCGCTCGTCGCGTAGACGCCCTGGGGCGCGAACTCCAGTGAGCGGTTCGCACGGCGCTCCTCGATGCGCCCGTGCATCGAGTAGGCGATCACCGATTCGAGGGTCATGCTGACACCGAGTTCGAGCTGCGCAATTTCGATCTGCTGGCCTTCGCCGCTGCGGCGACGCTGTGCCAGCGCCGCCTGGATGGCGATGACGAGGTGCATGCCCACGGCGGTATCGAAGAATCCGCCGGGATTTCGCGGCGCGGGCTCTTCGGGATCGCCCACCAACCACGACATCCCCGCCGCCTGCTCGATCACCAGGGCCCAGCCCAGCGCATCGCGCCAGGGGCCTTCGAGACCGAAACCGGGCGTGCGGACGTAGATCAAATCCGGTCGCAGACGGCGCAGCCCGGCGTCGTCGTAGCCCCACTGTTCCATCACGCGGGGGGAGAAGTTCTCGAGCACGACGTCGCTCTCGACCACTAGCGCCTCGAAGAGCTCGCGCCCGCGCGGCGTCCCGAGGTCGAGGGTGATCCCCTTCTTGCCGAGATTGGTGGCCTGGAAGAGTGGGCCGCATTCGTACCAGCGCTCTCCCGATTCGAGCGAGGTCGCGATGAAGCGGAAGAAGTCCGGGCGCTTCGGGGATTCGATCTTCGTGACGTCCGCACCGAGCCCCGCCAGGTACATGCCCGCGTAGGGAGCCGCCCAGAAGGCGCCGAGGTCCAGCACCCGCAGGCCTTCGAGCGGGCGGCTGCCGCTGGGAGCGCTAGCTGCGGCGACGCCGAGGGCGGGGTGGCTGCGCGGGGCGAAGGCGGGCGCCCCGCCGTCGAGGCGCGGCGCGGGTCGCCTGGCGGGCGCAGGCGAAGCGCTGAGGCGGTGTGGCGAGCCGGGTTCTTCGTAACCGCCGAGCGCACCGGGAACGAAGAAATTTCGGGCCCGGAGTTGTTCGGATTCAAGGAGCGTGCGGCCGTTTCCGATGGGCGTTGCCGGGATGCGGAGTTCTCGGGCACGTAGGACGACGCTGGCGGCGTCTTGCTGCGACAGCCACGGGGCGGTGGCCGCGATGAACGCCTGGTACAGCTCGGTGCTCTCGGCAATCTCATCCATGCGGTCGACGAATTCGGGGGTGTCGAGCATCACGCAGGCCATTTCCCATTGCGGACGTGTCAGCGCATTTACGCCGACCCAGCCATCACGACAGCGCAGGATCCCGGGCAGCGGGTTGTACCGAACCTCGGGTGCGGGCAAACCGAGGGATTCGAGGGCGTGTCGGTGGAGCATCGGGTAGGGGAGGCTCCCCACCAGGCACTCCATCATCGAGAGATCGCTGTGGGTGGCGCGGCCCTGTTGGCGCGCGGCCAGCACTGCGGTGAGGGCGGCGGCTGCGGCGTAGGAACCGGTGAGGAAATCGGCAAGGCGTCCGCCGACTCCCACCGGGCTTGCGTCCGGAACGCCGTGGCCCGACACCCAGCCGCCCGCCGCTTGCACCACCAGGTCGGAGACGGGCCAGTCGGCGTAGGGGCCCTTTTGTCCGAAGGCCGATATCCGGACGAGTGCCAGTAGGGGCTGCACGCTGGCGAGAACCTCGAAGCCGAGGCCGCAAGCTTCGAGCCGCCCGGCGCCGCGGTCTTCGATCACGAGGTCGGCTTCGGCCACCAGGGCGAGGAGGGCTTCGCGTCCGGTGTCGCTCTCGAGATCGAGGACGCAACCCTGCTTGCCGGCGTTCAGGCCGTGGAAGAGCGCGGATCGCTCGGGGTCGGGGATGTCGTCGGGGAAGGGACCGCAGCTGCGCAGCGGGTCGCCGCCGGGGCGTTCGACCTTGATCACATCGGCTCCGAGGTCCGCGAGCACTTTCGCAGCAAAGGGTGCAGCGACATTCTCGCCGATCTCAATGATGCGGAGGCCTTCGAGGGCTGGAGACGACATGTTTCGACGTTCCTTGGGAGTGCGCACCCAAAGCATAGTCGGGTGTCGGCGGTCGAGTCCACGACGACGAGCTAACGTCGAATCACGGGGGGTTGGCGATGCCGGACGAAAAATCGCGCTCGGGCGCAGCGGACTGGAGCGAGCGGCTCGAGGATCTCGAGCGTCGACGCGGGTTCGCACGTGGCATGGGCGGCGAAGAGAAACTCGCACGCCGACGGGCGGCGGGGCGCCTCGACGCGCGCGCACGCATCGAGACTCTTCTCGACGAGGGGTCGTTTCTCGAACTCGGGACACTCGTGGGAGGTGTCGGTGACTCCGGCGCCGCGCCGATCCCCGCCGACGCACTGGTGGCGGGGATGGGGCGCGTGGAAGGGCGACCGGTACTGGTGGGCGCCGAAGATTTCACCGTCCTCGGGGGCTCCATCGGCCCCGGCGCTTCGGATAAGCGCACGCGACTGGCCCAGTGGGCCGCCCAGGAGCGCGTGCCGCTGGTGATGCTGCTCGAAGGGGCGGGGCATCGCCTGACCAATGCGCTGCGACCACGCGGACGTTCTCCGAACGATCTGCAGGCGCTCGCCGAACTCAGTGGGATCGTGCCGACGGTCAGTGTCGTTTTGGGGCCGTCTGCGGGACACGGTGCCCTGACGGCACCGCTCAGCGATTTCTGCGTGATGGTGGAAGGCGCCGCGCTCTTCACGGCGGGTCCGCCGCTCGTCGAGGCGGCTCTCGGGCAGAAGGTGACGAAGGAGGAACTCGGCGGAACTTTGGTCCAGGTCGACGCGAGCGGTGTCGCGCACAACCGTGCGGCCAGCGACGAAGACGCCCTGGCCCTGGTGCGGCACTACCTCTCGCACTTTCCGTCGAATGCCTGGCAGGCTCCGCCCACGAGCGCCGGCGGCGACGCGGGGCCGCGCCGCCTCGATGCGATCCTCGATCTACTTCCCGTGGACGATCGCCGCCCCTACCCGATGCGCGAATTGATCCGACTGGTTTGCGACGCCGGCAGCGTGCTCGAGATCCAGCCCGACCACGGCTCGGCGCTCGTTACCTGCCTGGCGTTCCTGGGAGGGCAATCGGTCGCGGTGGTGGCGAATGACCCGTCGGTGCGGGGCGGATCGGTGGACGTCGATGCGGCACTGAAGGGGAGTCATTTCATCGAGGTGGTCGGCGCTTTCCAACTTCCGGTGATCTTCCTGGCCGACAATCCCGGCGTGATGGCGGGGACCGCGGCGGAACGCGCCGGAGTACTGCGTGCGGCTGCGAGAATGTTCGCCGCCCAGCATCGCCTGCGGTCTCCGAAGTTTTCGGTCACGCTGCGAAAGGCCTTCGGCTTTGGCAGTTCGCTGATGGCGATGAACCCCTTCGACCACCAGACATTGTCGATCGCCTTGCCGGGGGCAACGCTCGGCGCCATGCCCGCGGCCAGCGGAGGGGCTGCGGCGAAACTCGGCGCCGACGATCAGCAGGCGGTCGAGGCCGCCGAAATGGGGGGCTCGTACGCGATCGCCAGCGGCATGGCCTTTGACGAGATCATCGATCCGCGCGACCTGCGCGACGTTCTCCTGCGCGGACTCGAGTTGGCCTCGGCCCGCCAGCAGGGCCCCTTCGAACCCGTCGCCCGCTTCGGCACGCTGCCCTAACGCTGCGGACGCGGCTGCCTTCGCCGAATGAATCGCGCGAGGTTCGATCCAGCGGCCACAGTCCGGCGGGTGTGCCGGTCGATTCGCGATTGCCAACCGGTCATTTCGATCGCGACCGGTCGCTTCGGCGATTGCGAGGCCCCCTGCGGTTGCGAGAAGCCGAGCGGTCGACCGCAACTCCCCGGACCGATGGCCGCTCGCAGCGCGGCGGCCAGGCATCGCGAACGCGGAGTGGATCACCGCGGCCTGAGGCCGCAGCCAGGTAGCGAGTTCGCTGGGAGGCGCTACCGGAGGTCGCGCAACGGTCTAGCGAGAGCGAATCTAGCGCCGCGAGTAAAGGGGGTTCGAGGCGACCGCTCCCAGGTCCACACTGGTAGGGAGCCTCGCAAAGCCAGAAGCGACGGGTCGCTTCCGTGGCGACGGGTTGACGACTTCGAATCGCCGAGCGGCCCCCTTTACCGCGGGCGCCCGGTACAGCCCCTCGCAAACTGCATTGCCGAGCGGTTGGCAATCAGCAGAACCGTCCCCAGCAGTTTTAGGGGTGCCAGCCGAGGGCTTCGGTGACGATGTGGTAGAGCACGTGTTGCTCGATGACGCCGTGGACCAGATCCGACCCTGCACCCGTGGCGTAGACCGGCACGTCCTCGCCGCTGTGGGTGCCGTAGGGAAGGGGCAGGGTGGCTTCCTGCAAATACGACGGGTCGTCGGGGGGGGCGTCCCCGAACGCGTGGCGCCCCCCTGTGATGCCGTCGTAGCTCTTTGCGAAGTGCGGGAAACGCTTGGGGCCTTCGGGCTGGGAATCGCTCTTCCCCGGATAACCTGGGCCCCCGGCGTAGCTCAGCAGCGTAAATGGCGCCCCGGTGAGATCCTCGCTGGGGGCCTCCTCGCGGTTTCCGTGCCGGTCGTTGCCGACCACGACGCCGAGGATCGGGTTGCCCCGGGTGGCGTAGCCGCGCAGCGAAATGGGGTGGCCGTGGTCCGCCGTCACGATCACCAGGGTGTCCCCCAGGTCGACGAGTTCGAGGGCGGCTTCCACCGCGGCGTCGAGTGCCAAGGTGTCGTGGAGTGCGCGGTAGGCATTGTTGGCGTGGTGCGCGTGGTCGATGCGCGCGCCCTCCACCAGCAGCAGCCAGCCCTTCGGGTTGGTCCGGAGTTGACGGATGGCGAAGCGCGTCATTTCCGCAAGTGATGGTTCGCGCGCTTCCGGACGACGCCTGCGGTCGCTGTCGAAGTCGAGGTGTGAATCTGCGAAGAGCCCGAGGACGGCTGCGCCGGGTTTCGGCTCGAGGGCGAGCAGCGCACTGCGGTCCTCGACGTAGACGTGGCTCGCGTCGGCGGCACGCCATTCGGCGATCAGGTCGCGGCCGTCGCTGCGTCGGCCCCCCCGCGTCTCGCGTCGGGGTAGGAACTCGCGGCGCCCGCCGCCGAGTGTCACTTCGAAGCCGCTCCGCTGCGTTTTTTCGGCCGCCGGCGCGGCCGGAAAGTCGAGCCACTGGAGCGCGATGTCGGGGAAGCCCGCACGCTGCGCATCTTCGGGCAGATCGCCGTCCGATTCCCAATCGCGTTCGGGGGTGTGCGCGTAGGCCCCCGCCGGGGTGGCGTGGGTGATGCGGCTGGTGGTGACGAGGCCGGTGGAGAGACCGCGCGCTTCGGCTTCCTCGAAGATTGTCGGAACCCGGCTCGCGGTGGCGCTGGCCGCGTCGCCGCGTGTGACGCCTTCGTGAACGCCGAGGACTCCCGCGTCGGTTTTTACCCCGCTGAGGATCGCGGTGATGGTGCCGGCCGAGTCGGGGACCATCTGGTTGGTGTTGTAGGTCTTTGCCAGTGCGAGCCAGGGGAAGCCTTCGAAGCGGAGTGCGTTGGCTTCGCCGTGGTCGCCGCGGAGCTGGCCGGCGAGAATGCGCGCGGCCGTCACGGTGGGAACCCCCATCCCGTCGCCGATGAAGAGGATCGCATTCTTCGCGTGCCGGGCGGGGGCCGGTGCGTTGCGCGCTGACAGCGCGGCTTCCCGACCGCTTTGGTACCACGGGTTCGGGCCCTCACCGGGCGCTTCCCCGCCGAAAGCCGGAGCGCCGGCCAGCAGCAGGAGTCCGATCGAAAGGCGCAGCGACACGGGACTCCGGTCAGGCCGCCGCATCGACCCACTCGCCGAGGCTCTCGAAACGCTCGAGGAGCACTTCGCCGTCTGCGTGGGCGAGGATGCGTTTGCTGAGCACCCGCCGTTGCTCGTCTGCGATGGCGCGCGGCTGATGCACGGTTGCCCACTGGACGATGCCACTCCAGAGCGGATCGACGAGCGTCGCGCCGGAGACCGTCTCGCCGGGCTTTCCCTCCACCTTGAAATCGAGGCCGCGGATCTCGCCGAGGATCAGCCGCAGCGATGTGACGTGGATTTCTTCATCGAGACGGATGCGCTCGACGAGTTCTGCGGCCTTTTCGGCGTCGCGCCTTCGGTCCTCGAAGAGTTCGGGATCGCGCAGCAGGTCCTCGGTGAGCTGGAAGCCGAGTTCAGCCCGGAATTCGATCATCAGCAGGTTCAGGAGGAACACGACAGTACGCTCGATCGGCTCGGCGACCTGCGGCGCGCGGCGCTCGCCGGCGTCCGGCCGCGCGATTCGCTCGGGGATTCCGGGTTCCTCGAAATCTGTTTTTCCAAAGGCGAGGTCGCGCAGCGCGAACCACATCACGTCGTGTCCGCCGATTCCCTTGTCGGGCTCGCCGCCTTCGTCGAGGCCGTGGGCGCGCAGCAGGCCACCGTTCAGGTGACCGACCGCCCTGTCCGAGATGTCCTGCACCACGTGATCGGCGAAGTTGGGGAATTCGAGTTCGGCGAGGATGCGCCCGCGGCCCTCGATGTGCCCGGTGATCGTGAGCGTGTTCCAGAAGGTCTGGCCGAGGCCCGATCGCAACAGGAGCTTCATCTGCTCGAAGTTCGGGCAGCGGATGCCCTCGAGCAGCGAGGCGTCGGCCTGCAGCGGCTCTCCGCCGCGTTCGCGCAGACCCTCGGACCAGGCTTCGATGGCGCGAGAGCGGTGCAGCGAGCGCGGAGAGATATAACGTCCCTCGGCATCGTGCCCGCCATGCAGGCGGAAGCCCGCCTCGTTTTGGGGCCTGGCGTAGTCGTGGGAGGCGAGGAGTTCGTCGGCGCTGAAGTGTCGCTGGCTCAATCGTCATTCTCCATCGGGTGCAGAGGGTGGGGGCGACGCGGCGAGTGCGCCGAGGTCGATGTCGTAGAGATCGGCGACGTTGCGGCACAGGATGTGCTCGCGCTGTTCGTCGTCGAGGACCGCGGCCTGCTCGGCGAGCATCTGCTGGGACCACGGCCAGGTGGAATCGCTGTGAGGGAAATCGTTCGCCCATAAAAGGCGCTTCCAGTTCATCAGGTGTGCTGTCTTGAAGGCCACCCAGTCGTCCTGGAACGTGACGTAGATGTTCTCCGCGAAATATTCGGAAGGCATCTTCGAGAGTTCCTGCCCCGCCGGCAGCCAGTTGCGATGCCGCTTGTAGGCGTGGTCCATCCGGTACATGTAATGCGGGACCCAGCCGGCATCGGCCTCGACGCAGACGACGCGGAGTTTCGGGTGGCGTTCGAAGACGCCGCCGAGAATCAATGTTCCCATGATGTCCTGGCAGCCGCGCACCACCGTGAGGAAGGCGTTCATCTTGGGGCCGCGGGTCGGCTCCTGGCGCGTGGTGAGGATATGGAAGGAGAGGGGCAGGCCGGATTCGATGGCGGCCTCGTAGAAGGTGTCGTAGGCCGGGGAGTCGTAGTCCAGGGTGCCGGGGTGCCCCGGCATCATCACCCCGCGCAGGCCGAGGGCTTTGATGGCCTCGAGATCGGTGATGCCCTCTTCGGGGGTGCGCATCGCGGTCTGGCCGCAGCCGAGAAGTCGGGCCGGGCGATAGGCGCAGTATTCGGCGATCCAGCGGTTGTAGGCGTCGAAACAGGCCTTCTTGTAGTCGAGGTCGGGATGACTGCAGAGCACCATGCCAACGCTCGGGTAGAGGATCTCGGCGGCGACGCCGTCGCGGTCCTGTTCGGCTTCGCGCGCGCTCGGGTCCCAGCCGCCGCGGTGCAGGTCCTCGAAGTGAGCGCCGGTGATGCGGATCTCTTCGACCGGTTTGCCCGCAGCGGCGACCAGCCCCATCGGCACCGGGCGGGACATGCCATCGATCACGAAGACATCCCCGGCTTTCTCGTGGCGCACCAGCCTCGGAGCGCGGTCGCGAAACGCCGGGTCGATGTGGTCGAGGTAGGTGTTCGCCGGTTCGGTGATATGCGAGTCGGCCGAGATGATCGGGTACGTCACGGGTTAGGCCCTTTTGCTTTCAGGTGAAGCTTCGAAGAGGCTTTCGAGATGTGTAAGGGCGCGGGCGAAGACCCGTTGCACCACGATGCGAAGGATGAACCCCAGCCCCGGGATGCGCGATTCGAAGCGTGCGCGCCAGACGATTCGGGTGCCGCCCGCTTCCTCTTCGAAAAGAACCTCGCCGAGGTGGTTCTTGAGCGGCGGACCGCCGGGGAGGACGGCGTAGGTGAGGCGCTTCGGCGGATCGAAGTCGAGGATTTCCTCCCGGGCGGCGAAGCGGCCCGGGCCAAGAACCCTGATGCAGCCGCTTCCATTGGGGTCGTCTTCGCCCACCCGTTCGATCTCTGCCCGGCCCATGAAGCTCCAGAAGGCAGCGTGGTCGGTGTACACAGCCCACACCTCGGCGGGCGGGGCGGAAATTTTCTGGGTCACTTCGATCTCGATCACTGCGCGATTCTATCCCCGCGCGTCGTTGCGGGCCATGCGTCGCCGGGAAGCGGCAAGCCTTCTCCGGTACGCTGGCGCGAATGGATTCCGTGGCTTCTCGTTCGCTGCCCGCAGGCTTCCCCGCGCCCCCGCCCGCCCCGAGCTGGTTCGAGAGTGCCATCGCCGCCCCCTACGAAGAACGCGACGTCGAGGTCGAGGGCTGTCGCATCCGCTACCTGCTGTGGGGCGATGCATCGCTCCCGGGGATCGTGCTGGTTCACGGTGGCGCCGCGCACGCGCACTGGTGGAGCTTCATCGCCCCGCAATTGACACGGCACTACCGCGTTGCGGCGCTCGACCTTTCGGGACACGGCGACAGCGGCCGTCGCGACGAATATCCCCGCGAATTCTGGGCCGAAGAAGTGATGGCGGTGGCCTCGGACGCGCGCTTCGTCGGGGCGCCGATTCTCGTCGGTCACAGCATGGGCGGCTTTGTCTGCATCACCGCCGCCGCCCTCTACGGCGATCGCCTGGCGGGCGCGGTGATCGTCGACTCGCCGGTGACGCGCCCTGACCCCGAGGCGGAGGAGGGCGCTTCGGGGCGTTCGTTCCGCAACCCAAAGGTCTACGCGACCCCCGGCGAGGCCTATGCGCATTTCCGACTGGTTCCGTCGCAGCCGTGCGAGAACGATTACATCCTCCACTACATCGCACGGCACTCGATGTGCGAAGTCGAGGGCGGCTGGACCTGGAAGTTCGACCCCCGGATTTTCGCGCGTTTCGGCCCGCGCTCGGCCTTCGAACGCCTGGCCGAGGTCAATTGCCGTGTGGCGCTCTTCCGCGCAGAATACGGACTGGTGACGCCGGACATCGGGGAGTCGATGTACGAGCGTCTTGGGCGGATGGCCCCGGTGATCGAAGTGCCCGCGGCGCACCACCACCTGATGCTCGACCAGCCGTTGGCCTTCATCACCGGGCTTCGCACCCTGCTGCAGGATTGGGAGCATTCGCGCCCGCGCAAGCCACCGGCTTGATGCGAAGCGTGTGCGGCGGGTCCCGCTTCGCGCACAGTGGCCCGCTATCATCGGGATGCGCTCTGCGGAACCCGCGCCGCCGCAGAGGCGCGATGCGAGGTTCGCCCCATGAAGTTCGGGATCTTCTACGAGCACCAACTGCCGCGGCCCTGGACGGAAAACTCCGAGCTCGATCTCTTCCAGGAGGCCCTCGACCAGGTCGAACTCGCCGATCGCCTCGGCATCGACTACGCCTGGGAGGTCGAGCACCACTTTCTCGAGGAGTATTCGCATTCCTCGGCGCCCGAGGTGTTCCTCGCGGCGTGCTCCCAGCGCACGAAGCGGATCCGGCTCGGCCACGGGATCGTCCTCTTGCCCCCGGGCTACAACCCGCCCGCGCGCATCGCCGAGCGCATCGCCACCCTCGACCTGGTGTCCCAGGGGCGCGTCGATTTTGGCACCGGCGAATCCTCCTCCCTCGCCGAGTTGGGCGGGTTCCGGATTCGCCTCGACGAAAAACGTGACCAGTGGCGCGAGGCCCTCGAGCAGATCGCCAACATGATGGTGATGGACCCCTATCCGGGCTACGAGGGGAAATATTTTCGGATGCCCTGCCGCAATGTGGTGCCAAAGCCCGTGCAGAAGCCGCACCCGCCGCTGTGGGTGGCCTGCTCGAATCGCGAAACGATTCACCTCGCGGCGCGCCTCGGCATTGGCGCGCTGACCTTCGCCTTCGTCGATCCCTCCGAAGCGAAGAAGTGGGTACAGGAGTATCACGAGATTCTCGAGAAGGAGTGCATCCCGGTGGGGCACGCGATCAACCCGAATATCGCCATGGTCACCGGCTTTTCGTGCCACGAGAACGAGGCCGAGGCGAGAAGGCGGGGCGAGGACGGTTTCCGGTTCTTCGGTTTCGGACTCGGGCACCACTACATCTTCGGCTCCCACAAGCCCGGGCGAACCAACATCTGGGAGAATTTCGAGAAGGCGCGGCCGCTGTTGCCCGAGGCCGGGCCGAGCAGTGGCATCGGAACCCCTGACCAGTTGCGAGAGCACCTGCGTGGCTTCGAGGATGCCGGCGTCGACCAGGTGATCTTCATCCAGCAGGGCGGCCGCAATCGCCACGAGCACATCTGCGAATCTCTCGAACTCTTCGCCGAGAAGGTGCTTCCCGATTTCAAGGAGAACGAAGCGAAGCGCGAGCGGGCCAAACTCGAACGACTGGCCCCGTACCTCGAGGCGGCGATGGGACGCAAGCAGTTCATGCCGGCGCTGACCGACGACGAAATTCCCGAGATCGAAGCCCTGGGCCGGCAGGTCGTGGCGCAGCGGAAGGCCGGGAACGAGGCGGCCGGGGAGGGAACGACGCTCGCCGGTGCCGAAGCCTCCTCGGTCCCGATTCCCACCGAGGATCCGCTCGGCGATTGAGTGCGCGGGGCGAAAGCCCGCGCCGCATTCGTGTGCAGCGACCGCCCGAGCGCCAGTACGCTTTTCGCCTCGGGTCGCCCATTGGGGGGCGCGCCGGGGAAACAGGGGAGGAAGACTCGATGCAGAAGGTAGGATTTCGCTTGGAGGGTCCGGTTGCGATCGTCTCGATCGAACGGCCCGCGGTCCGCAATGCCGTCGATCGCGAGACCGCCGACGCATTGTGCCGAGCCTTTGAACGTTTCGAGGCCGATGAGGCTCTTTGCGTGGCGGTGCTCACCGGTGCGGACGGGCACTTCTGTGCGGGTGCAGACCTTCGGGCCGTGGCCGCCGGGGAGGGAAATCGAGTCGAACCTTCGGGAGACGGTCCGATGGGTCCGACCCGTCTGGCGCTCTCGAAGCCGGTGATTGCAGCGGTGGAGGGGTTCGCCGTGGCCGGTGGACTCGAACTCGCGCTTTGGTGCGATCTACGGGTCGCCTCGCAGAGCGCCGTCTTCGGGGTCTACTGCCGGCGCTTCGGCGTGCCGCTGGTGGACGGTGGCAGCGTTCGCCTGCCTCGCATCGTCGGTCACGGCGTGGCCATGGATCTGATCCTTACCGGGCGCGGCGTCGACGCCGACGAGGCGCGGCGCATCGGTCTGGCGAATCGGGTCGTTCCCGAAGGCGAAGCCCTTTGTGCGGCGGTGGCCCTGGCACAGGAGCTCGCGGCCTTTCCCCAGCGCTGCCTGCGCGGCGATCGGCGTTCGGCCATCGAGCAGTGGAGCCACCCCGTCGCCGAAGCACTCGCGCGAGAGGGAAGGATTGGCGTCGACGTGATCCGTTCCGGGGAAACCGTGAGCGGCGCGCGGCGCTTCGTCGCGGGCGAAGGGCGTCACGGGCGCTTCGAATGAACCGGGGCGGGGGGGGCCGACGCGCTAACCTCGTAGGCCCGTGACCCCGCTTACTCCGGTGCCCCCCCTGCGATGACCGAAACGAACCCCTCCCGCCGCAACGCCTCCCCCTCCGCGCTGGAGGTGCGTGATCGCCTGGCGAGACCGCTCCGCGATCTCCGGATCTCGGTGACGGATCGCTGCAATTTCCGCTGCCCCTATTGCATGCCCGAGGAGATCTACGGGGAGAGCTACCAGTTTCTGCCTCGCGATGAGATCCTCCGCTTCGAGGAAGTCGAGAGGCTGGCCCGAATCTTCGTCGCCTTCGGCGTGACGAAGCTTCGGATCACCGGGGGCGAGCCGCTTTTGCGCCGGGATCTTCCCGACCTGATTGCGAGGCTCGCGGGCATCGAGGGCGTGGAGGACATTGCGCTCACGACCAACGGCGTGCTCCTCGAGCGCCACGCCGCAGCGCTGGCCGAGGCTGGCCTGCGCCGCGTGACCGTGAGCCTCGACAGTGTCGATCCCGAGACCTTCCGGCGCATGAGCGGCCGCGGTGCCGAGGTCGAGCGGGTCTTTGCGGGGATCGAGGCCGCTGAAGCGGCGGGTCTCTCGCCGATCAAGCTCAACTGCGTGGTCCAGCGGGGGGTGAACGACGAGCAGGTGGTCGATCTTGCGCGACGTTTCCGTGGAACCGGCCACATCCTGCGCTTCATCGAGTACATGGACGTCGGCACCCTGAACCGCTGGAGCCTCGACGAAGTCGTTTCGGGCGCTGCGATCCGAGAGCGGATCAATGCCGTCTTTCCCCTCGAGTCGGTGCCGCCCCGCCACCCCGGCGAGGTCGCCCGGCGCTTGCGTTACCGCGACGGAGCGGGCGAGATCGGCATCATCGCCTCGGTGACACAGCCCTTCTGCGGCGGCTGCACGCGCGCGCGCCTTACCACCCAGGGGCGACTGGTCACGTGTCTCTTCGCCGAAGACGGCATCGACCTGCGTACGCCCCTGCGCGCCGGCGCCAGCGACTCGGCGCTGGCCGAAATCATCGAGAGCACCTGGAAGGGGCGCAGCGACCGCTATTCCGAGGAGCGTTCGAGCAGGCCCGAGCTACCGGATGCGACGCCGCGTCGCATCGAAATGTACGAAGTGGGTGGGTAGGCGCCGCACCCCGCACCCAGGCGGGCAGGGACGTTGTTGCTTTGTTGCCTTTCGTGGGCTGACCGGGACCTCGCCTCCTCTCGGGAAGCGCGTAGGCAACAAAGCAACAACGTCCCTGCCTGCGCCGGCTTGGGCAGATCGGGTAGACTGCCACGGCGCTCAGTGAGATCGGAAAACGTATGTCTGCTGCCACCTCGCCCGACGATTTCAACATCGTCCACCCCGGCCACTACGCGGAACACGGGTATCCGCACGATATCTGGACCCGGCTGCGCGCCGAATCGCCGGTGCATTGGTGGGAGCAGGACGAAGGCCCTGCGTTCTGGGCCATCACAAAGCACGCGGATATCACGGCGATTTCAAAGCAGCCCGAGCTGTTCATCAGCAATCCCCGGACCGTCGTAAGCCACGTTCCCGAACTGGACCAGTCGGCGTTCAATTTTCCGCCCACGTTGATCCAGCTCGATCCGCCGAAGCACGGCATCTTTCGCCACCTGGTGAGCAAGCGTTTCACGCCCCGGGCGCTGAAGAAGATCCACGATCCCATCGAGCAGATCGGCAAGGAGATCGTCGACGCCCTCGTGAAGGACAAGGATTACGGCGAGTGCGACTTCGTGAAGGAGGTGTCCGCACCGCTTCCCATCGCCGTGATCGCCTGGTTGCTGGGCGTTCCGAAGTCGGATTGGAAGCTCCTCTTTGACTGGACCAATCGCATCATCGGTGCCGGGGATCCGGAGTTCCAGGACGAGGGGAAGACCTCGGCCGAGACCGCGACCGGGGCGATGACCGAACTCTTCACCTACTTCGCGAAGATGGTGGAGGAGAAGAAGAAGAAGCCCGCCGATGATCTGGTGACCGTCTTCACCCAGGTCGAAGTGGACGGGAAGAAGCTCGAGCTGATGGACGTTCTCGCCTGGTGCATGATCATCGTGATCGCCGGGAACGAGACCACCCGCAACGGCACCAGCGGCGGCATGCTGGCTTTCATCGAGCACCCCGACCAGCTTCGAAAGCTCCAGCAAGAGCCCGGGCTGCTGCCCCGGGCGGTGGAGGAGGTGGTGCGCTGGACATCGCCGATCATCCATTTTGCCCGGACCGCGACGGCCGACACCGAACTCCGCGGTCACGCGATCCGAAAGGGCCAGATCCTGGGCTTGTTCTACGGTTCGGCGAACCGCGACGAGGATGTCTTCGACGACCCCTTCTCGTTTCGGATCGATCGCCACCCGAACCGCCACCTGGGGTTCGGTGTGGGGGAGCACTTCTGCCTCGGCGCGCACATCGCGCGTCTCGAAATGGCGGTGGCCTACAAGCACCTGTTGCCGCGCATCGAGGAGATCGAACTCACCGGCCCGGTCCTGCGCCTGCATTCGGCGCTCGTGGGCGGCGTGAAGAAGCTGCCGATCCGCTACAAGCTCCGGCCAGCCTGATCGAGCGCTAGTAGGTCCCTTTGAGCTTCGCGTGGTTCCAGGAGACGATGCGCTGGGGTCGGATGTGGATGACGTAGCGCTTCGAGGCGGTGCCGTGCATCGATTCGCGGACCTTGGCGGCCTCTTCGGGATCGTTCGGGAGCCCCGTTGCGCCCCCGGCGCGTAACAGCGTATCGATGACCAGGTCGTAGTCGTCCACGATTTCCGCTTCGCCGTAGATCACCACGCCCATCAACTGGGCGTACTCGGTCCCGGTTTCGGCGAGCAGCGTGACCTTCGGATCGCGCTGGATGTTCTTGATCTTCTGGCTGGTGCGATAGGTCGCCATGCGGATGCTGCCGTCGGCATCGCGCGCGAACCACATGGGCATCGGATGGGGAAACCCGCCTACGCCGTTCGAGACGATGGTGAGCGTCTTTTGTGCATCGATGAAGTCAGCGATCTCGTCGTCGCTCATTCGAATCACGTCGCGTCTCGACATGCGGTCCCCCTGGCCTCGCGTGGCTGCGGGCGAAAGAATCTACCGCAGCTGCCGCAGCAGCGTGGCGAGCCGGGGGTCGCCCGGGTGCTCTGCGGCGAGGGTGCGCGCGGCCTCCAGCGCGGCGACCCGGTCGCCCGTCTGGAGTGCGAGTACTGCGCGCGCGTAGAGGAAATCGGGTTGCGCTGGAGTCAGCGCCAGTGCGGCCTCGAGCAGTGCCGTCGCAGCCCCGATGCGGCCCACGCGCTGGGCCGCCAGGCCCGCGTTGTATTGCACCCGCGGATCCCGCGGCAGCCGATCCGCTGCACGGGCTAGCGCCGCGGCGGTTTCATCTGCCCGCTCGGGGTCGGCGGCCAGCACCAGGCCGAGGGCGTAGCGCAAGCGCCCCTGCTCGGGCTGCCGGCGCAGCCCCTCGCGCAAGGTGGTCTCTGCTTCGGTGCCGGCGCCAGCGGCGTCGAGGAGTTCGGCAAGCAGAAGCCGTGCCACGGGCCAGGCGGGATCGAGCCGGACGGCGCGGGCCGCGAGCGCGCGGGCCCGCTCCAACGCCCCCTGTGTCCGCGCCGCGAGCGCCCGGTTGAGCAGGCTCGTCGGCTGGTCGCCGAGGCTGCGTTCGACTTCTAGAAATTCCTCTAAGCCCTCCACAAGCGGTTGGTTTGACTCGAGAAACGGCGCGCGAACTCTCCCCGGGTCTTGCTGGGCAAGGAGGCGCGCGGCCTCGATGCGAATGGCGGGCAGCGGGTCTTCTAGCCGGGCTTCAAGGAGCGGCTTGCGCACTGCCCGGTCGAGGGCTTCGAGCGCCGAGGTGGCGGCGGTGCGGACCAGGGGGTCGGGATCGTGGAGGCCCCCGGCGACGGCCGCGCCCAACTCGGGATCTCGACGTCTCGCGAGTTCATCGAGTGCCGTCGCGCGCAGGATGGCCGGCGCATCTTCGCTGCGCTGCAGCGCGAGCAGCGCCGCGCCGGCATCGCGGCTCCCGGAGCGCGCCGCGGCGAGGACCGCGGTGGCATGAAAGTCGTTGGGGCGCGTGGGTCCGTACCATTGGACCACGCGATCCCGCGCCCAGGCGGCATCGCGCTCCGTATGGCAGCCGTTGCAGGCGTTGGGAACACCGAAGCGAAGCGTCAGGTCGGGACGCGGGAGGTGGAAGCCGTGGTCCCGCCGGGCGTCGACCTGCATGTAGGTGCGTTCGCGCATGTGGCACTCGACACATTGGGCGGCGAGGGATTCGGGTCGATGATGGTGGTGTGCTTCGGTGTCGTAGAGGCTGGCATCGTGGCACTGGGTGCACAGCGCGTTCCCCTTCGCAATGGGCGCCGTCGTGTGGGGATCGTGGCAGTGGCTGCAGCGCACCCCGGAAGCGGCCATCCGACTCGACAGGAACGACCCGACGACATAGACCTCGTCGCGAATCTGGCCATCGTCGAAGTAGAGCCCCTCGCGCAGGGGTTCGAGCCGGTAGCCGACGTCGAAGCCCACTGCGCCCGAGGGACCGACGTGGCTGCGAGTCCGACGGGAATGGCAGGCGCCGCAGCGCTCGAGTTCCCGGTGCTGAAGTTCCAGGTTGCGGTCTGCGGGAGCAGCCGGTCGGGTGGGGCTGGGCCCAGTCGCGTCGGGTTGGGCAGACATCGCATCGACGTGTTGCCGGCGCGGACCGTGGCAGGCTTCGCAGCCGACCCCGGGCTCGCTCCAGGTACTCGCGTAGCGGTGCCTCTCGGGGTCGAATCCGGTGTCGAATGCCGTGGTGTGGCATTCGATGCACATCGAGTTCGCGTTGTAGGCCGCTCCGGTCCAGTGGAGCCAATCGCCGGGCGCGAGCGACGCCAGCGATACGTCCGGCGGGGGCAGCTCCATCCAGCGTTTTTCGTGGGTGTTCCAGGCGACGGGAAAGGCCTGGAGGCGACCGCCTGGCAACTCGAGGAGGAGTTGCTCGAGGGGATCGGTGCCGATGCCGAAGGCCACCGGGTAGGCCTCTTCGTCGGCGTCCGGGTGCAGGATCACCACCCACGGCCTTTCGCCGCGGCGCTCGAAGCGAACGCGGAAGGCCGTCCCTTCGAAGAGAACATCGTCGAAATCGCCGAGCAGCGCGTTCTCGCCGACGGTGGCCAGTGCGAGCGCGTGGTGCGTCCCCTGCCAGGCGCCATAGGCCTCTGCGTGACAGCCGCGGCAGCTCCCAGAACCGGCGAACCCGGCGGTGGGTGTTGCCCCGTCCGGGAGCGGCGCAGAAGCGTCTTGGCTTCCGCAGCTGAGCAGGAGCCCGCAGGCCAGGGCGGCGAGGGCCGGGGCGAAGCCGGGGGATCCCCCCGGCGCCACGCCGGGTCCGCGCGGCCCGCGCCGGATCTGTCCCCGCTGGACCGAAGGCACGTCCGCTCGCTTGCTCCTACGCCAGTGACTGTGCGGAGGGTAGCAAGATCGCTAGCGTCCCGGCCCATGAGAATGAGATGGGCGGCCGTTGTCGCCGGGGTCGGGTTGTTCTGGCTGCTCGGAAACCCCGCCCGGGCCGAATCGATCGAGGACGGTGGCTCGCCGCCCTGTGACTGCGAAGCAGCAGAAACGCAATCGGGGCCGTGGTCGGGGAGTCTCGCGCTCGGACTGAGCGCGGCCGTCGGGGAGGACAAGATCTTCACCGCCTCGGCAGATTGGAGCAGCGTCTACGACGCGCGCCCGCACCGTTTCGAGGCCGTGTTGAGCGGCTTCTACAGCCTTGAGAACCGCGAAAACAACGTCAACCGACAGTACGGCCGGGCCGAGTACCGAAATTATTTCTCGCCCCGGTGGTACGCCTTCGGTGCGCTCTCGGCCGAGCGGAACCTGCAGCAGGATCTTCAGTTTCGGGTCACGCCGGTCGGCGGACCGGGTTTCCAACTGTTGGATCGCGATCGACCCGAGGCGAAGATCCTGAAGCGGGACAGTGCAAGCCTGCAACTCGGTATTGGGTACCAATACCAACGACTCTCCTCGGGGGGGCAACGCGCAGTCGACCAGGACGCGGTGCTGGAGCTGAGCGGGGACTACGCGATGACCCTCGTTCGCGACATTACCTGGAGCAGTCGTGTGTCGTACACGCTCCCCCCGACGCAGCCCCGCAACTGGCACGTGCTGGGCGATACCACGCTGAACCTCCCGGTCATCGGAAACCTGGGGGTGCAGGTGCGACTGACTTTCGACTACCTGAATGGTCCCGAGCTGGATTCGGGCGCGGGCGAGAAACTCAGTTTTCTGGGAAGCCTCGGTCTTTCCTATAGCTACTGACGTGCACCGCGGCCTCGCTGGTTTCGAGGGCCCGGTGCTAGGCTGCGGCGGCGTCCGTCGCTTTGCATGGATGGGGAGAGAGGCCGTTTGATGCGCTTCACCTACGCCGAATCGATGTGTGACCCCGCCCAGTACGCGCCCCTCGCCCGGGCGGCGGAGGCCGCGGGATGGGATTCGTTTACGATCCCGGACAGCCTCTGCTACCCCGAACACTCGGATTCGAAGTACCCGTACACGCCCGACGGCAACCGCGAATTTCTCGAGGGGAAGCCCTTCATCGAGCCCTTTGTGCTGGTGCCGACCCTCGCCGCGGTCACCGAGCGCATTCGTTTCACGACCTTCGTAGTGAAACTCGCGGTGCGCAACCCAGTGCTGGTGGCGAAGCAGGCGACGTCGATCGCCGTACTCAGTGGCAACCGCTTCGGCTTCGGTGTCGGCCTGAGCCCGTGGCCCGAAGATTTCGAGGTCTGCGAGCAGCCGTGGAAGGCCCGCGGCGCGCGTATGGACGAGATGATCGCGATCATTCGTGGCCTATCGACCGGCGAATACTTTTCCTTCAAGGGCGAGCACTACGACCTGCGCAGCATCAAGATTGCGCCGACGCCGACCGAGCCGTTGCCGATCCTGATTGGTGGGCACTCCGATCGTGCGCTGCGCCGCGCGGCCGTGCTCGGGGACGGCTGGATGCACGCCGGCGGCGACAAAGCAGAGCTCTCTTCGTATCTCGACCGGCTGGGCGCTCTGCGCCGCGAGGCCGGGCGCGAGAAGGAGCCCTTCGAGGTTCACGTGATCTCGATGGACGCCTATACACCCGACGGCGTGAAGCGCCTCGAAGATCTGGGCGTCACCGACGCCATCGTGGGGTTCCGCAACGCCTACGTGCCCGACACGCAGACCCTCGAGCACAAAATTTCGGCCCTCGAGAATTTTGCAGACACGGTGATCGCAAAAGTTCGGTAGATCCGGTCGGTCCTTCTTCCGCAGTGCGGCACGGCTCAGCGGGAAGGACGGGAAGGGCGCATGGATCGATTTATCGTGGGTTCCGGGCGCTGCGGCTCGACGCTGCTGTCGCGGATGCTGGGGTGCCACCCGGGCGTCCTCGACATTTCCGAGTTCTTCAACGGCCTCGATATGCAGCGCCGCTTCGCGCGGGTGCCGATCTCGGGTGGCGAGTATGCAGCGATGGTGGGGGCCGAGCAGCCGATGGTGAACGCCGTGCTGCGCCGCGGCTACCCGGTGAGCGAGGTGGTCTATCCCTTCGACGCTTCTGCCTCCCGCTATCGGCGGGGCGATGCGGTTCCCTGGCTGCTGATTACGCTGCTGCCGCGACTCAGCGCAACCCCCGACGCGCTCTACGACGCCCTCCTCGAAGCCGTCCGCGGCTTTCCGGAACAGACCGCCGCGGCGCACGCGCGCTCGCTCTTCGCCTGGCTGGGAGCCGAGCTCGGGGGGCGCGACCTCTGGATCGAGCGCTCGGGTTCGTCGATCCATTATTTCCCGGCGCTGCAGGCGTGTTTTCCCGAAGCGCACTTCTTGCACCTGCACCGAGAGGGCGTCGAGGTCGCACTCTCGATGCGCGAACACCACGCCTACCGGCTCCCCATCTCGATGCTCTACGACGCGCCCCTGGATGACGGGATGCGCGTCTCGGATGGGGGCGCCATCGACATCGCCGGTGAACCCCTGGCTGATGACCCGATCTCGCGGATCCTCGAATCGCGTCCGCCTCCCGAGCTCTTTGGTCGCTACTGGGCCGACCAGATCGCCGCGGGCGTGCCGGCGCTGGCGGACCTGCCGGAAGACCGGCTGCAGACGCTGTCCTTCGAGGCGCTGGTACGCGACCCGCGCCCGCAACTCGAGGCGATCGCCGATTTCTTCTCGCTCCCGGCGAGTGATGCCGACTGGATCGCTGACGCCGGCGACCTGGTTCGTGGCGTCCCACCGACGCGTCTTGGGGCACTGCCCGAGGCGGAGGCGGCGGCGCTGGTCGAGGCCTGTCGCGGCTCCCAGGCGCTGCTCGAGTCATAGCGTCCCTGCGGGGTGGCTGGTGGCGGCAGGTTTTTCCGGCCGCTTGCGGGCCAACCGGGGCTCGCCTGCGTGGGGGCCTCCCCCGACGTGCGGATTCCCCCGCAAACCGTCGAATTCCCTCCCTTCTGGCGTTCAGTTTGCGCTTCGGAATTCCGATCAGGGGGGAGCCGAAGTGCCCTTCCGCGAGGGCGCGGGGCCGCCTTCGGATCGGCCTAGTGGGGCCGGAAAGGCAGCATTCGAATGGAACGCGCGCGCGCCGGAGTCACCTTGATCGAGTTCATGGTGGTGGTCGCCATCATCGGGACGGTGGTCGCGAGTGGCGCCTTCCAGATGGGCTCGTGGATGGCCGATGCGCGCGTGAAGGCGAGTGCTCGCGCAGTGGCCGATATCTTTCAAGTTGCGCGCTCCGAGGCGATCCGCAGTGGAAGCGTCCACCTCGTCGTATTCCAAAAGGCTCTCGGCGGTGATCGCGAGATGTTGGTCGTCAACGATGGGCCGGTGGGCGCGATGAACTGCAGCGTCGAAGCCGACGAGATCGTGCACCGTGCATCGCTCGAGCGCGGCGTTTCGTGGGGCACCTCGACGCTGCAGTCAAATGGAGCACTGGCCCCCGAAGACCAGGGGCGAGCGCCGATGGCGGCGCCCTCCGGGTCGAGTTTCAGCGACGCAACGCAACTGGCCACGAACCCCGCCACCTGGGTCGCTTTTGCGCCCGACGGAATTCCGCGGCTGTTCACGCCCACGGCCTGCGCCGTGCTCGGGCGTGCCGGCCAGGCCACGGGCGGGATCTACCTGACCAACCAGCGCCGCGATCACGCGATCGTTCTTTCACCGCTGGGTGGTGTGCGCATTCACGCCTGGAATGGAAGTTCGTGGACCCTTTAGTCGATCAAGCGCAGCGCGCTCGCCGCCGCTCGGTTCGCCGGCGGGCCGAGGGTGGATTCACCCTGATCGAAGTCATGGTCGCACTCGCGATTCTCGGCTTCGGGTTGCTGGGGCTGGCCGCCATGCAACTCCACGCCCTCCAGCAGAGTTCCGCGGGACGCCACACCAGCGACGCTTCCGCGGTGGCCCGGAGCGCTCTCGAACAGGTTCACCGGCTGCCGTGGTCGGCACTCGATTCGGCGCTGGCGGCCTGGACGGCACCCGACTGGGATGGGGCCAGCGCGACGCTCACAACGGAAATGGCGCTGCCCGGGGGCGGGACGTCGACCGAGAAGAGCTACGCGCTCGACTGGCGCGTCTCAGAAGTGGGGAGTGCTGGCTGTCTGCGCGACGTCGAGGTTCGGGTGGAGTGGCAGGAGGCCAAGGTGCAGACCCCGAAGCAGGTGGTGTTGGCGACCCGCCGTTACAACTGGGGTGACTCGGGATGCTGACGCATAACGGGGCGAACGCGAGTCGCGGCTTCACCCTGGTCGAGTTGCTCGTGTCGCTCGCGCTCTTCGGTGTCGTGGCGGTTCTCACGCTGGGCAGCTTCACCACCCAGCACCGCGCATACGTCGTGATCGATGGTCTTTCGGAGACCCAGCAGAGCCTGCGCGCCATCGCGAACCTGCTCGAGCGCGACATCCGCAACGCGGGCTACATGGTGCCCGAGGCCGCCGCGAGCTGCGGCGTCGATCGCAGCGATGACTCGGACATCCTCTTTCTCAGCGACTCGGACGCAGTGCTCCCCTGCTGTTCGCCGCCCGCACCCGCCGGCGAGGCACTCGCTCGAGAGCTCTCGGCCGCGAAGCTCGGGGCCACCACGACCTCCTCTCCCGGGCTCGGGCCCGCATCGGTGAACGTGAACGAGACCGTGATCGATGGCATCGCGAGCTACGACACCGACGGCGACGGCAGCCTGGACAGCGACTTCCAGATCGCCGGGGGCGCGATCCTCGTCGATCTCGCCAACCCCCAGCGTGGTGTCGCCTGCGGGCTGGTGACCGCGGTGGGACCGGGGACGACTCTCTCCATCGACTTCCTGGCGGCACTCGGCACCGCCGCGGGCCTGCCGACGGAGCCCGACCTTCGCGTGGTTCCGGCCCACGCCTACCGGCTGGTCGAGACCTCCGGGGTGACACGCCTCGAGCGGGACGGGATCTTGCTGGCCCGGGACGTCGAGGATCTGCAATTCGCCTGGTACTACGATGACGACGCCGACGGGCAGGTCGACGATCCCGGGGAGACCCGCGGTGTCATCGGAACGCCCTACGACTCCGCGGCGATCGACGGCCGCGACCTTCGCGAGATCCGCTTCAACATCGTCGGACGCACTGCCGATCGCGACCCGTCGAACCCGACAGCTGCGGGGGTGGGGCAGCCCACCGAGAATCGCACCGTGGCGGTGCCCAGCGCCGATGGCTTCCGGCGTCGCGTCCACACCGCAACCGTGCGGCTGCGGAATGTCTCCCTCTAGAAATGGACGAGATGCCGAAGCGAATCGACCAAAGGATCCGAGCGGGACGCTGCCCTGCGAACCGGCGCACGCGTCGCTCCCCCGCTCCGCGACGCGAGAGCGGCGTGGCGCTGCTGATCACGCTCCTGTTGCTCAGCTTGATGGGGATCATCGGCATGGCCTCCCTCGACACCGTGACCCGGGACCGCCAGACCGCCGGGAACCTGAAGACGGCGCAGTCGGCCTTCTATGCCGCGGACGCCGCCGTCTCCGGGAGTCTGGAGCTGGTGCGTACGGAAGTCGTCGGGCAGTCGATCGCCGCCGGAGATTGTCTCGGCGCACCGGTGCCTTCAGGCAGCCTGCCCAACGGCACGACCTACGGTCCCGACTCGACCGCCCCGGACGATCAGATCTGCATGACCGGAATCGCCGAGGCCTGCGACGAGTTGGTGGCGAGCGCCGAGATCGGCGCCACCGTCTTCCGCTACTCGATCTGGAATTTTCGAACCGAGGGGAACGGCACGGCCGGTAGCGTCTCCCGGATCCAGGCTGCCGCCCGGAGGTGTCATGCCTTCGGGAGCTAGGAGTCGCCTGCAAAACGCGATGGCCTGTGTCGCCCTCCTGGCAACGGTCTGCCTCGACTTCGGCCCAAACGCTCGCGCCGACGACAGCGATCTCTTCCAGACGAAGGTGGCGCCGAACGTCGTACTGATGGTCGACAACTCGGGTTCGATGAATCACGTCGTATGGCACCCCGATTACGACCCGGAAGCTTCGAATGGCTGCAGTTGCTTCTCCGATTCGACGCACTACCTGAAATCAAGTTACGGCTGGAGCGGGTGTGGCAGTGGCGATCAATACATCCCGCCGGGATCCTACAGTGCCTGCGACAATACCCGGGAGATCTTCATCGACCCGGTGGTGGCGGCCGAGGGCAACCGGACCCGCTGGTCGGGCCACTACCTCAACTGGTACTTCAGCGATGCCGCCGATTCCGCGGCGGCGGCGATCGTCGACGACGACAACGGCATGCGTTCGGCCTGTCTCACCGATCCGGGCGGACCGAATTTTCCGCCCACCTACGCAAAATATCGCCGCTCGCGCACTGCCGCGGCGAAGGAAGTGCTGCGCGAGGTGGTCTGTCAGGTCAATGCCGAAGGGGACGTGCGCTTTGGCCTCGCCAAGTTCTACCGCGGCGGAGATCCCGAGGGCGGCTACCTGAGCGTCCCGGTCGACGACTACACGCCGGCCCAAGCCAGCGCCATCGACTGGTTCATCGACGAACTCGAGGGCGAGGCCTGGACTCCGCTGGGCGAGACGCTCTACAACGTCTACCGCTACTTCCAGAGCCGCAGTAATCGCGCCGTTGGCAAGGACGGCTCGACGACGTTTCCGAAGTACAACATCAAGACGAATGGCTACGAGACCACCGACAATTCGCTGATCCCGCCTTCGCCCGCCGAGTACACCTGCCAGAAGAATTTTGTGATCGTGATCACCGATGGTGAGCCCACGCGCGACGACTTCGACGGCATGAGCAAGACGACCTTCACGAACGACCTGATCGGCGACTACAACCCCGACAATGCAGACCCGGAGAATGGCAACGAGGTATCCGGTTCCTACGAGCGCGCCTGGTATCTGGACGACATCGCGAAGTTCATGCAGGAGAACGATTTCCAACTCGACCTCCCGGGCGACCAGAACATCGATGTCTACACCGTCGGGTTCACCACCAGCGACGCTGCCAACGCGCTCCTGCAGAAGGCCGCCGAAGTGGGGAACGGGCTCTTCTTCCAGAGCAACAACGCCGAGGAGTTGACGACAGCGATCGTCACCCAGGTGACCGACATTATCGAGAAGGCCCAGGCCTTCACCTCCGCCACGGTTCCCTCGAGCCGGACGACCCACGGCGACAGCTTCTATTTCACGTATTTCCTGCCGAAACAGCAGAGCCCGTTCTGGGAAGGGCACCTGAAGAGTTTTGGGTTTGACGGCGCTGGCGACGTGGTGACCCCCGACGGGCGCTGCGCCGCGGGAACCAACACCACGGCGACGCCTCCCTGTGCCACCAATGGGTTGCTTCGCACTTCCGAGCCCGGCTACTGGGATGCGGCCGACGAGATGCCTGCGCCGGCGTCGAGGCGCCTCTTCGTCGAAGATGGCGCCACGGCCTTCGGGGGCTCCCCGCCGGCCTTCGCGATCGGGGCTGGCGGCGAGGCTGCGATGGCGGCGTCGTTGAATCTCTGGGAGGGGATCGACGACCTCGACGCACCGTACAGTGATCTTGCCGGGACGACCTCGGGAGACATGGCGGTGGCGCTGGTGGACTGGCTCCGTGGTTGCGAATTCGGCTCGTCGCCGTGTCTGCCCCGGGTCAACGACGCCAACGAGAAGATCTACCTCGGAGACATCTTCCACTCGAACCCGTTGGTGGTGGGTTCGCCCAGCGCACCGATCAACGAGGCTTCGTACGTCGAATTCGCGAATGCGCATCGCGATCGGCCGCGGGTGATCTACGCCGGGGCCAACGACGGCTTCTTGCACGGTTTCCACGCCGGGACCTGGCAGACGAAGGTTCTCGATGCGATGGGGCAACCCACCTCCGAGGCTCTGATCCCGCCTCGTTACGACGTGGGCACCGGAGAAGAGTTGATGGGCTTCATGCCCTATGCCGTCCGTGATGGCATCAAGGAACTGCCGAAAGATCTGAGTTTTCCGCGTGGGATGGAGGCGGTGGATGGCTCGCCGGTGGCGGCGGATGTGTGGCTCTACCGACCGGTGAGCGCCGGAAGTTTTGGTGCTCCGGACCCGCTCCTCGGTTACCCGCCTCCGCTCGGGTCCGGCGTGAAGACAGCGGAGCAGTGGCGCACCGTGCTGATCGGAAGCTTGCGCGACGGCGGACAGGCCCTTCACGCCCTCGACATCAGCGACCCGATCGAGGCTGCGAGCGAATCTTCGAATAGCTATCCCCGCTACCTCTGGGGCTTCCCCTGCGAAAGTTGCGGAGCGGCGAGCAACCCCGCCTCGGCGGCGGAGAGCGCGTGGATCGGAAATACCTGGTCCGATCCGGTGATCACGAAGGTCCGGGTGCTCTCGGAGCAGAACGCCAACCCCCTCGGTTTCGAGCGCTGGGTGGCCATCTTCGGCGCCGGCTACCACCCCAGCGGCGATCCCGACTCGATCGGCTACCGCGTGCCCTCGGATCCGGATTTCAGCGCCGCCGGCCGCGGCATCTACATCGTCGACATCACCACCGGTGAAGTGCTGGCGAAGAAGGTCTTCACCGCCAGCGACGCATCGATCGCGTCGGCGCAGTACGGCTTCGACGAGATGCGCTACGCCTTCGCCGCGGCGCCCACGGTCTTCGATCTCGACTACGACGGCTTCGCCGACGTGATCTACATCGGGGACATCGGGGGCAACCTCTGGAAGTGGGTGATTCGCGCGCCGGGGGACGATCCCATCAATAATTCGTCGAGCCACGCAAACGTTGCCCAGCCCAACTGGCCTTTCCGGCTCTTCTTCCGTGGCAGCGCCTCGACCGAACCGCCCCCGGAGGCTCTCGGTCAGCCCTTCGATATCACGGTGCACCACCAGAGCTTCTTCTACCCGGCGACGGGCGTGCGCTACGGGTCGAAGCTGCATCTGGCCTTCGGTGCCGGCGAGCGCAACAATCCCGTGGGTTCGGATGCCGAGTACGACGATGGCCTGGATTCGAACAACAACCACTACTACGTCGTGCGCGATGACAATCCCCTCGAGGGCTCGGGCACGCCGCCCGATCCCATCACTGACGCCTACGCCGAATCGGATCTCGCCGACTTCGATGCGCCCTCGCAGATGAGTTGCACGCAGATGAAGAGCACGAAGCAGGGCTACTTCATCACCGGCCGTGACGCCGAGAAGTTCATCACCAACAGCCTCGTCTTTTTGGGTGACGTTTTTACCGCATCGTTCGTGCCCCCGGACCCCGACGACACCGCGTCGGTGTGTGCGTCGGCCGGCGACTCGTACCTCTACCGTTTCGATCTGGAGTGCGGCGTGGGTGCCTTCCAGAGCGAACCCGGAGGCCCAGCGGAAAAGCGAAGAAGGGCGATCGGCAGCGGCGTGCCGACGCGACCGCGGGTCTCGGTGGGGTGCCTCAATCAGGGCGGCGGATCGGGTTGCAAGAACAAGGTCGTCGTGATCACCAGCGACGCCAGTGTCGAGAACATCGACAGCGGCAACGCCGCCAGCAGCGGAATCAAGATCCGCGCCTGGCGCGACCGATGAGACGGCAGGCGCTACGCGCTGCCATGGCAATGGCCGTGGTGGTCTGCCTGCTGTGCCTGGCCGGGCCCGCCGGGGCGAACGACACGGCGCGACCGGGGGAGGGCGTGCTGCGCGCGGCGGATTCCGCGGCGGGGACCATCACGGTGCGCAACCGAAGCTACCGGGTGGTCCCGGAGACAGAAATTCGTGATCCCGAGGGCCGGCTTCTCGACCCTTCGCAACTCTATGATCGCAGCGGCGATCGCGTGCGTTATGTCTACCGATCCGCTTCGCCGCTCGCGGTCCTGGTGGAAGTCGTGCTGCAGGATCCCGAAGCCGAGCGCTAGCGGGAGCGGTCTGCGCTAGCGCGTGCCTCTGCTGCGCTGCGAAGGGCCTCGCCCTCGAGTGACGGCTGGCTCTTCCACCAGCGGGGCCAGCTCTCGCAGCCGCCGGGTGGTGTCTCCGAGAACGGAAAGAAGCGGCGGCCTTGATCGCAGGTCAGCGTCCAGACGCCGATCGCTTCGGCGCTCGCCGATCCGCCCAGCCCCCGGGCCGCCGCGCCGCCAACGCCCGCGATCCGGGCCGCGAGACGCAGCACCGGGACGATTACGACGCCATGGACGAGAACACCTCGCGGCGCTGTGAAGCACTGGTCTTTGGCGACATGGAAGCCCGGCGTGCTCTGCGCACCCTCGGCGTCAGGCATGCAAGGCACTCGGGCGCGAAGCCCTCCGGTAGTGGCTGAGGAGAAATCCGAGGCTCGTCATCAGGAGGCGCACGAAGCGGATGCCGACGCCAAAGTCGAGTCTCCCGGCGACGCGATCACGCAACGACCAATCGACTTCGATCTCGAAGCGCGTCCCGGGCGTGCTGCCTCGCGTGCTCGTCGGCGGGATCAGGGCGCGAAGCGCGCAGAGCATTCCGTAGAGAGTGCCGGTGTGATCGGGCTCCTCCGCACCGAAGACAAGCCAGCCGCCGGGACCCTCGAAGGTGAAATCCCGGCGCCGCTGCCAGGCGAAACCCGCGACGTCTCCG
>Ga0066376_10000460_pt1 | contig 37874 bp, 29 predicted proteins | sample Knorr_S15_td_Bot_FD_77009 | JGI IMG/M metagenome (GOLD analysis project Ga0066376, IMG submission 77009) | Marine microbial communities from Southern Atlantic Ocean transect - Knorr_S15_td_Bottom_ad_5009_LV_A | ecosystem: Environmental > Aquatic > Marine > Oceanic | place: Southern Atlantic... | reverse complement strand
GCGGATGCTGGACCTACACCTGGTAGAGTAGAAAAGTCATCATCTGAAGCAGGCGCTGCTACAGGAGCCGCCTCTTCTTCTATGACTTCCTCAACAGATTCTGATGCCTTTTCTGATACATCTTCAAGCGCTTCTGCTGCTGCTAATACTCCTGCTTCTGCTGCAGTATCATCGTCTTCTTCGTCAGCGGCTGCTGCTAATGCTGCGGCCTTACGGGCCGCAGTTTCTGCAATCTTTCGCTCTTCATCAGCATGGATTTCATCAAGGGTAGGGCCGCTTTCTGAAACTACTCCACTCTGTAATAGTTGGCTCTTGTGAATAACCGCAGAGCGAACAGGGTAGACCTTCCTGACAGCCTTGGAAACTTCATCTTCCATCTCGGTTCCAAGTAGAGATTTTTGCAACTGGGCAAAGGTCTTGCGTGCTGATTGTGTAAGGATGACATCGCGTGCTGCTAAGCGCATTGCACTCTTGACGCTGGACTTGATTCTGCGCTCAGTAATCATCAATGGCTTCAAGCGAACCAAGAAACCATCTTGTGTTACGACATCAACAACATCGTCAATTTTGCCACGGTAGCGACGGATTTGCCTACGTACGTGGTCGGACTGGTGGGTGTGGCCGATGAATTCAGTTAGTGCATCTTGGCCAACACACTCAATGACACGGAAGCGTACTTTGACGTGCATCTTTGTGAAGTCGCCATCGAATTCTTGTTGAGTAATTTCGTAGGTACGTCCTATGATGTGTTCTTCTTCTTCTCCGAGAGTCTCGCCGATGCGCTTGAAATCCCAAGGATATCGTGGTGCACGGATTGTGAACCAACGCTTGGTCTTCCACTTGTCTTTCTGCTTTCTTGCTGCTGCGCGTGCCTTTGCACTGTTTCGACTTGCCATCTTGATTCCTCAGAGTTTGTTGTAGGGGCTACCCTACGAGCAAGCCGCCGACCGACCTCCACTATTTGAATTAGATGAGAGGGGTCATGCGCCGCGGTCTTCCATTCTTGTTGCAAGACCTTCTAATTCCAGACCGGGCATTGCTTCTCCCATCATGGCTGAAGCCTCAGAAACAACAGCGGGGTCATCAAAATGATGAGTTGCCATAATGATTGCATCTGCTGTAGTCTTTGGGTCTGCAGATTTGAATATTCCAGAACCGACAAAGATTCCATCCATTCCATGTTTCATCATCAAGGCAGCATCAGCAGGAGTTGCAATGCCACCAGCAGAGAAGGTGATGACGGGTAATCTCCCCATTTCCTTTACTTGTAGCAAGACATTCTTCATGTCAGCATGGAATTCATCATCCAAGTCGCCGAAAGGTGTTGTACATACATCTCCAAGCAGTGGAGAAATCTCCGATAATTCGTAAAACCTGTCCATGATGATATCAACAGCGATATCCAACTTTTCATCATCCATAGCCTGAACTTGGGCGATTTCTTGCTGGATTATGCGTGCGTGTGTCACTGCTGCAACTACGTTGCCAGTTCCGGCCTCTCCCTTGGTTCTAATCATCGCAGCACCTTCGTGGATTCTACGAACTGCCTCACCAAGGTTGGTGGCACCACAAACGAATGGAATGGTAAAATCATTCTTAGCGATATGGAAGAATGGGTCAGCAGGGGTTAGGACTTCTGATTCATCGACCATGTCAACACCAAGTTCCTGCAATACGGCAGCCTCCATATCGTGTCCGATTCGAGCCTTTGCCATAACTGGAATAGAAGTGGTCTCGATGATACCACTAATTAGGTCTGGATGACTCATCCTTGCAACTCCGCCATCCTTGCGGATATCAGAAGGAACTCTCTCAAGAGCCATGACCGCAGTTGCACCAGCATCTTCTGCAAGTTGAGCTTGCTCGGGAGTAACCACGTCCATGATGACGCCGCCTTGTTGCATGCGAGCAAATCCACGCTTGATCAATTCAGTACCTTTGTACATTGTTTCAAGGTCGGTATTAACTGCCATCGCTATCCCTCCATTAGTTAAGAGTGGTATTGGAAATCGGTTATTCAATCATCAGCAAGAACAGGTGAATCGCCGGTTGCGACTTCCAAGTTCAAGGATTCAGTAGCATTGCGCTCAATCCATGCTTCCTCTTCATCAGGAACATCGGTATCAGCAAAAATTGCTTCTACAGGGCACTCTGGTATGCAGGCGCCACAATCGATGCACTCATCAGGGTCAATGACCAGATAGTTAACGGCTTCCTTAAATGCCTCTACTGGGCATACTGCAACGCATTCCTGATATTTACAGTCTACACAACCGCTGACTACTACGTGGGTCATCTGCTTCACTCCATACCGGCGATTGAGAATGCGGATATGAAGGCTTTTGTGAATTCACTCTTCTTCATTGTCCGGAAAAGCAGGAATTTGTGCTCTTTCAAGCAGAGATTGAAGACTATCTTTGATAACTTGCTGGGTGTCTTGACCAGGGAATGCTTTGAATTTGAGGCGGGCTTTTGCAGTGGCTTTTCCACCAGGTTCGCTCAGGATGAGTTTTCCTCGAACAAGGCTGTCAAGGTCTAGGCGGAAGTAGAGGGCATTATCATCATGTAAGCGTGAATCCAATTGCATCAATAATGTATTCAGCAAGTTTGGACCGAAATTAGAAATTGCTTTGCGGATGGCGCCGCGGCGGCTTATCTTGGAAGTAATCATATGAACTTTGGAGCCATGGTAGGATTTGGTTCGTTCCAGTTCAATGCTTTCTGGCTCGCCGCAAAGCCACGAAAGTGCATCTGCGATGAGCAGTTCATCCTCAAGCCCCGAAGCGGTGGCACGCCAAGTTAAGTTTGCGAATGGCATGTGTTCACCTTTTGGCTTAAAATCCATAAGTCATTAGTGCTGCCATAAATACAACGAAAAGTAGTGCAGGAAGGACGATTATTGAGGCTCCCACTCCATAAGCAAACCACTTGTATCCAGACATGTAAGCACCTACTCCTACCCCGATGAATCCGAGACAGCCAAGAAAGGGAAGAACTCCTATGATAAAGTCAGTGCTGAAGTCATACGAATATATTTCGACGTTGATTTCTTTGACATGTGAAGAGGATTCAGGTAATTTGAAAATCAATACTCCATCTTCCAATTTGCTATCAATAATCATTTCTCCAGATTCAAATATGGCGCATGGCCGTGGTCCACCATTGGCACTGAACCAATTATAACCGCTAGAGCGATCATCTTGACGGTATTGATATTCTCCCTCTCCATCACAATAATCAGGGTCTACATTGCCACTAAAAGTAGTATTAACTCCATCTCCTTGGCCCAATAATGCAGTACGGCTGTTTCCATCTTTCCAATAGTGAAATTCCACGTTATAACCGTCAGCCGGCGGGAATAAAAAATCTAATTCTATACTACCGTTTTCATGGATGGTGCCAATCTTTTCGTTTGCATGATATCTTAAATCTTCCTCACAATCATAAGATGCAGATTTATGGGTATTTCCAATATTCCAATATAAATCAGCCTCATAATAAGAATCGTCGTCGCAATTCCATCCCAACTCTACCAAATCAATGCTGAATTCTCCTTGTTCATTTGGCTCGAATGTACCCTCTGAGTAATCCCTTTCATTCAAGGACTCAATGCTGATTGCGAAAATAATGGCAACTATGACTGGGAAAAGAAGTCCCAAGAAAAATTGTTTTTTCATCATTTTGCCTTTTACTGGCATCATCAAAGAGGAGTCGGAAAAGGCGACATTTTCGGTAGATACCGATGCTGAGAATACAGCTTCGGGGATAGGTGCAGCATCATTTTCAATGACGATACTGGCCGGCGGGGATGAGTCCGAATCCCCAACCATATCCCACTCACCTCGGTACGCCATAAGTAATCTTGTTGCCGGATGAAATGGAGAAATACCCCACTTCAAATCAAGTTAGGACTTCCAAAAGCCGGTCCTGCTCGGCTGCTCTACGAAGTTCCAAGGCGATTCGGCGGCCACTGCTCATCGGTTTTCTCCAAGTTGCATTACCGTATGGGTGGCCTAGGCTAACATGTACATTTGTACCTCCACCAATTCTTGGTGCAACATCATATATTGAATAATTCATGTCTTTGTCGATACATGTTTGCAAACAGAATGGACCAATGATTCCTGGGTTATAATGCTCTTTGCTGGCGCTGATGAACTTTTCACCTAATTCGAATGCCGTTTCAAGAAGAGATTCCCGAATTGTCACTGTATTATGTCCAACAACAGTCATTTCTGGAATTTGCTGATGGGCTGGCATGGTCATTTGTTGTGGTGCGGGTAGGCGTACATGACCATCTAGGGATGATTCAAATCTCCAATCTACTCCCAATAGTTCCAGTTTTGGCATCTCCTCTTCCAATGGGCTGTAAAAGAAGTTGAGGTTGAATACTGGTCCAATAACATAGCGCTCGATTCTTGCTCCTGCCAAACTGGCTGCATCGATGACACCTTGCTTGATTAAATCCTGAGACTTCAGTTGATATTCCTCGTAAGATGCACAGGTAAAGAATCCTCTTTCGAGTTTTTTCTCTGCATGGTGCAACTTGACAATGACTAGACAATCGATATCTTGGGGGTCTGCGATTGCTTCAGGATAAGGCAGTCCAGCTTTGTCCAGAATCCAATAATAGTCCTGATCCTCAGTCCTTTCCTCCATTCTCAACATGTTGCGGCTGCCAAACATTGGTACATTGAAATCATTCTCTATTGCATCCATTCCACAATAGGAAGTGAATGAACGGTTTGGAATATAGATTACATTACGGTCTCTCATTCCTTGCTGAAAATTGGGTTCTAGGACATCGCTGAATTTATCGAGGACGACGGCTTTGTCAACCATTCCTCTGCGGACTCTACCTGCAACTGTGCGCTGGGTCTTGAAGTAATGAGAGTAGGTTTTTTCTCTGCCTTTTTGACAATATGCCACGGTAGGAAAGCCCTCTTCGATGGCGCCATCACAGATATCAAGGGCTGAATGGCTTGCTGTCATGCCGATTCTCAACTTCAATCTGTCATAGCCATCCAAGACCGAGGAGATTTGGTCGCGGCTGATCATATTGGGCAACTCCAATCAATCGAATCTCTGCAACTCCATCAACTGTTCTGTTGTCAGAGTCTCACCACTCATCAATTTGCTCATCAAGTCTGCCACCTCTTCGCGGGCTGACTTGGAAGGTGCTGAACCACTCTCGATTCCACGGATTGAGCGTAGGATGGACTGGGTGCTGTGAAGGCAGCGGATAGAGACGATGTAGTGGTGGTGAGCCTGATCTGCTTCTTTCTTTGAGCGGCGTAGACGGCGATGGGCACCTTCTGCCTCTTCGCGCTTTTTGTCTACCTCGCTATTCCAGACAATCATCAACTCGTGAGCCTGTTGGGCTTCTTCGGCTGCTCTGGTGACTTCGATATGGGCTTCTTCTTGGGCTTCCATGGCGATGCGTAATTCTTCGCGAATTGCCTTCAATTCCTCGTTACCCTCTTCCGAGAGTTCCATCGAACGGATTTGGGAACGGATGTCCTTCATCTTCTTCATTATTTTCTTCTCGTTTTTACCGGTGTGGCGCCCCATCTCGAACTCACGCTCAAAGCGTTGCATATCTCTGCGTAGGCTGTGGACCGACACCTTCTTTTCACGGCGACCTCGGTAGCCGTCTTGTTGGGGAGCGGCTTTTTGTTGGTCGCCGCCGCGCAATTCTTCCAATTTTTCTTTGGATGCTCTGACCATCTTATTGCAGTCTGCTCGAAGCTGTTTTTTATCGCGAACTTCGGTATTCTTTTCCTCTCTTAATTCACGTTGTGAACGAACATTAATAATCAACTCACGAACTTCTCCGTTGAGGCTGTTTCGCACAGTCAAATGGTCTTTTGTACGGCTGTTCCAATCGTCTCGAACCTGTCTATATTCGGTAGCTTTCTTATCGACTAGCTTCCTCTTATCTTCCAACAGATTCTTCAGTTCACTCATCTTGAAACCACGCAACCTTATCATCAAGTTCCCTTGATGACGAATCGGCGACTCGCATTCCCCATATGAACCCTATCAACACCAACTCGCCGAAGGGCTGAATAGTAACCACACAGTTTCAAAGTCTTCATTAGCATTGAATCAATATTCAACGCCTATGAGAAATTAGACCAATAATGTTCCTTCACTTTCACGTTAAATCATAGAAATAACCTGAAAGTAATCTTGGAAAGTGTAATGAATGTAATATTGAATAGTGTTTCAATCCTCTGGCAAGATAACCGATGTGTGGCAACGACTCAACTCTTTCCATTAAGTTGAAGTCCTATTCGATAGTGGGTAGGGTGAGCACCATGTTTCTAGGAAGCATTGCAGGAATCGAGCGGGTCATCCAAAACGACGTTAGACCACCTTACCTTTCGCTAGTTACAGGCCCACCTGGCTCAATGAAGACTGGGTTTTGCATGACCCTCCTATCAAACCACCTAACAAGGACCGGAGAGTTTGGCCTCTACTGCACAGTTGAAGAATCAGTTGATAGCCTCTTGCGCTCTTGCGAATCATTCGGCTTGAATCTACCTCACAACCTTCAAATCACAGATTTTACAGAATTGCGTAGAGAAAATGAAAACATGGATTATCTTAAATTCACTCGCAGAATGATTGAACACTTCAAACAACAACACGGCCACAGATTCACTTGCTTCGTCCTCGACTCATTAGGCGCAATCTACAGCCTAACTACCGTCAACGAACAAATGCGTAAGAAGATGTTCGGATTCTTTGATTTCTTGAGGAGTCAAAACCTCAATGTCTTCATAATCACCGAACGACAAGTTGGAGGTCATGCTGAATTAGCTGGTAATGAAGGCTTCCTCGCTGATGCCATCATCGCTTTGGGGCTGGACCGCAGAAACGGCACCATTGTACGCACCCTACAACTTGAGAAGATGCGACACGTCCGTCATTCAATGGAAAAGCAAGCAATTGAAGTAGGCCCTCAAGGCCCTGTTATCCTTGGACCACTCTTCGACTAGAGTTTTCTTTGCAAGAGACTTTTGGACTCGGCGATTGCATACTTTGCTCGACCGAGCATCGATTTATCGTCGACCACCAATAATAGCCAATGACTGTCCCCAAGACGGCTGGCGATAACCTCTCCTTCAGTTCCTGAAATTACCAACTCCTCCATTGGCCCACTTGCAGCTTTCTGACAGACTGGGGCCAAAGACTGCATCAATGCAGCCCATCTTCCAGAAATTACTGAAGCATCACTACCTGAAGGAGAAGTGAAAATTGGCAAGGCCTCAATATCGATAATAACTGCAAGAGAAGCAGAGGCATCAGACCTCAAAGTCTCCAAGATTCGCATTGGCACATTCAACTGCAGATGAAGAGGGGTCATTGAGATTGTGGCCGAGGGCATTGTAATTGACCGAACATTGCAACTCCAACACTTTGTCGATAATATTGAGATAATTTTCCTTTGGCTTGCAAGCCTCTTCGCAAATAGAATTCATAGGCAATATCGTTTTCCTCCCTAACCTCTAATGATACATTCAGTATTCCTTCTGAGGTTCCTGTTTCAACAAACCTAAGCCACACATCAGATGCAAGACCTCGCCCTCGAAATTCTTCAGCGATTAAAAAGGTCAATATTCGAGACGAATTATCGTCGATACGCATAGACCAAAGCAGCCCAAATACTTGTAATTCATCCATTGCTTGCTGTCTAGAATAAGTTTCAGGGATGAGGAAAAAACTCCCTATCAATGGATCAACTGGCATAGTACGAATCAATTCCAAGGGATATGATTCACCAGTCGCTTTGAAAATTAAGCCTTTACAGTGTTGTAAAAAAGCTATTGAAAAAGTACTTGGCACTGTAGAATATACCCATTTCAAGGTTTCATTATTCAAGCTCAGCGCCTCTTATTTCCGCGCCCTTCGAGGTCAGGTCTACCTGTTCCACGATTACTTGATGTGGCCCCAACTCTCTTCTTGTTCGATTTCTTTCGTCGGCTTCTAGATTGATGAGGCTCATCTACAATGATACTTGAAAGCCCCCCACTTGACAATAAGGCCCCAAAATCTTCCAGAGACATTGATTCACCGCTGGCAGCTTTTCTCTTTACTTCCTTGATGTCAACCTTTGGAGCCCTGCTTTGACGAGTTCTATCTGAACTTCCGCCCTTACTTTCTTGACGCTTGCCGCTTGGCTTATTGCCATCCTTCTTCTGAATCCTCAACCAAGCATCCAATCTGCCTAATTCTCGATTGGCTTCTCTTAATTCATCACGCTTGGAATTCAGATTCCTCAACAATTTTCCGATTTGCCGGTCAATATCCTTCATTTCGTGGTAATTTCCCTTCAATTCCTTTGCACTTGTTATTCCTTCCAAAGCATCTGACTTGATTGACTCAGTCTCTGATTCAAATGATTTCAATTCTTTTACTGCAGCCCTTTGTTGGCCGGATAATTGCTGTAATACATGGTGGCATTCTGAACTTATGACCGCGGCTTTGAACATCTCTTGTAATTCCATGAAATATATGAAAAGGCGGACTTCTTCCTCTGGGCTTGGATAACGGAATGACTTTGCTGTGCCACATAACTTCTCATAAACCGAGGTTATTTCTTCCTCGATTGCTTTGGTTGGAAGGACTATTTTACTGTTAATATCATCTCTTTGCTGGCGCAATTTATCCATTTCCTTACGCCTATTTCCTAACTGAGGGATTATTTTTCTTTGTTCAGTTCTCAAGTCGCTTGTGTCATTGACGATTCCACGTAATGCTTCAACTATCCTGATTTGTGCTTGCCTTGCCACTTTAATAGAATCAACTTCTGCCTCTATCAAGCTCTTTTTCTTCCGCAACTCCTTTGCTTCAGATTCAATTTCATGAGCAGGGCGGCTTCTAAGGTCAGCGAACAAATCTTTGTCTTCGTCTGCTGCTAGCAAGTCTTCCTTAATAGTTGAAAATAGTTCTTCAGAACTGAGGCTTTCTCTTGCAGCTTCAACAAGAATTCTCTTTGCCCCCTCGAGTGTTAGTGATTCAGAAATATCCTTAGTAATATCGAATGGATCAAGAATTGGCCACAGATGGGGCACTCTCTTATTTGCTGAAACTTTGCCAATATTAGGTGCTTTCAAATCACATTCTTTTCTTTCTACACCATCTGGCATTCGTAGGGAGATAATTTTCTTCGCAGGTAATTGGAGTGTTTGCAGTGAACTTAGGAATGACTTGAACATCGACTCTACTTCCTCATCACCTCCTTGCCAAATACTTTCAGTAGATTCAACCAATCCAACATCTAGGCTTCTTTCTCCATCTTCAACTATAGTGCCGGAATCAGCCAAAAATGGGTCCGAAATCAAATTTGTTGAGCGTAGGTAGGTCAAAGCAAGTATGCTCCAAGCAAAGGGTGAAAGTCCACCTGATTGTTCCGCTAAGTCTCGATGAAGGACCCAGTTTTGAACAGCCAATAGGTAATTAAAAACGCGATTATCAGAATCGCTCAAAAGCCTTAACAAAGCAACTTTGTTCTCAGCAGTTGCATCGGCGATTGATATTCTAACCGGAATACTGGTGCGGTCGTTTTTTCCATGAATTGTTGGTGTTGAACGATTCTCGTGCAAAATGACGTCCACAAGACCTCTACCATTCAATTCCCATGAAAATTTCTTGCTAAATGCAGTTGCAGTTTTTCCTTCTGGTATAGAAACTGAAAGTTCGATTCCGCCACGGCGTGGAGATAATCCAAGAGAGGTATTTCCGCTAAAGCTAATACTCGCACCTTTGTGGTTTCTCTCTAGGGACTTCTGAAGATGATTCAGTATTCCTGAACGACGCTTCAAATCATGCTTATTGGGAGTTGCGTCCTCAAGAATGGATGAAAAAGAGACCTCCTCACTCATTCTTCTTCACCTTCCTTTGCCTTGTTAGCGGACTCTTTTGCTTCCCTCTGCAATTTGGCTTGACGGCGTACTGCTATACTCGACATTCCACCTTTCTTGATATTATTTGCAGCTGCAAATAAGTCTGGGAAACCCGCAACGCCTAAGTCTCCAAAACCATCTTGCAAGCGCTTCTCCCAGTATTCAGTTGCCTTTAGTGAATTTTCAAGCGCTGATTCTGCTCTGAATAATCGTGCATGTAAGATTCGTTGTTCCTCGACAACTGATGTCCAAGAAATGTGCAACTCATCTGATTCACCAACTAATTCCGCCATTGCATCATGAGCTTTTTCTGCAGCTTCAAAAAGTGGCTTAATCTTAGATTGTATTTCGTTCAACTCCGCTAGTTCTGGATTTGACGCGATTCTTGCCTTCACTTCGTCTTGATGCTTGCTGGTTAATTCCTTTATTGTCCTAAGGAATTTTCGCTCAGCCTTATGGTCTCCGGCTGTGGTTTCAAAGTCCTGCTCCATTTGTGCAATTTGTTCGACCAACTTGTCTTTGGCCCATTGTGGATCGGGATTCTTCAAGCGACCTTCTGAGATTAATAATTCTCGCAATTCTTTACTTCGACGGATTAAATCAAAGGCTTCGGCCTTGTATTTATTTCTCTCAAGTTTGAGCGAGGCGACCTTGGTATTGACATCATCCCGCTTCTTTCCTGTCTCTGATGCAACCGGACTTGTGCCTCCGAGTTCGCTCTTCAGTTGAATTATTTGCTCGGGTAAAGACTGCAGTAATTGCTCTCTACGATGGAGCACAGCCTTGGCGAGTAAATCGCTTGGCATTGAAAGGAGGGCTGATGGGTCCATGTTGAACGGGCGCTCGATGCGAGATACCGACATAAAGGTTGGTCAAAGGGTGCACCACTGCCACAAAGGTATTCACACACCTGCATGCCCAATGGATTGATGGGGCAGAGTTCGACCTTGGCGGTGGTCTTTGGGCTGCTCCTAATGTCATTGGCTCCAACAGCCAACGCCGAACCAGCAGGCGGAATAGCAATCAACATTAGTTCTGTAGTCATTGAAGGTGATTCTGGCATAGGTGTTGGCAGTATTTGGATAAACTTGAGCCTAGAAGAAGTCGATGATAATGCAGCAAATGCAAGCCTGAGTGCGATGATAACGACATCTGAAGGCGTCGTCATGGCCAGCGCCAACGAAGCGGTCCAATTAAGCGCCAGCGGCAATCAAGCGATTTCATTGGAACTGACTGGGATACAACCAGGTCATCATCAAATTAATCTCAGTTTGAGTGGAGACATCAGCCAGTCTCTGCCAGTTGGTTATGCCAATTTCTGGAATGCAAGTAGTAATCGCTTACGTCCTTTGGATGTAGGCTTAGCAAGTTTAGCACAATGGTTGGCTGAGCCAGTGGATGATTCCCAAGTTGATACGGGGAATAACAGCATCAGAGATGGCGACTGGGTTCGATTGACCATTCCGGTAGTCAATGCTGGAGACATCGGTTGGAACGGCTCTATCAGAGTAATCAGTAGTCAACAGAATGTGATTCTTGATGTTAACCAGAGCATCAACCTGAGTGCTGATTCAACTTTCGAAGTCATCATCCAATTACCACAAGTAAGTGAAGGCTCACTAGTGGTGCAGGCAAGCCTTTACAACCTTAGTGATGAAGATTCAAGTGATAATTCAAACAACCTTTCCTATAGTATTCTTGCACCCCCATTAGCAGAACTACAACTATCATTAACAGGCCTTGGAGAAGAACCTGAACTTGGTGAAAGTTTCCTATTCACATTGCTTCTTGAAAATCAGGGAGAGGCAGATTGGAGCGGCAATATTAGTTGCATTGCTGCAGATGAAGAAACGGTTCTACTATTTGCTTCCCTATCTATCGCTATTTCGACAAATCAATCATGGAATATTAGCACAGAGGCAAGACCTGGGGAAATAGTCTGCGCCATAGAAGAAGGAGTTAGAGTTTCAGCTTCAAGCAACCTCAATGCCAACCATTCTTTTGCAATGACTGCAGGTAACCTCATCTTAACTGGGGGGCAAGGAATTTCATTATCGGGAGGACCATGGCATGTGGGAGATGAAGTGTTAGCGTCTGTATTAATTCACAATAATGGTGATGCAGACTCGACTGCCTCATTATGGTTGAAAGAGGATGGAGGCTGGAGTAAGGGAGAAGTAGTGTCAATACCTCTTGGTAGCAGTCTTGAATTAACCTCCTCTCACCTTCTTCAAACAAATGGTTCCCATAATATTAGTTGGAAGGTTTCGAGTAGCGATTCTCTAGTTTCAAGTGCTCTATCGGGAATAGAAAACATAGATTCTGAAACAGAACAAGTCCTCAATATTGAAATTGAATCCATAACATGGGATGCTGTTGAGGGTATTGAGGTCGCATGGAGTATTGAGATGGATGATGGCCCCTCAAGATTACTCGATATATCGATTGGATTGTTGCTACAAGGCCAGCGTGATGAAAGATTAGTGATGCAGTTGAAACTTCAAGCAGGACGTAGAAGTCTACAGTCAGATTTGGGTTTATTCGATGGCAGCGCTTTGGTCTATATCGACGTTGATAAAATAGATTGGGGCCTTGATGGTAGTCAAGTCATCAGCCTTCCATTGCCTAGTCAAAGGCCAGAATTGGAATTATCTATCAATCCGCTTAGTACCCCGAAAAGGCCTGAAAGCGGTGAAGAAGTGTCTATTTTCTGCACCATCACTAATGATGGTGTACAGTCCAAAGAAGGAATGATGCTACTAATTGGCAGCGATGGCACAGTATTTGACGAGGTAGATGTTGGCAGAGTTGAAATTTCGAAGGAGGTGGAATTCACTATTGATTCCTGGCCTGCTGGTGATGATGTTCCACTGATCTGCCGTTGGAATGATGGCAATATCCTCACTTCGAGCAATACCTTCCTATCAGACAGGGATGCTGTTTCAAGCCAGCAATCATCAACTGAACTTCTTCCCTTCATGGCTATTGGCACGGGTCTTGCTATTGCCCTTGGTGCTGCCTTAGTAATTAGGTTAGGTAGTTCTTGGTATGGAGATTCAGAGCAACGATCTGAGCGCAAAATAAAGCGAGAAAAGGAACGTCAAGAAAGGTTAGCAGAAAGGGAGAAATCCAGTGCATTAGCCAGCGATGAGAAACGCGAAATATCGTGTACTTCTTGCCACCAAGGCCTCAAGGTTCCATCCTCCTATAGCGGTACAGTGTCCTGTCCATCTTGCAAACACCAATTCAAGGTTGAAGGTATCACCTTGCCTACCCCTGTTCTAGCCGAAAAAGAATTAGAAGAATTGGACTTGGATGATGAATTAGATTTCTTCGATGATGAATTGGAGGATGAGGTAATTGAGGAGGTAGATGAGGAACTTTCATCTTCCTCATCAGGAGATATCCTTGGCTGTCCTACCTGTAGCGCAAAATTGAGAGTCCCACTCAAACAAAGACCAGCCACCGCTCGTTGCCCTGCATGCAAAGCGGAATTCCGTGCTCTTATATCTTGAGGCACACCTTGATGAAGTGAGCCCCCCAGTGCATACACGTGGGCTCTGGTCATTTTCAGGAATTTGAAGATGAATACATGGAGACTCTATACGAATTTTGGGAAGTTAATCCAACCGCTCAAATCAGAACTGGTGAGGTTGCTAAAGCATTGGATGTAGCTCCAGCCAGCGCCACTGAAATGGTTCAAAGATTGGCAACAAAGGGGTTTGTTGATTATGAACCTTACAAGGGTCTTCGCCTTACAGAATCAGGCTTAGAGTTCGGGCGCAGGATGAAGAAGAAGCACCGTCTAGCAGAATGTTTTCTAATCGATATACTTAATTTTCAAGGCGATGCTCATGAAAATGCTTGTATGTTAGAACACGCCCTAACTGATGAATTAGAAGAAACTCTGGATTTGCTATTGGGTAAGCCAACACATAATCCAGATGGAAAGGAAATCCCACGCGGCAATGACTTAGACGTGAATATTTCAGTGCCAGAATCATTAGTCCTGCTTAAGCACCTTGAAGAAGGCGAAAGGGCATCGATTTATTCAATCCTAATGCAACGAAATGATAATTCATTATTAGAGGAATTTGGAATAAAAACTGGCATTTCTCTTGAAAGGACAACTAATGGGATAATAATTGAAAAAAACGAATACCAATTGGCTGATGAACTGATGAAACGGATTCTCGTCAAGTATGAGCATTGAGAATCATCATCAACCCGAAGCGGGTGTGGAGCAACATGGCGCAGGGGGATGAGAGTGAAGTTAAGGCCGAGGATACGGTCTCAGACATCCTATCAAGAGCCAAACCAATCAAAAATAAAGTACTCGTTGAAGAACCCAAAGATGAAGTTGAAGATAAAGGAAAAACCAGTTTGGTACAACGGATTTCATCTGGTATTCAATCACTAGGTGTGCTCAGCCAAGAAGAAGAGGAAAGGGTCGAAGCCCAACGAGAGATTGACCGCCGAATTCTCCAAGCTTCAAATGAACATGCTGCCGATGTGTGGAGTGAAAAGGACCAAGAAAGACATGCATCAATGCAAAAAATTGAAAGGGGCCTACTTCGAATTGACCGTTTAATGTTATCAAAAGGGATTCATCTTCTCGTGCTATTACCTAGCATCATGATTTTGCTAGAATTAATGTCTTGGAATTGGAGAGCAGATTCACCTAGTTGGTGGAAAGATAGCATCGAAGATACATTGGGTCTCAGTTTTAATTTTATCTTATCCGGCCTTGCTTTGGTGGTTTCTGCAGCATGGCTGTTGGGATTACTGATTACCCGTCAAAGATTATCCATTACTCAATCAATTATGGCAGATGAAGTAGAACGGTTTCAACGGATGGGCAGACCTTTCTCGAGTATGCATGGATATCCAGCATTGGAAGAGATGACTTCTGGAACCTTACGCAATCGCACTACAACTGCAATATTAGCTGGTCTCACTTTTTTGCTACTTTTGGCGAGTTTATTTTCAGATACCACACAAGACGGAGGTGGAACCCTATTTTTATTCAGCCTTGGCACGACCATGCTGACCATGGGATTGCATCTGATTAGCCGTGAAGATTCTTATTCAACTGCAGAGGCAGGAGGTATTCTTTCAACCTATGAACCACCAGTCCACCCGGCCTTACTTGGACAGGTATTTTCTGACTTGATGCTGACTCACATGGACCCATTCCTACGTATGAGGTTTGAAGATTTCATGCAACGCTTCAGGGCGGCTTTGCAACCTGGGTTCGACCCAGTCATTGGCCGAGAGCGCTTATTCTATATTCTTCACTTACATCGCAGAGGATCACTTTCTAATGAAGAAAGATATCGCGAAGTTGCAGAGATTATCCTTGAAGATGATATTGAGGAGATACTCAACCACCCATTCTTCAATGACGAGGTCTGGGCTCAACTATTGGATAGAATAAGCAGTCGTTGTCCATCATTCTTCAGGATACTTGACCGCTTGGAACATAGTTTGAGAGTTGATATCAAGAGCTTGAAAAATGATGATTTGATTTTCGATGTTGACATGGAGAATGTAGTTTATCAGCAGGCAAACCTGTTCTGCCTACTGGTCAATAACAGTCAAGAAGACCGCTCAGTAGTGCTTCGAATAGAATCACCTGATTTCCGGCCAGGCCACATTCACCTCAACCTAAACTTGCCTGCAGCTGGTGGAATGATTAGTTCAATGCCCAACCAGATGGAATTATCCAGTGAAGGTGATGATGACGTATTAGCGGCGATTGCTAACCTGCTCAATGTTGGGCAATTGAATTGGCAGACCCTACTTCCAGAACGACTTGGAGAAGCCACGGTTTCAATTTCCTTAGAAGATGAGAATGGGGATATGATTTTGGGACGAATCATCAACCTCAGAGTGCGTAGCGAGTGGAACCAGAGATTAGCGAAACTGACTGGTTTGATTTCACTTGCAGGTGGTGTAGTTTCCTTATTCTCGGCCTTAGTTCTGCAAGTCCTTAGTGTCATCAGCACTTGAAAATTCATCAGCCGATTGAAAGTTGGGCATGAACAGTATTGAAACGGTTAATGTTCTCGCATGGGCTATGAGCGAACAAACCGGTGCCAAAGCAAGCGAGGTTGTAGCCGAGGATGAAGACCTGCGAGAGAAATTGCAGTCGATGGAAAAAAAGCTCTCAAAACTGCGAGGCATTCGCGGTCAACACAATGATTCTGCAAACAGGTTTGCAGAACAACGCAATGCCGTTCAGGATCAATACAAGCAACACCGAGAGAAACTCGATGCTCGCCTAGAAGTTGTCAAGGCTATTAGAGTGAGAATAAAAGAGCACAAGGATTTACGCAATTCCATCCAGTCCCAAATGAAAGAATTGTTTGGGCAACACAAATCAAACAAAGACACTGCACGCAAAGGACAGTCGGTGGGAGGAGAATACAACAAGTTAACTGCTGAGGTAAAGTCCATAGAAAATAGGCTTGAAACTTCTGGAACAATTAGCCTGACAAAGGAAAAGGGATTGGTGAAAGTGGTTAAAGAAATGCGTCGTAGAATCGCTGAACTTGAACCAGAACTGAATCAGCAGGCTTTGATTAAGATTGACCTTGATGACATCGAAGGAACAATTGCAAGGATGAAATCAGAGGCTGATTCGGCTCATAAATTGATGCTGGAAGCAGTTTCTGAGGCAAACAAAGAGGGTAAAGAACTCGATGGGTTGTTTGCCCACCGTGATTTCCTCAAAGGCGAAGGAGATAGGCACCACAATGGCTTTATCGCTGAGAAAGAAAAAGCAAATGAAATCCATGAAAAGGCCTTAGAACTTATCAAACAAGTAACCGAGGTCAAGGATGCCATGAAGGTAGAGCGAAAGGAGCGCCAATCTTGGATTGATGACCACAATGCCAGCGTCGATGCAGAAATGCAGAGCGGTGCAGAATCCGAAGATGTTGCCAATGACCTAATTTCAACCCTACTTGGAGAGGGAAATATCTCACTTGGTGGAACAATGGACAGTGATGCAAGCCCTCAGCAAGCCCGCCTCCGACCCAAGAAGAAGGGGAAGAAAATATCTGCTACTCGAAAGCGCTGAGGGTTGATTTTTGTGAAAGGCGTCATCATGGCTGGTGGCCAAGGAAGTAGATTACTTCCTTTGACTCTACACAGGCCAAAACCAATGGTCGAAGTAGTTGGAATCCCAGTTATCGACTTCGTCAAAGATGCACTTGTCCAAGGAGGGGTGGATGAAGTAATCATCACCACTGGCTATCGTGGTGAATCATTAGCAAATCATGTCGAGTCATGGAATTCCGATGCCATCAAGGCTTGGGTAAATGAAGAAGAAGTTGCGATGGGAACTGCGGGCTCAGTGAAATTGCTGGCAAATGAATTGACTGAGACTTTTATCGTCGGCTCAGGAGACACACTTGCCTCCTTTGATATCGCGGGATTGCTTGCCCTACACAAGGAAAAAGGAGCGATGGCTACTATGGCCCTCTGGCAGGTAGAAAATGTCTCAGAATATGGAGTAGTTGGGCTTTCAGAAACTAAAGGTGGTGAGATAAACTCAAATCTTGAAAGAGGTTGGGTCAGCAGGTTTCAAGAAAAGCCTAGTCCACAAGAGGCATTCTCAAATGTCATTAACGCAGGTCTATATATCCTTGAACCTGAAGTGCTTGATTTAATCCCCGAGGATGAAAAATTCGATTGGTCGAGGCAAGTGTTCCCGCACATGCTTGAACTTGGAATGCCACTTTATGCATGTTTAACAAAAGGTATTTGGTTCGATATAGGACGCCCTTCAGATCTCCTTAAAGCCCAAAATATCATTCTTGAAAATAGAGATTTAATTTGGACACAAATCCCAGAAAAGCCAAACTCAAAATCAGATATCAAAGGTATATGCGACGGTAGTATCGCCTTGAAAGGAAGTGCTATTGCTGAAGATTCAATTGTCAAGAACTCATTATTGATGGATGGTGCATCCGTCTCAAGAGGATGTGAAATAGAAAATTGTATCATCGGAAGAAATGCCGTTATCCAAGAAGGTTGTATTCTAAATGGATGTGTAATTGGGGATGGAGAAAGTGTTCCAGCAGATTCTGAATGGAATGATATCAGATATCCTAATGATGACTAATGGTGCATGCCGGTGTAACCTTTAGAAGGGCCACTTATGGGGAGGGGCCTGCCGAGGTGCTGATGATGACTACTCCGATTCGCCATTACGATAGAACTTGGGAAGAAATTGAGGAAATGCTCGAAAGTGCACAACAGCGTAAACAAAAGTGGAAGGCTTGGTTTGACCAATGTAAGAGTGATGGTGACCGAGATGGGATGATGGAGGCTGCAAGAAATTCCAAAGCCCTCGATGGGGTAATCAAATGTCTTCGCTGGACCCTAGGTGAAGAAGGAATCAGCCATCCTCTTGATTGAATTCATCGCTTTAAATTCGACGTACCCAAGCACGGGTTGCTGGGTCGCGACTATACCACATTCCAGATGAATGAGGGTATTCTAACCATTCATTTCCATCTGTTCTCATCTGTCCAACTACGGTTGGGTCTGGGTGTTGAGCCTGAACTTGTTGAGGTGCTTGGTATTCAGCCGGGACATGGGTGGCAGCGGGGTTAGCATATTGCTCAGTACCTTGCATTGCAGCTGCATATTGCTGGTGATACACATCATCTTCATCCTCAAGGTATTCTTCATCCTCACCTCCGCCTCTTACCAAGACTACAACTAAAATCAAGATTGCAACAATGCCACCGATGATAATTCCCATAGTAGTCATATCAAGACCGCCCAGTCCTGCTATGCCACTTGTATCCTCACCTACTGAGCCATCATCAGTTTCCTTTGATTTAGAAGAAGGTGGGCAACCTCTGAAACCTTCTTCATCTAGTGTTCCAAATGTATCCGGACAATCATCTGCCTTCATTCCCTCGGGGTTATCACCATAGCCATCTCCATCAGTATCCAACCATTGACTTGGCTCATCTCTAAACGCATCTGCACCATTTCCTATTGTCCACATTGCATCAGCATCTGACCAGCCATCTCCATCAAGGTCTGGACAACCTTTTCTGTCATGTTGAGAGGCGCCCTTGGTACTGCGGCAATCATCAGTACCATCTGCAAAACCGTCTTTATCGCTATCCAAATATTCGTTTACATCATCAGGGAATGCATCAATGAAATCTGCCCAACCATCTCCATCTCTGTCATTACAGCCCAATATTTCACCAAGGCTAGAGTCGCCATATTGTAGAGGGCAAGCATCTTGATTTAGAGCAAGTAAAACATATTCACCAGGCCAAGAATCATCTCGACTCATGGTCCAAGAATGATTACCATAATTATCACCGTAACCATCTCCATCGAAATCACTCCACTGAGTTGGGTTATCAGGCAATGCATCTGCTCCGTCATCAATTGTCCAAATCACATCAGGATTGGACCAGCCATCATTATCGCTATCCTTGCAACCTTGTCTATCTTCAAAAGAACCTCCGGATTCATTAGGGCAATCATCTGCCTTGTTGCCATTTGGATTATCTCCGTATGAATCTCCATCTGAGTCTATCCACTGAGTTGGCTCAAGGGGAAGAGCATCGATTTCATCAGCCCAGCCATCACCATCACTGTCTAAGCAACCAACACGGCTGCCATTCTCTGAGCTGCCATTTGTATCGGGGCAATCATCAATTTGGTCCGCCCAGCCATCGCCATCACGGTCAGGGCAACCGATTATCGTACCCTTTGAGGAAGTGCCAGTCTCATCAGGACAATTGTCATTACCATCTTCGACACCATCATTATCATCATCGGTATCTTCATCTGCATCTCTACAACCATCTAGGTCCTTGTCAGAAGAAGGTTCACTAATCCATTCTGGTCTAATGCTAATATTTCGGTCCCACGCGGTGCGCGGACAGTTATCATCGGCATCCAATTTCTGGTCATTATCCATATCCAAATCTTCACTTGACGAATCCTTACAACCATCCATATCCCAATCAGTGCTGGAATTAGGGTCTAATGCATTACTTGTTGAGAGCCATAATAATTCCCCAGTTGGGCAGTCATCTCCATTATTATCAAGGATGCCATCATCGTCATCATCACTATCACAGGCATCTCCTTGGCCATCCGAATCATGATCTTCTTGGCCACTATTGTGGTCCTCTGGACAATTATCATCCTCATCGAAAACTCCATCACCATCACTATCTGCACTACCAAATCCTGAGATATGCCATGCATAAGGTCCGAATGAGTTGCTTGGTGATGCGCTTCCAGCACTTGTTGAAGAGAAGTCTATCATACCGCTAGAGGTGCCAGCAACCGCCACATTTCCTAGGTCATCTATTGCTAATGCCCCTGGCCAATTATCGCTGTTGCCATGAGCACTTACCATCCTTGACCATGCACCTGTTGAATCTAAGGATGCGATGATGCTATCGTTTTCTCCTTGTGAAGTGAATTGCTGACCTGCGATGCTGATGCTTCCTGCACTTGCCATACTGATGACAGCATTGCCACTGCTAGGGTCAATTTGAAGGTCGGAGAGATAATCATAGGTAGAACTTCCAACTTGAGTTAAGAAGGACCAACTGCCACTTGCAAAAGTGGTTATGAAACCGTCATTCTCACCATAGGAAGTTATTGTGCGACTGCCAATCGTCAATGAGCCAGAAAATACCCCTGCAAGAATTGGCTCTCCTGCAGCGTTAACTGCCAATCCGGTTAGGAATGTGTCTGATGTTGTTGTACCAGATTGGGCATCCAACCAACTACCGCCACCATCGATTTTTGCAATCGCAGGATGGTATGAGCCTGCTGCTGAGACAGTGTGAGAGCCAAAGGTTATCGAGTTTTGGAAATTCGTTGCTAACCACACATCTCCAGCCATATTACTTGCCATCGAGTGAACTTCATTCCTTTCATTTCCTTTTGCTTCAGCAGACCACTGAAACTGACCTGAATCTGTGTATTTCGCGACGAAAATATCTGCATCGCTTATACTAGCCCCAGCATTGGAACCGACATCAGTATTTCCAAGATAGAATCCTCCAACCACCACTCCACCTGGAACTGCAGCAATCGAAGTACCATATACTACATCCCAAGTCGTTGTAGCACCGGTCTGAGCATCAGCAGCACCTCGAAGCGACTGAGCCCACTGGAAATCACCATTGGAATTTAACTTAACAATGAAACAATCGTAAAGGCCAGAGGAAGTTAAACTCAATGAGCCAAAAGAGGCAGTTTGTCTGAATGAACCTGTAATGAAAATATCTCCATTATCAGCAACCACAAGGCCACCAGGGTTTATTTCGGGAGAAACTGAACCTGCTGCTGTTGCAACAGAAACCCAACTGCCATTACCGCCACTATCTAGGCCGGCCATCCAGAATGAAACCGTATCTCCAGAAGTTGCAGAAATACCATCCCAAGAGATAGTTTGCCCACCGCCATCCATTTGACCACCCAGTACCATATCACCAGTTGCTGCGTGAACATCGATGAATCTGGCATTTCCATTTGAGGAACCTGCGGCCATCATTGACCAGCCTGTTCCAGAGCGTGCACTTGCATCAAAACTATCCAATGCCTCCAATTCTTCAAGCGGCTTGACAGTTTCTTCATTGGCAACAATAGGCAGAAAGTATCCTGTCAAAAAAACTGCAACGAAAAAGAAAACCAGCCTTTGGCTGGCGGATGAATCGACTGCAATGGCACTTGTCATGTAGTCTCCTCTTATTGCACCCTGATGAAACCTTGCCTCAGAGTGTTGTCTTTGATAGACTAATGAGGCTGGCATCTAGGCCATGCAATATTGATTCTCCATGGCCGGGGATATCTCCAATCCATGCTGGCACGAGAATCTTTCTTGTGTGTGTTAAGTTTTCTTTGAATTCGGCAAACCAGCGCTTCAGCACTGAACCACCTCCACTTTCTAATTCGAAGGTACGGCGCTGACTTAGCAGCGCGATTAGTTTAGATTTGGCCATAGAATCGGCATAAGTGAAGGTGTTTTCTAGTAATTGTAAATCCGGCGGATTATCTAGTAATTCTTGCTCTATTATCTCAACCATCTCCTGTCTCCATGGGTCTTCTAAGACCAACCATTCTCGCTCTTCTTTTTCTCCATCAGGCCCGACTAAGCAGCCACTTAGATGCCACAATTTAGCCTGCAAATGTACAGGCCGAAGCCCAAGGCCAGAGAAACCGAGTCGCTCAAGGATTTGTTGAGGGCGTACTTTTGGCTCCAAACCCAATTCATTCCTGCCAAGTTGAATCGCTCTTTCATCGGAATTGTAGGATGCTTTGGCAATGTTTTCTTGAAAAGATTCGACACCTACTTCACATCCTTCCAAAAGATGTTCTCCCAGCATGGATGTCAAATCCGAGCGATAAATAATTTCCACTCCAAAAGGAAGAGATACTTGTAATGGTGATTTATTCCCATGTAAAATGAGAAGATGTTCTCCCGGAATCGCATCAACCAACCAAGTTTCAATATCTGCTGGTGTTAAACCAGGCCATTCACCCTCTGCACACCAAATATCAGGTCCAAGAAGAGCGCCTAATCCCCTCTCTATTCTACTTGATTCACAAACTCTGCCCAACCAAAGTAAAGGCCCAGGATTTGATTGTGGTTGACTAACATGCTGCTGCCAAATTATTCCACAACGCTCCAAAAGCTTGGACAACGGCTGCGACATCATCTACTGGCAAAAGCCAAAGGCACATCAACATTACAGAATGTTCGCCCAAAATCAACCTAAAAAGGCGATGTAAGCACTCATTCGATATTGTTTCTCAAGGTTAACAATTCTGAATTACCAGCATCTAGGATGCAGATGGTACTGATCGAGAATGGCTTAGCACAGGCGGTGCCAAGTTCTCTGTTAACCAACATAACTCTGTGCATTGCCACATCTGGGTGGCGAGCATGAATATCGTCAATCCATGTTTGAGGGCAATTTGCTGCCAAAATAATTAGTCTAGCATCTCCCTTTGCACATGCATTTACAGTTTGCTTTTGTCCGAACAACATATTACCGCTGCCCATGGCTATTTTCAATTGTCTTGTTAGGTCCATTTCTTATTCCTCCATACTCCACTTTTGTTTCTCAGAAGGTTGCATTCATCCCTCTTCGGGGATGTAAAACAATTCTACAGCGCCAGTTCCCAAACTGATTGGTTGTCCGACGATGATGTTTTCTGCGACGCCAGTTAGGCGATCACGCTCACCGATTATTCCTGCCTTTAGTAGGTGGTTAACGGTGACTTCGAATGCTGCACGAGCAAGGATACTGTGCTTGTTTCCACTGACTCCGTGGCGACCAATTGCACGAACTGCTCCCTCACTAGTCATAACATCAGCAACCATCAATAGGTGGCGAACATCGACTTCCAATCTTGCTCCTTCCAAAGTTGCCTTCAATTCATTGATGATGGATTGGCGGGCTGCTTCTATTCCGAGGTATTCGTAAATCTCGATGATATTGTTGGTATAAGTGCGGCTACGGTCGATTCCTTCTAAGTCTGAAACACGGGCTAAGTTACTACCAATTGTAGAGAGGTAGAATTCTTCGGTTTGGTCATCTTTCTGCACGTTTGCACGCTCAATTCCCGGAATTCCTTTGAGCCGTAGGTCTCTAACCTTATCTTCTAATTGAAGTAATTCAGTATAAGAAGGAGGGTTTTCGTCGAGGTCAGCAAGGTCATCTTCCTTGATCACTCCTGGGATGATTGTCAAAACACGGGGTTTCTTTTCCTTGTCTGCTATAATGTGTAGGCGCAGAGCACGGGATAATTTGTCCCTTACTTCGTCACCAGTCATGTTCTTTTGCTTGAGATTGCCAATCTTGAGTTTAAGGACCAACTTTCTCTGCGCTACATCAGTCTCGATATCGGCGATATTCTTTGCCAATGTGACTTCAATTCCTGCTGCTAACTTGCGGGCTGCATCAGCATTATTTTTCTTATCCTCTTCCAACCTGATGGTCATAGTTGGAGTATCTGGAACTTTTCGAGCATCGACAATTTCGATGATTCTTGGAAGACCTTGAGTGACGTTGACTGTCGCAACACCCGCATAGTGGAATGTACGCATGGTCATTTGTGTTCCTGGTTCTCCAATCGATTGTGCGGTAGTGATTCCTGCTGCTTCATATGGGTCGATTCGAGCCTTCTTGAATGCAGCACGGGTTGCATCTATGATTTCAGTCGCTTGCTTAGCTGTGATCTTCTTGCGGTCACGATCCCAAAGAGAGTTGCACAAGTCGGTTAATACACGAGCAGTGAGTGGTTTTCCACCAGTTGCTTCATCAGCCTTCACGAGGGACTTGTGGATTGGGTCTTCTACGATTTCATCGTAATAAAGTCCCAGTTTACTATCTTCATCATACTCTTCGAGTTCCTGAACCACCTTTGTACGGCGACGGCGGGTGGCTACTCTTCGGCGAACTACGGTGGTTGCACCAACATCTGAACTATCGGAACGACCTCCAGCTGCAGTGAGGATAATCTGGTGTAGTTTATTTCCAGTCTCTGAATCAGTTTTACAGAGGGCCGCAATTTCTTGGGAAGTAAGGACTTTGACATTGTCCCACTTGCGATCATCCGCAAGCAGGTGCGCAAATTCTTCAGGCACCTGCATATCCATGAGCTTCTTCTTGGTTGCACTCTTTACTACCATCACTTACCACCTACTTTTGCAGCCTTGCTCTTCGTACCCAGCACCTTGTCGATTATGACATCGGTATTGACGGGCATTCCATGCACGCTTCGGCATGGGTCGATTCCATCTTCTCCATACTCGAATTGAATAATTCGGTCTGCGGTGTTTCTAACCGATAGTTTTTCATCCTTGAAAACCTTTAGGTCGTCCATTGCGTTGATCAGTCGGCGTTGCATGTATCCTGACTTACTGGTACGAACCGCGGTATCGACCAGTGATTCTCTTCCAGATATTGATAGCATGAAGAACTCTGTTGGTTCAAGACCACGCTTGAAGGAAGAAGAGATGAATCCCTTTTCTCGAGCACCCTTGAGTCCACGAGGGAAGTGAGGTAGAACTCTATCCTTGTATCCACGTTCCAAGCGTGCACCACGTACCTTTGCTTGACCGATTGAACCGGCCATCATCGTCAGGTTATCCATCGAACCACGTGCACCAGAGATTGCCATGTTTACTGCAGCATTGTCTTCACTGCTCTCGGTTAGGTTAATCTTTGCAATATCGCCAGTTGCGGCTTTTCCTTCATCCAAGATGACCATGATATTCTCCTCCATGGTCTCAAGTGGAGTGCGTCCTGGGCGGGCTTCATAGCCACGTCCATCCTTTCCAAATTTTTCCAACTCTTCATCTACCTTATCACGTGCTTCGGAATTGATTTGCTCAATTTGTGCTAGTGCTTCAGGGGGTAAGTCTTCATCGTCTATTCCAGTTGTAAATCCTAGAGCGGTGCAAGCACCGATAGTTAAGCGAGTCATTTCATCAAGGAACTTGGCTCCTTCAGTTGGACCGTTTGTCTGGATAACTGCATCCAGTAGGCGGCCGTCTTCAGCACCAATCGCTCTCTTGTCGAGTGTTCCTACAACTGTCCCTGAATTGATGACTACATCTTCGTTGGAACGGCTGCGGAAGCGAAGCATGATGTTCTTTGGCACGATCAGGCCCATTAGGTCTGCACCGTTAAAACCGAGTTTGCCATCATCCATCGTGACTTCTTTTGGCAGAGGGCCAGTATAATCGATTCTGCCCAAAATATCCAGACCAACTGTCTTAGCAACCTTGGTACCTGGCCTTGTCAGCAAGTAGGCTCCAGAGATGTGGTCGTGTATTCCACCGATAACAGCTCCACCATAGCGAGGAGAGAGGATGTGTTCTTGTACGCGCATCAGAATCTTTGCTTCTGCACGGGCTTCTTCTCCCTGAATTACGTGCAGGTTCATTTCATCACCGTCGAAGTCAGCGTTGTATGGAGTACATACTGCCAAGTTAAACCTGAAGGTTCGGCCAGACATAACACGGATTTCGTGAACCATCATCGACATTCTGTGTAGTGAAGGCTGTCGGTTGAAGATTGCAACATCTCCATCGATTAAGTGGCGTTCAACAACCATTCCTGGGCGGGGTGTACCGTCAAGGTCGAAGGTGGATAGGCGGTCTTCTACTCGAGTTCTGTAGCCGTTTATTTCAGGAGAACCACAGTGAGGACAGGAAACCTCGAGGTGCTCTGGGTATGTCTCATCTGGGTTTGCCAACTCCCACTTCCAGCGGTAGTGGAGTACTGCACGGGGGTCTTCTTCAGCAAGTGGCTGGTGGCCTGCATCTTCACCTTGTAAGTTGGAGAGAGTTGCGGGTTCATCCACTTCGTAATATTCTTCCATTTCTGGAGCCCCACCAATTTCAGTATCAGTGCGGCGAGTCATCTTACGGAGCACGATTCCGGGAAGGAAATTAGGGGCTGGCATGACACTGTCGAGGTCTGGGCGTAAGGTGGTCTCAGTTTGACAGTCAGGGTTGTGGCAACGGAATCCAGCGTTAATTTGCTTCGAACGGTCATTGATTCTAACACGACGGTCATCTGCGCGGATTACGTAGTTGACACCAGGGTGTACATTTGGCCCACGTAGAATCATCTGTCTCATCTGTTCACGGTTTCTTGTTGTGACACGAATTGGTACGGTCAGTTCCTTGGCGATTTGGGTAGGTACCCCAACCTCGTTAATCCCCAAGAATGGATCTGGAGATATGACTGAACGGGCGCAGAAGTTGACACGCTTTCCAGATAGGTTGCTACGGAAACGTCCTTCCTTACCTTTCAGGCGTTGTGTCAGGGTCTTCAATGGGCGACCTGAACGGTGGCGGGCAGGTGGAATTCCACTGGTTTGGTTGTCGAAGTAAGTTGTAATGTGGTATTGCAGAAGTTCCCAAAGGTCCTCAACGATTAGTTGTGGGGCACCTGCGTCACGGTTTTCACGTAGGCGCTGGTTAATTCGTAGAACGTCGACTAACTTATGAGTCAAATCGTCTTCTGAACGGTCTCCGCTGTCAAGGGTAATCGAAGGGCGTACAGTGATTGGGGGTACAGGTAGTACACGCATGATTGACCATTCTGGTCGGTTAGACTTGTCCATGCCGATGAAGATTAGGTCATTGATTGGGATTTTCTCTAACCATTCTCTGATATCACGTGCATTGAGTTTCTTTTCGCTGCCCTTTGCTGTGGTTCCAGATTCTGCTCTCTCCTTGAAGGTGGTTGGCTTATCGAGCATGATTTTTCCTTGTTCTTCTCCACAGTGCATACAAACTCGGCGCTTGGCACTGCAACAAATCTTCTCTACTTCCTTGATAATCTTGGAAAACTCGGTCGAACCCAATCCGTGCTTTTGGATGATATCGATGATGCGTGAGCGATAATAATCTTGTTCTGATTTTTCTGCATCGCTTGGATGTGTACCCTTGGCGTCGTGAAGAAGAACGCGACTACAAGAGTTGCAAGTTGTCTTCAGTGCGGTCTTGATTAGACCGACGAAACCGATGTGGATGACTGGAAGTTCCAATTGGATATGCCCAAAGTGGGATGGGCATTCATCATACTTGTTTCCACAGGTATCACAACGGATTCCTGGTTCAATAACTCCCATTTTAGGGTCCATCAATCCTTGGCGGTATGCGTGTCCGTCGTCCTTGTAAGTATCTGCTGTCTTAACCTCAACGGCCGACATCTTGCGGATCTCGTTAGGGTCCATCAGGCTGAAGCGAATGCTGGAAATTCGCTTTGGTATCAGTGAAGTTGCGTTAGTTCTCATCTCTGGTCCTCCAGTTCAAGTCTCATTGCCACTCCCAGAGATTTCATCTCATCAAGTAGCAGTTTGAATGCATAGGAGGTTTGCACCTCGTGCACCTCTGCGCCCGGCCCTAAGACCGGACTAACATAGGTCCGCCTTCGCCAATCATACCAAGCGATATGACCGGATTCTGAACAAACCAACAATCTCTCTCCGTCCGACTGGTCGAGTAGTCTATCCTTGATGACCATCGATACTCCGTGGGCGATTAGACAGTCTCTTTCCATCTCTCCGAATCTCAGTCCACCTTGGCGGGCACGTCCTTCGGTTGGTTGGCGGGTGAGGATTTGTACGCGTCCACGAGAACGGGCGTGTATCTTTCCTGAAACCATGTGGTGCAATTTCTGGTAGTAGATGACTCCGAGGAAGATTTCGACTGGGTATTCTTCGCCCGTTTCACCACTATACATGGTCTCACGACCAGTGTGGTTGAATCCATTGCGAGTCAATCCTTCACGGATACTAACTTCTTTCTCTCCACTGAATGCTGTTCCATCGATGAAGCGTCCTTCCATGGAGCCGACCTTTCCACCAATCATCTCTAGGACGTGGGCAACGGTCATGCGGCTTGGAATCGCGTGTGGGTTGATGATTAGGTCGGGGATGATTCCATCACGAGTGAATGGCATGTCTTCCTGATTGACTAGGCGTCCAATAACTCCCTTCTGTCCGTGGCGACTTGCGAATTTATCGCCGACTTCTGGAATCTTGTGGCTGCGCATGGTGATTCTGCACAAGCGGCCGCTGTCTAGTGATTCTGTCACGTATACATTGTCGATCCAGCCTAATTCGCCGTGCCGAACCAGCATAGATGACTCTCTGCGTTCTTGTGCTTGTAAGAAAGCACCTGCACCCGTTTCTTCGAGGAAACGTGGAGGGCTGGTCTTACCGACTAGAACATCTCCACCTTTCAAGAAGGTTTCTGGAGTTGGCAGTCCATCCTCTTCCAAGTGCTCATAGCACTCAGTAGGTTTCAATCCCTTGACTTCTTCAAGACCTGAACCTGGGATTTCAATCTCTTCGATTTGTCCACCTGGGTAGCGTCGGCGCTCTGCATTGTAAGTACGGATGAAGGTTGAGCGACTCATTCCACGCTCAACACTTGAGCGATTCATGATAACTGCGTCCTGCATGTTGTAGCCATGTAAGGACATGATTGCAACTACGAAGTTCTGTCCACCTGGGCGCTGAAGGAATTTTGTAGTTTCCATTGCTCTTGTTCCAACAATACTGCGCTGCGGGTAGTGGAGTACGTGTAGGCGGGTGTCGGGGCGCAAGCGGTAGTTTGCACTTGGAAGACCAAGACTTTGCTTGACCATTGCTGTCCCACCAGTGACACGAGGTGTAGAGTTGTGCTCTGGGTATGGAATCAGGCTAGCGCAAACTCCCAGAATCAACTGTGGATCTATTTCCACGTGGGTATGGTCTAAAGTATATTCAAGTGGGACCTTGAAAGTCTCTTCTTCCCAACTGCCATTTGCCATTTGTACACGAGCCTTCAACTTAGCATGGTCAACACCCTCTGCACCGAGGTTGGTCCAGACGATGTTTTCGTAAGCCAGTGGGCGGCCTGCGATTTTTTTGCAGGAATCAGGTGCTACGGCTGGTAAAGTGAATGGGCGAGGAGCGATTAGTAAGTCCTCTTCTTCTTCAGCATCTACCCACTCAACAATACCTTGGTTGAGCAGATCATCGAAGACCATGTCTCCGGACGTTAGGTCCTCAAGATTCTGATTTGTTAAGCGTGGTGCACCATCGTGGAGGATGAGCAGTGGGCGTAGAATTCTTCCCTTGTCGGTGTTGATGAAGATATCCTTGTTGACTGCATCATAACGGATACAAACTTCCGAGCGGATTGAACCACGGCGACGAGCATTCTTGAATTGCTTTACCAAGTTCTTTCCTCGCTTATGGATTCCATAGATATCACCGTTTACGTGGATTCGGTCTCCATCTGTCCAGTCATCTGGTTGGAATACATCCATCTCATCCAAGCGGGCTTTGATTTCCATTTCGTCAACTTGTTCTGAAACGTCAATCATCTGGCTGGCATTCTTTACCAGACCACAGTTTTGACCTTCAGGGGTTTCGTTAGGACAAAGGCGGCCCCATTGTGTTGGGTGCAAATCTCTAGCCTCGAAGTGAGGTTGGGAACGGACCAGTGGGCTGGTTACTCTTCTCATGTGAGACAAAGTTGCCAAGTAAGTGGTTCTATCGAGCAACTGGCTAACACCGCTGCGTCCACCGACCCAATTACCTGTTGCAAGAGCGTGCATGATTTTGGAAGTTAGAACATCTGGCCTCAAGCACGAAGTGATTTTCAAGTCGCGCTTGCGGTTGTGGTGGCGCTCTAATTGGTACTTCAAATCACGAGCGAGTTGGTTCATTGAAACACGGAATAAGTCTTCGAATAAGTCCCCTGCCAAGCGAACTCGCTTGTTTGCATAATGATCTTTATCGTTTGGAGGCTTGTCATCAAGAGCCATCTCGAGTACTTGACGGACAATTCTTCCGATGAAGATTGCTTTCTTCTTGCGGTCCTCTGGTTGGTCTCCTAGGTGAGGAAGGACTTCTCTATCGAGTAGTTGTTGAACACGGGCTTCACGGTATTCTTTCTGTTGCCCAGCAGCGAATTTCTTCTCTAACCACTGGTGTGCTTCCTCGATGTTTTCTACCATGTACTCTTCATTGTCTTTGACTTCGTTGATGTTAGCAACGATGTACTTGAAAGTTTGAGTTGGTCCTGCAATTGCTTGGAAAATCTCCTGGTCGTTCTCGATTCCCATTGCTCTCATTAGTAGAACTACTGGGATTGCGGTGGTTCCCGCAGTGCTGATTTTTACCATCAACATTCCATCACGGCGCTTCTCAACAGTAAGGGGCTTGCGCACTCCTTCTTTTTGTGAGAAAATCTTAGCGACTTCGGTTTTCTTGGCATAGCGCTTGTTGATTTCGATAGTTACTCGGTTTGGAGCTAAGTCTTCCATAGAAATTAGTACACGTTCAGTACCGTTGATGATAAAGTAGCCTCCAGGGTCTAGAGGGTCTTCGCCCTTCTTGCGCCACATGTCGTGAGTGATTTTCATGTCCTCATCGGAGTGGGCTGGGTTTAGGACACGGTCATTGACCAGATGATTTGGGTGGAGATTGCAGCGAGCTGAGCGGGTCATGATAGGAAGACTGCCTACCTGGACTCCCTTCTCTGGGTTTTGTGGCACTCCATTGCGGTAAATTGTGAAGTCGATTGTTACTGGAGACATGTAAGTTAACTTGCGCAACCTACATTCCATTGGAGTGGCATCGTGCTCACTGCCGTTTGCTTCACGGATAGTTGGACTACCCAATTGAATATTCTTCAATCGGACCATGATGTCTTGATCGATAACGTCAAGTTTGATGATTCCACCTTGGTCATCATCATTTTCTTCATCTGTTCCAACACTAATTGAGCGAACGATGCGTTCCATTCTTGAAAGGCGACTATCACTAGACGGAATGCAATCGTCGTAGGATGCGAGTTGATGGTTCACGAGGCTGCGCTCGCGGAAAAATGCTGTTATTATCTCCTGCATGATTAATCCCTCCTCAATTACCCTCAACTATTAGGCGATAAGCCACTGAGATACCGGCCGAGAGACTGTGTCTCTGGACTCGAATAACTCGGTCTGCCAACCATCCGGCTGCAAGGGGAATATGTTCTGGGTCAGCTGCTGAAAGAAGCATGTCGTCTTTCTCTGCCATCTCTTTGATGACTTGTACAACAGGGTCTGTGATGAGAATCTTCGGAAGTAATTCCTTAGCAAGGCGGTCCTCTCCGGTTTCCTCATCAGGCTTGATTAGATTCCATGGAGCAAGGACTTCTTCTTCATCTTCCACAGGAACTAGTTGTTGGTGGGGAACCATGATATGGTTTAGTACGTTGAATTTGGTCAAACCCATCGGGAAATCATCTTCGTCGACAGCCTTGGCATTGATGGTAATCTTCTTGCTTCGGCGTTTGCGACGGGTCGCTCCGACTTCTCGGATGACATCCATCAGGGAGGAGAACTTATCTTCATCTTTGGAAAGTGAGACGATTGCTGATACTTCATCAAGTGAAAGTTGTTTGATGTCAGCCATGTTTCTATCAGTGGCGAGTTTGTGAGCGTATTCCTCATCGACACCTAGTTCCATTAGACGCTTTTTTGTAGCGCTTTTTACCACCATTTTTCTTCACCCGCCAGTACCCATTTCAAAGGGGGCTTGGAGTCGTCAGATGGCGGGCTTGACGGGGTTCGAACCCGCGCGAACCGGGTTAAAAGCCCGGCGCTCTACCTGACTGAGCTACAAGCCCTTCTCATAGTCAGGGCTGTCCGCCGACCGAGGGTCGGTATGTAAAACCATCGGCAGAGGAGCCATAGGCTGCGCACGGAGCCCCTTGGTGTGAGGGGAGGTGCGCTCCATCCACCACTTTACATCCTGCGCTATCAAACCTTCGCGGCAAAACGCCGATTTTCAGGGAAATAAGGTGATTATTCATGCGCACATCATTCGCTGAAGACAATGTCAATAGAGAGTTAGAAGTCTTCCTCGAAGAGGCTGAAGAGGTGGGCTGGTCCGCACCTGATGGCGCAATGCTAGATTTACTAGTTCCGCCGACAGTATATCCACCGGGTGAAGATACTGGGATTTTATGCAATTCTGTGCTCGCATTAGGCCCTGGAAATGGTCGCTCACTCTTAGAGATAGGTTGCGGCTCTGGAGCCGTCTCATTGTGGGCTGCAATGAGGGGTTTCAGAGTATTCACTTGTGACATTAATCCACTTGCTGTAGCAGCAGTCCGAGGCAGAGCAGAAGAGATGGGTTTGTCTTCAAGATTAACGGTTGTAGAAGGCGGTCCTGGAGAAGGCGAAAGTGAACAATGGGCCCAAGGAAAACACGACGTTATCATCTGGAATCCACCCTACTTAGACCCCCCTAGCGAAGGCGACCCCGTATTAGGTCCACTGGAAGAAGCAGGCATGGTAGATCTGGACTGGGAACAAGGCAGTGGAGTTGTATTATTAGATGCCATCGAAGAAGGAGATTTGTTGAATGACGATGGCATAGTTTTGGTAATCCGCTCATCAACCACAATTGGCAGATATCTTGGCGAGGAAGCTATCGGAAGAGGTTGGGCTCAACGCTCAGCGATTGCTATAACATTTGATGATGGAGAGCATCTAGAAGTTCTGGCATTTTGGCGGCCATGGAATGCTCGGCCCATTGAAGAAGTAGGAATCATTCCCTCTACAAATAGCCTAATGCTTGAACAAGGTGGTGAAATAGGGCGTTGTATTAGGGCCTTAAATCAAACCAAAGGCAGAGGCCAAAGAGATTCAAAATGGGTTTCAAAAGAAGGTGACCTACTATGCTCTTGGCTAGTGCCAGTGAATGATGCGGGAGTACTTCAACTATCAGCCGGGATTGCATTGATGCAAAGCCTTGATTCGATTGAAATTCATCAGGATGAAAAAATCAACCATTGGATGAAATGGCCAAATGATGTGTGGATTGGTAAAAGAAAATTTGCAGGCTGTCTTGCTGAAGGCAAAAGCAAAGGCCAAGAAAACAGATTCGTGATTGGCATCGGTGCCAACTTCTTGGATAAGAAAGAGGACTTTCCCCTTGCTACAATTAAGCATCAGAGTAAGGATTTCCAAAAACGCTTGGATGCTGCTTTGGCAGGCTTGCTGGAGTCTAAGCAAGGAGTTCCTAAGATGGAGAATCAAGAAATAATTAATCTAGCATGGGGAATGATGTCAGCCGGCCTCTATAATGGCCAAGAAATCCAACTATCAAAGCAAACAGGTTCCGTAGTAGGACTAACAAATGAGGGGCACTTATTGGTTGAATTTGAAGATGGCGTTAAAGAAATTTCAGCAACAGACGGAATACAATTTCTAATCTGATAAATTGCTTAAATCAACTATCAGAATATCACTTTAAGAAAGGTTCTTTTGTTGCGACATCCAATAGCCCCAAGCTGCAATGGCCATTCCCAAAAATAGGGCAATCCAAGGAGTTAACCACTGGTGCTCAACATCCAGATCTAGTTCGATAGCAGAATCCGTGCGCAGGTGTAGAGTCCATTCGCCATCACTTGCAACATCGAATTGGGATTTCAAACTACCTCCTTCTTTCAATTCATGATGCTGCCAGTCCTCCGCAGAAGGCATATCATGACCTTTTACCCAAGCCATTGAAACCAACCCGCAATCACCAGAATCATCCACGCCAGGACATTCTACCAAATCTAACTCCAAAGAAACTTCATCTCCATCATTGAGGTCAAAAGTTTGCCAAGTAGTGCCGATGGGAGAGGTACCAGGAGGCAATTCAACATCTAGTTCTGGAGGTTGTATGGTCAAAGAAGGATCCCAAAATAACAAGATAAAAGCGGCAACTACAATACAAGAACCAATCAAGATTGCAACATCTGGAACCTTTGCCTCTCCTCCCGAACCAGCACCGGCCATGAGGCATCCCAAAGCGAAGGTGGGTTCAATCCTTTGCCTCATGAGGCATGGTTGAAATCAGAATTGCAAAACTGCCAATAAGCAAGACCCACCCCAGTGGATCCATCAAATATGGAGCCTCAAAACTATCCTGTCCTGAAGAGAAAAGGAACCTCCACCAATCAATTGTCATATTCCTAACCCCTGATGAAGAAGAAGCTATTCCAAAAATTAAATTCCAACATTGGAGTGCGAAGGTTGATACTGAAAGAATAATGATTCCTCGAATTGCCTCAATTTTTTGCAAAAATGAAAGTTTAGGTAGGATATGACCGAGGTGTGAATCTTGTGCTGACCACCATTTTGCCAATAGCCCTACGCTCGCAACTTCTTGTTGAATCGGAGTGCTATCTTCTAATGCGTCCTCGACCACAGCAGTAAGGTCATCATCGGCTTCGATGATCTCAATCACCGCTTTATTTTCAGCATCCTCTTCAGTGCTCACAAGAACTACCTGCCATCGTTACAAGCAAAAGGACTTCGCAAGAAGAAATGCTCAACTACCTCTTTTGTGCGGGGGTTTTTGGATACCGAGTCTTTCCCTTACCAGTTTGATTTTGCCAGAAGCAGTGTTTGTTTTCAAGCCTAATTTTTCTAAAACTTCTCTTGAAGGTGGGTAATCTTGAAGTTTTACTCTGATAATCGCCTTTTCATCTACCAAGTCATACAAACGATAGCCCTTTGGAAGAATCTCATTTAGTGAATCTCGAGTAGTTGTAGATGGAACTTCTAAGCCTATCCAGCGGCGCTTTCCGCGCTTTGCCTTACTCAACTTTTTGCCGGCCACATCCCCCCGAGGAGGGCTATGCTTGATAGCCTACTGCGTCGCCAACCATAACGTGGGCGATTTGGAGGGCAGCCAAGAAGTAAAGGTGGAAACATCTGTTTTAGGATTCGCTCGCATTATTGCAGTTCTACTCTCGCCACGCACATTCCCCCATCTTCTGCTATTGATTTTGGTCAGTACTTCTTTGTTCCAACTCGTAAAAATCAAGCCACAGCACATCGAATCTATCGCAATTGCATTTATTTCATTTTCTTTTTCCTATGTCATCATTGCATTAGCAGCAAGAAAACAACGCTGGACCGACTTAGTCCACACAATTCCTTTCAGAGAAACTGAAACCAAAGGAGCGAGCGCTTGGTTGATTCATCAATTCCAACAATTAGTCAAAGTGTGGATTCCTCCTTTGCTGTTAGCAGTCGTAATCTCAGTTGGATTATTTGCATTATTTGGTCAAGGAAAGCCATTGGAATCTTGGTCAGTCGGCTTACCTTTGGGGCTGGCATTCTTATTCATCGCTTGGTCGATGGGCCAAGCGATATCATTCAGGATGACTATCCAAGGAGTCCTAATTGGACGCCCTTCATTCGTGGATTCTAGAGCTAGGCAACCTCATCTCATTTCTTCTTCCTTCATGCAGGTGTCAATCGTTCAAGTCGCCGGATTTGCCATGATGTGGGCTATTCAATCTGCCGCTGCAGCCTCAAATGTCGCCCCCATTCAAGTATTAAAGGAACAATATGCATACCTCTTGGTTTTGGCGGCTGGACAAATCTCAATCTTAGTTTGGGCACGACCAAGCAGGGAATTTGCCGGGCAAAGCAAAGGTGGTGCAAAATCAAGTTTTAGTATCGGTTTGATGATGCAATTGTTCGCCGCTTGGCACTTGCTTTCAATCTGGCGAAGAATCAGTGATTTTGGAGAGCCAGAAGTAATCTCAACAATCGAAGAATTAACCTTAATGGTACTGACAGTTGTACTAGCAATATACGGGTTATCTAGCCGCTCCTTACAAGTGGATAGTCCATATTTTAGTGAGAAAAATGCCCTCTTCTGGGGCTTGGTTTTTGGATTCGGTTATGCAGGTTCAATAACCATGATTACCTTCTTGCTCAGCGATGTTGCAACTGTCTTGATGTTTGGCCATGCAATAACCTATTTGACACTGCTTCATTTGCATCGTAAAACCCTGATGAAATTGCCCTGGACAGCCCCTCAGAAGTCCGAGTCAGTTATTGCTGATATGAAAAAAGATGAAGACGCGATAAAGCCTGCTGAAGAAATTATCGAAGTTGAAATAGAAGTAGAAAAAGACCAGATATTAGTCGAAGAAGAAGCACTTCTTGAGGATGATGGAGAAGAGGATATTGAAGTTGTTGAAGAGAGTGATGAGGAAGAACAAATCGAAGTTATTGAAGAACAGGATGAGGAGGAGGAAATAGAAGTTATTGAAGAGGATGATGATGAGGAAATAGAAATCCTCAACTAATCCCTGAAACTACTGCAACCGCCCTTAATTGCCCCTCTAATTCTGGACTCATTCTGGCTCCCAAAATAACCAGAGCATCTGGGTGTAATCCTTGGGTGAAAGCATTGGATACTGCCTCGACTTGGGCCACAGTCATACCTCTTCCACCTTCGATTTGCAATAAACATGAACGAGCCCCAATGATTGCTAAATCGTCCAAGGGTGATTTCAACGCCTTGGCAAAGACTTCTAGGGGTTCTGAAGCTGCGGCTTGTGCAACCAGCATCGTGGCTTTCCCTTTGCGTTCAACGACCGCTCTCAAATCCATTAAATCAAGGTTAATCAGCCCCATTTGACAGATTGTTTGGACGATACCATCTACCAACTCCACAATCCAATGGGCGCCTTTACGCCAATCAGCACCTCGTTCTCTGGCCTGCCAAGCCAAGCGGTCCAACATCAACCGCACACAGACATCTGAAGATTCTTCGAGGTCTTTCAGTGCTTGTGATGCAACTTCGATACGGGCAATTTGGCTTTCAAAAGGAAGGGCTGCAATCGAAAGAACGAGTGCTCCACGGGCTCTTGCTTGACGAGCAAATTCTGGTGCTGCTCCACTACCCGCACCACCACCGAGACCAGCCATTAAAATTACCAATTCTATCGGTTGCATGATGATCTCAGTATTTGGCCCATGGGCTCTCATTCTTTGGTGTGCTAGTTGGGATAAAGAAGCACAACCTGCATCATGTTTATCAACTCCTAAATCAAGTCGGTGAGCCTTTACTTCTTGACGCTCAACTTCTGGATGGTCGATGAGCAACAAATCAACATTAGCAGCGACTTTTTTGTGGGCTTGAATTGCCCAAGCACAGCCAAGACCACCTACTCCTGCAATCAGGATATCGGCTTCACCATCGGCCCTCATCAATACTGCCTGTGAGCAAAGCAGGTCTTAATCATATGAGCAGTAGCGTAAGTATCTCCTTCTTTGGTCACGGGCCCACGCATTATCCGGTTCTTGTTGCAAAACTTTCTCATAATATTCTACGGCTTTCTCAAACTCAGAGAGCAGTTTTCCGTATAGGTGACCGAGATTATTTAGCACCGGAATGCAATCTGGAGCCTCTTCTAGCATTGTAAGAAATGCCGTTTCTGCAGCCCCAAGATCAAGTCTCTCCATCATCTCCTCTGCCTCATCCAAAGCAAGAAGTTGTTCTGGGCTGAGGTCGTAAGTATTCTTGAAAGGAAGTTCGGCCATGCTCTGCCCATGTGCTGGGCCTTGAACAGTCTTTCGTGCGCATGTCATT